>RCNI01002212.1_pt1 | contig 11227 bp, 12 predicted proteins | sample 2041151 | NCBI WGS metagenome assembly RCNI01 (sample SAMN09708214, study PRJNA481090) | feces metagenome | isolation source: feces | place: Antarctica: Albino Rookery
CTTTTCTACGCCATCAACCGCATCGGCGCTGTGTCCAACATGATCCACCCCCTCTCCGGCGAGGAGGAGATCGTGCGCTACATCAACGACTCCCACAGCGTCATGTGCCTGACGCTGCGGCAGTTCTATCCCAAGTTTGTCAAGATCCGCAGCCGTGTGGAGCACTGCCGGCTGCTGATTGCGGACATTCCCGACGGTTTGGGCGGCATCAAAAAGTTGCTCTACCCCTTGATCCGCAAAGACGCTGTGGCTTTGCCCAAGGATCCGTGGATCCTGCGCTGGCCGGATTTCATCCGCAGCGGCAAGAGCTACAAAGGTGACTACATCCACCACGGCAAGGGCAGCGACACCGCCTCCATCCTCTACTCCGGCGGCACCACCGGCACCACCAAGGGCATTTTGCTCTCCAATCTGAACTTCAACGCTCTGGCACTGCAGACCGGCACTGCCGGCAACTGCATCACCCCCGGCAACACCTGCCTGTCCATCATGCCCATCTTCCATGGCTTTGGTCTGGGCGTGTGCATCAACACCATGCTCTACTGGGGTATCACCGCCATTCTGGTGCCCCAGTTCGATCCCAAGAGCTACTGTAAGCTCCTGGCCAAGTATAAGCCCAACTATATCGCCGGTGTGCCTACCCTCTTTGAGGCGCTGCTGCGCATGAAGGACGCCCAGAATCTGGACATGAGCCAGCTCAAGGGCATCTTCTCCGGCGGTGACTCCCTCAGCGTGGAGCTGAAGAACAAGGTGGACGCCTTTCTGAAGGCCCACGGCTCCACCGAGCAGGTGCGTGAGGGCTACGGCACCACCGAGTGCGTGACTGCCTGCTGCCTGACGCCCCGCTTCACCCACCGCGACGGCAGCATCGGTATTCCTTTCCCGGATACCTACTTCAAGATCTGCATCCCCTCCACCCAGGATACAGCCCCCTACGGCACACTGGGCGAGATCTGCATCAGCGGCCCCAGCGTCATGCAGGGCTACATGGATCATCCCCGTGAGACAGCACAGACCCTGCAGCTCCACGAGTCCGACGGTCAAGTCTGGCTCCACACCGGTGACCTGGGCACTATGGACGAGGACGGCTTCATCTACTTCAAGCAGCGCCTCAAGCGCATGATCGTCACCAGCGGCTACAACGTCTATCCCTCTCAGGTGGAAAACGTCATTGACGCCCACGAGAGCGTCCTTATGAGCACCGTGATCGGCGTGAAGGACGACTACAAGATGCAGCGCGTGAAGGCCTTTGTCGTGCTCAAGCCCGGCATCGAGCCCAACGACGCCCTGCGCGAGGAGCTGCTGCGCCACTGCGCCGAGCGCCTGCCCCGGTACGCGCTACCCAAGGATATGGAGTTCCGCAGCGAACTGCCCAAGACACTGGTGGGCAAGGTGGCGTTCACCGTCCTTGAAAAGGAAGAAGAGGCCAAGGCAAATAAAGCATAACCCCGATTTACTGAAAAAATGCCCGGAGAGCAATGCTCTCCGGGCGTTTTCATGCTTTATTTTCTTCTGCGGCGCTTACCCTCACGGTTGCGGTTCAGCTCCGACATCTTGCTGTCGGAGGCCGTCATAAACTGCTTGAGCTTGTCCTCAAAGCTGGGTTCCTGGGGCGGAAGAGCCGCCTCCGGGACGGTGTGCTGAACGGCCGTCCCGATTGCGCTGGGGAGCGCTATGGTAGGATGTATGGCGGCGCTCCTGCATCGGACGCCCTTCACGCGCCTCGCGCGGCTGCGCCTGCTTCACGGACAGGTTCAGCTTTCCCTCCGGCGTAACCGCCAGCAGCTTCACCTGTACCTCCTGTCCCTCTGTGAGGAAATCGTGTACATCGTTGACAAAAGTGTTGGCCACCTCAGAAATATGTACCAACCCGGATTTTCCATCCGGCAGCGCCACAAAGGCACCAAATTTTGTGATCGTCGTCACCTTACCGCTGATAATCGTCCCAACCGCCAATTCCATATACTTCCGCTTATGCTCCCTTCGTTTTCTCTCCTCAGTGATTTACATCGTAAAAAATACGCTCGCCCTGTTCGGCCATACCCAGCCGCTGACGGGCCAGTTCCTTAATGAACTCCGGATCATCGGCCCGGGAAATATCCGAACGCAGAGCCGCATTTTCCTGCTCCATCTGCTCCACCTGCACATGCAGGTCTGCCTCCTGCTTCTGGGCCTGATTGATCTGCCCAAAAACACGGACGGTCTCGACACCCACCACGGCAATCAGCACCAGCACAACAAAGAGGACAGGGAAGCTACGCTTTTTGCCCTTTTTCGCTGTTTTTCCTTTTTTGGCGCTTCTCATTGCGATGTCCTCCTCGTGTCGTATTTCCCGGTTTTCCATAATTAGATGAATACATTTTAATTGTAGCGTATTTTTTCCAAAAATAAAAGTATTTTTTTGCGCTGCAGACCGCTTTTTTTATAAATTCTACGATCCACGCCACAGGGCGCCACAAAAAACCGGCCAGCGCAGCCACCGTTTCCGTCCAAAACTCCCACAGAGGGCGGATAAGACAGCTGAAGACGGCAAAATAGACTGCACCGCCCACAGCGATTCCCCCCAGCATATAGAGCCGCAGCTCCCCCTGGCCGCGGCCCATGGCAAAGAGGAAAACCGCCAGCCCCATCGCCACGGCATAGAGGGCATCACTCACATGGGTCAGCCAGCGATGACGCCACTGCAGCCGGACGGCGCGGAGAAGATCGTAGGCCACGCCGCCCACAAGCCCCAGCAGCAACACCTGCCCCAGACATTCCAGCTGCCCGGCGACATAGTTCTCCATCAGCCAAACAGGCGGCCGAAGAAGGAGGGGCGGCTCGTCGGCGCATCCTCATAGCTCACGGCATCCACATGGCCGTCCACATGGAGCTCTCCACCGTCCAGCGACAGCTTATCAATATGCAGCTGTGCCCCGTTGATCACCAGTGTTCCGGCACAGGTAGCCATGACGATGCAGTTCTCATCAAAGCGCTCTACATCCTCCACGCCGGAAACGGTGAGCCGCTCCCGGCCCTGCAGCTCCAGACGATGCTCCATCGTCGTCTGGTGGTTTCCATTCATCTCATAGGCCATAAAAATACTCCTCCCATACATCTGTAGTCGTCACTACATCTCTATGAGAGGAGCCGTCCATTTATCACTACATTTCCTGCGGCAGCTGACGATACATGGCCGCCGCATCCGCCTTGCCCACATTGTCCTGCACGCTGACCACTTCCACCACCACGGTACGCTCGCCGAAGCGGATGGCAATCCGGTCGCCCTCCTTCACCTCGTAGGAGGCGCGCTGGATCTTTCCGTTGACGCTCACCCGCTGGTTATCGCAGGCCTCATTGGCAACGGTGCGGCGCTTGATGAGGCGGGATACCTTCAAATATTTGTCCAGACGCATGGTTCTGAATTCCTCCTTCCTCTATTGGAAAAAGCCGGTGTGACCTCAGTCACACCGGCCTGCCGTTTCACACAATTACTTGCTCACAGCGTCCTTCAGAGCCTTGCCGGCCTTGAACACGGGAGCCTTGGAAGCGGGGATGGAGATGCTCTCCTTGGTCTTGGGGTTCAGACCGGTGCGGGCAGCTCTCTTCTTCACCTCGAAAGAGCCGAAGCCAACCAGCTGCACCTTATCCTCAGCCTGCAGAGCCTCGGTCACGGTGTTGATCATAGCAGCCAGAACGGTCTCGGTATCCTTCTTGGACATACCGGTCTTCTCTGCAACAGCAGCAATCAGTTCAGACTTATTCATAGTTTGAAATCCTCCTAAATCTTCTTTTGTACACGCTTTATTCTTTACTCGTATACCTAAAAATATATCCCAAAACGAATTTCGCTCGCCTTAAGAACGTTTTGCTTCTTTCCACAGCGCATCCAGTTCATCAATGGACAGCTTGTCCATCGTTGTCCCCTGGCGTGTGACTGCCTCCTCCATCAGCTGGAAGCGGCGGATAAATTTTTCGCAGGTCTCATAGAGCGCCGCCTCCGGGTCGATACCCGCAAAGCGGCCCACCTTCACGGCGGCAAACAGCACGTCGCCCAGTTCCTCGGCCACGTTGCTCTGCTCTGCCACTGCCTGGCGCAGCTCTGCCGTCTCCTCGTCCAGCTTGTCCAGTGCGCCGGAGATGTCCGGCCAGTCAAAGCCGGCCTTCGCCGCCTTCTTCTGCACCTTCTCCGCCCGCCACAGCTGGGGCAGGGTACGGGCCACGCTGTCCAGCGCCTGGGCATTCGTCTCCTGCCCTTTTTCCTTGCGCTTGAGCGCCTCCCAGTTCACCAGCACCTGCTCGGTGGTCTCGGCATCCACGGTGCCGAACACATGGGGATGACGGTAGATCATCTTTTTCACAATACCGTCGCACACATCATCCATAGTGAAACGGCCTGCATCCGCCTCAATATCGGCATGGAAAACCACCTGCATCAGCACGTCGCCCAGTTCCTCCTGCATGAGAACGGGATCGTCCCGGTCGATGGCCTCCAGAGCCTCGTACGTCTCCTCCAGAAACTCACGCCGAATGGACGCATGGGTCTGCTCCTGATCCCAAGGACAGCCGCCCGGTGAGCGGAGAATGTGAATCACGCGCAGCAGATCTTCATAGTCGTAATGAGACTTCAACTCAAAATTTACCATATCCGCACCTCTTTTGCAAGTCTTTTTCTTCTAATAGCGTTTATTTTGTGCCGATTTTGAAAAAATCAGCAATTTTTTCACCTTTTGGGATGCTCAACAAGTCCTCCCGCGTGACGGCCCCCAGCCAAAGGCAGCCAAGAACATAGACAAAAGCCGCAATCGCAACGGACACAAGCGTTGCCGCGTGTCCCATGTGGAATTCTATCGTCAAGAAGCGCCACACACCGGAGGCCACCACCGCCATGGCCGCCGTGGCCAGCGCAGGCCGCACAAAGATACGCAGATAGCCGGGGCGCTGAGGCACCGTGCGGCGGATCACCACCAGATTGATGAGGGCGATCAGTCCGTAGCAGCAAAGCGTCCCGATGGGCGCACCCTTGATACCGATATCAGGGTCGGCCACCAGCAGTTGGTTGACCATAATTTTTACCACGCCGCCGCACAGCAGCGACCACACCGGCACATACTCCCGGCCATAGGATTGCAGCACGCCGTTGGTAACGATCATCAGACACACCGCCACGCAGGCGATGCCCAGCACCGTCAAGTGGTAGGCGGCAGCCGCGGCCGTCTCCGGCACTGCCGGATAGAGTAAGTCCAAAATGGGGCGGGCCAGCACCGCAAGACCGACACCGGCAGGCATCGCCAACAGCGCCGTTAAACGGAAGGCGCTCTCCGTGTGGCGGCAGGCGCCCCGTTCGTCCCCTCGTGCCAGTGCGCTGCCGATGGCAGGAATCAAGCTGACCGTGACGGGATAGATAAAGGAAGCCGGAAGGCTGAAGAGGGTCATGCCGAAGGTATACTCCCCATAGAGGGTGGAGGCCATCCGTTCGCTGTAGCCCAGCGTCTCCTGCAATGTGCGCATCACCAGCATCTGGTCGAGAAGCGTGATGGCGCTCATCCCGGCAGCGCCGATGGTGATGGGAACGCCGATCCGCAGCAGTTCCCCGGCAATTTCACGACAGGGCTGTGGGGCATCCGCGCCCCGATGCGTCCCGCCGCAAAAAAGCTGGTGGATACTCAGCACTCCCAACGCAAGCACAGAGCCTGCCGTGACACCTTCAATCGCCCCCGCCGCCGCTATATGGGACGGTGCGCCGCAGCGCAGCAGCCACCAAGCCAGCGTCAGACCCACCAGCAGCTTGCAGGCCGACTCGATGATCTGACTGATCGCCGTGGGCCTCATATCGCCCTGCCCTTGGGTATAGCCGCGGATGGCAGAGAGCAGGCACACGCACAGCACTGACGGAGCCAAGGCACGAATCGCCGGCGCTGCCATGGAGTCGTGCAGCAGCGCTGCCAGTTCATCGGGATAGCGGAGCATGACGCCGCCGCCCGCAAGGCCCAGCACGGCAAACATTGCCAGTGCCACATGGAAAATTCGTCTTTTCTGGTTTTCCCGACCCACCGCACCGGACTCGGACACAAGGCGCGAAAGCGCCAGCGGCAGTCCTGCCGTGGACAGGAGCAGCAGCAGATTATAGATATTATACGCCACATAAAAGTGGGCCATTCCCTCACTGTCCAGGAGATTTCCCAGCGGGATCTTATAAAGCGCACCCAGTACCTTGGTCACTGCCACTGCCGAAGCCAGTATGGCTGCGCCGCCGATGAAATTCTGCCGCTTACTCCCGGTCATGGGCTTCCCTCCTGGAAAAGAGCGAAAACAGCGCGGGGCTTACGCCCCGCTGTCTGCTCGTATTATTTCTTTTCCAGCATATGCAGATGGAAGTCCCGGAATGTCTCCCGATTTTCCCGGCGCTTGTCCTCGCGCTGAATGTACTCATTGGGGAATTTGGCGTGGAACACCCGCTCGATGTGTCCGGCCTTGGCGTCCACCATCTTGGTCGAGCCACCGGCACCCAGCGACAAAATACTGTGGAGTTCCTCCATAATGTAGATATTATAGAGCCCCTCGGCGCCGGGACGGCACCAGCCTACATTCTCAAAGCTGCCGGACATATATTTCTGGCGATAGAGATAGTAGGGGACAAACCCGGCGGCGCGCAGCGTGGGATTGGCATAGTCCAGCATCTCCGCCACCTCTGCCGCACCGGGGATGGCGCTGCCCTCCAGCAGAATGCGGCTGCCCTTCTTCAAAGAGAGGGTGTGGACGGTAATATTATCCGCGCCATAGGCGATGCACTGATCCAGCGTATGGCGGAAGCCCTCCGGTGTATCCTCCGGCAATCCGGCGATCAGATCCATATTCACATGGGGGAAGTGCATGGACTCCACCAGTTCCATGGTCTTTTCCACATCCGCCGCACTATGACGGCGGCCAATGGCCTGCAGCACCCGGTCGTCCAGCGACTGGGGATTGACACTGATGCGGTCGGCACCGTGATCCAGCAGCACCTGCAGCTTATCCCGGTCGATGGTATCGGGGCGGCCTGCCTCGATGCAATATTCCACGCACCCGCTCAGATCAAAGCTGCGGTTCAGATGCCCCAGCAGGTGATCCATCTGCTTTGCCGAAAGGGTGGTGGGCGTACCACCGCCCATGTAGAAGGACTTGATGCGCAGCCCCGTCTCCTTAACCATACGGGCCGCATCGGTGATCTCCTGCTCCAGCACCTCCAGATACGGTTCGATGAGCTTAAAGCTCTTCTCCACCGAGGCCGAAACAAAGCTGCAATAGGCGCAGCGGGTGGGACAGAAGGGGATACCCACATAGAGGGAGATGTCCTCCGGGCGCAGATCGCGCTGTGCCGCAAGGCCGGCCTGTGCCGTTTCGATGGCCAGACGCCGCCGCTCCGGGGACACGAAGTACGTCTCCTTCAAGATTCGGTCGGTCTGTGCCTCCGTTTTCCCCTCTAACAAATAGCGCTCGGCTACCTTACCGGGGCGAATGCCCGTCAGCGCGCCCCAAGAGGGGCTCGTGCCGGTGATGGTGCGGGCAGCCTTAAAAAAGCTCAGCTTCAGCACCTTCTGGCGCTGGCGCTCGATCTCACGGGCATCCAACGCAGGGTCAATAACCGCACGGGAAACGCCCCGTGCGGTCTTGCCCTCATAGATGATTTTTGTCGTCGCCGTGGTATAGGTCTCTCCCACGGAGAGCGTCACCATCGCCTGATTTTCCCCGGCAGACGCCGCCTCATAGACGGGACGCTCCTGCGGGAAAAACGCCAGCAGGCTCTGCTCCACGGCATAGCGGTCATCATGGCCGCGAAAGATCATTTTCATGAACCGTTTGCTCCTTTATTCCAGTCCCATGCCGTGGCGGAGGTAGGGGTTAAAACGCCGCTCCTCGGCAAGGGTGCTGTCCCGGTCGTGGCCGGGGTAGACATGGTAATCGCCTTCCAGTCGGCCCAGACGGCCCAGCGACTCCAAAATGGCACGATAGTCACCGCCGGGCAAATCGGTGCGGCCGCAGGAACTGCGGAACAGGGTGTCGCCGGAGAAGATGACATCTCCCACCACCAGACAGACGGAGCCCTGAGAATGGCCGGGCGTCTCCATCACACGGATGGTGAGATTGCCCAGCTGCAGCTCGTCGCCATCGCCGTACCAGCGCTGATGGGCGTCATCGAGCCGGGGGAAGCGAACGCTGTACTGGTTGCCGTCGTCCTGCTCCATGGCGTCCTTGGGCTGGATATACACCGGCACATCGTAGTGGCGCAGCAGGGCGGCAAGACCGGTAAAGTGGTCAAAGTGACCGTGGGTCAAGAGCACATACTGCAAGGCACATCCGGTCTTTTCCACCGCGGCGGCGATGCGGTCGCCCTCGTCACCGGGATCGATGACGGCGCAGACCTTGGCCGTCTCATCACAGAGAATATAGCAGTTGGTCTGGATGGGACCAACCCGCAAAGATTCAACTTTCATTCATATGCCTCCTTATAGGCTGTCAGTGTCCACGATCAGCGTCAGCGGACCGTCGTTGACGGACTCCACCTCCATGTCGGCGCCGAACTCGCCGGTCTCCACATGGAATCCCTTATCGCGGCACAGCTGCACGAATTTCTCATAGAGGGGAATCGCCACCTCGGGGCGTGCCGCCGCCAAAAACTCAGGGCGACGTCCCTTCTTGCAATTGCCGTAGAGTGTGAACTGGGAAATCACCAGGATCTGGCCGTCCACGGTCTCCAGACCGCGGTTCATCTTGCCGTTCTCGTCCTCAAAGATCCGCAGCCCTACCAGCTTATCCGCCAGCTTCACGGCCTGCGCCTCCGTATCGTCATGGGTGATTCCCAGAAGAATCATAAAGCCCTGTCCGATCTGGCCGATGGTCTGGCCATCTACCCGAACACTGGCACTTTTTACACGAGTGAGTACTGCACGCATTGCGTTGCTCCTTTCAAATCTCCTTTATCCGGCGGGGCGGCTGACCCGCATCACGCCGGAAATCTGCTCCAGACGGCGCGAGAGCGTCTGCAGCTGGTTATTGCCGGAAACCTGCACCTTCAGTTCAATCAGGGCAAAGCCATCCGGCGTAGAGCGGGCGTTCAGTGCGGACACCCGCGTTTTGGTGGACGAGAGCACCGTGGAAATATCCACAATGAGGTTCATCCGATCCTTGGCCGTCACCTGCAAGGTGGTCTGATACTCCTCCGGCGTGCTCTCTGCCCAGGAAACCTTGATCCATCGTCCCTTCTCCGCTGCCTGCCGCTCGGCAGAAGCGTTGGGGCAGTCACTGCGATGAACGCTGACACCATAGCCGCGGGTAATAAAGCCCACGATGTCGTCACCGGGCACAGGGGAGCAGCACTTGGCAAACTTCACAAGGCAGTTGGACATTCCCTCCACCACGATACCCTGTACCGCTTTTCCGTGGACAGGCTGCGCGGCTTTGGCAGCAGCTGCGGCAGCTGCCGCCTCCTGCTTGGCATTCTCCACCTGCTCGTGGTAGGCTGCCTGCTTTTGATGGACGATCCGCTGGATCTCATCCCGGAACCGCCCGATGGCCTTGAGTGTGGTGATACCACCGTAGCCGATGGCGGCATAGAGGTCATCCATCGTATTATAGGAAAACTTTTTCAGCACTGCGGTCACTGTCTCCTGCGCCGTCAGCTCTCGCAACGTCACGCCGCAGCGCTTCAGCTCCGCCTCAAAGGAGGCGCGGCCGTTGACAATATTCTCGTCCCGCTTCTCCCGCTTGAACCACTGGCGGATCTTGGAACGGGCCTCACTGCTTCGGGCGATTTTCAGCCAGTCGCGGCCGGGACCCTTGGCATTTTTGGAGGTCATTACCTCCACCACATCGCCGTTTTTCAGCTTATAGTCATACTGGGCGATATGGCCGTTGACCTTGGCGCCCACCATGCGGTTACCCACGGCGGAGTGGATGGAATAGGCAAAGTCAATAGGGGTCGCCCCGGCAGGCAGGTTGATCACATCACCCACGGGGGTAAAAACAAACACCTCATCGGCAAACATATCCACCTTCAAAGAGTGGATAAATTCCTCGGCATCGGTGCCCTCCTGGTTTTCCAGCAGGCGGCGCACCCACTCATAGCGGTTCTCATCACCGCCGCCCTGACCGTTCTGCTTATACTTCCAGTGGGCGGCAATACCGTATTCCGCCACCTCGTGCATCTCCTTGGTGCGGATCTGCACCTCGAAGGGAACACCGTTCTGGCTCATCACGGTGGTGTGGAGACTCTGGTACAAATTGGGCTTCGGCGTGCCGATATAGTCCTTGAACCGGCCCAGAATGGGCTTATAGAGATCATGGATAATGCCCAGCACGTTATAACAGTCCGCCACCGTATCCACGATGACGCGGAAGGCGATTAGGTCAAAAATATCGTTAAAGGTCTTATTCTGGGTATACATCTTGCGATAGATGCTGTAGGGGTGCTTGAGCCGTCCGTAGACCACGGCATCCTGGATGCCGGACTCCTCCACCCGCTCGGAAATCTGGCTGTTGATACCGTCCATGAAGGCCTCATACTCCACAGCCTTGGCATCCAGCGCCGACATGATCTCATCATACCCCACCGGGTCGAGATACTTTAAGGACAGATCCTCCAGCTCCCACTTCATGCGCTGCATACCTAAGCGGTGCGCAATGGGGGCGTAGATCTCCATGGTCTCAAAGGATTTTTGCTTCTGCTTTTCCGGGGTCTGGTACTCCATGGTCCGCATATTGTGAAGCCGGTCGGAGATCTTCACCAGAATGACCCGGATATCCTTGGACATGGCCAGCAGCATTTTGCGCAGATTCTCCATCTGCTCCTCCGCCTTGGAGGTAAATTTCACGCGGGTCAGCTTGCTGACACCCTCCACCAGATCCGCTACCGTAGGGGAGAAGAGCTGCGCAATATCCTCATGGGTGGCAGACGTATCCTCGATGGTGTCATGGAGCAGCGCCGCCATAATGGACTCCGAGTCCAGATGCAGCTCCTCCGCCACGATCTTTGCCACCGCCAGCGGGTGGGTCACATAGGGCGAGCCATCCTTGCGCTTCTGCCCCTCATGGGCCTTGACGGCAAATTCGTAGGCCGCCCGGATTTGGGTAAAGTTGGCGTTGGGACTATAGGCGCGAATAGAGTCTTCCAGTTGCAGATAGGATTCTTCGATCGTCATTGTACGCCACCTCATTTCACCGTTTCCGTTCCGCCGGCAAGACGGCGGAGATATATGGACTCCTCCAGGGT
>RCNI01001756.1_pt1 | contig 11226 bp, 15 predicted proteins | sample 2041151 | NCBI WGS metagenome assembly RCNI01 (sample SAMN09708214, study PRJNA481090) | feces metagenome | isolation source: feces | place: Antarctica: Albino Rookery
TGCCTCTCCATCGTTGATTTGGAAGGTAGGTTCGGTATACTCCGTGCGGAACGGATAAATCAAGACCTGATTGTCTTCCAGTGTCTGATTCTCGCCCATCAGCTGGTTATAGTCAGACAGCGATACAAAATAGGCAAGCACAAGGGTGGATTTTGAATCCAGATCCAAAGGGGTGGAATACACGGAGGCTTCTGTGGAAAGATTGCCTTCTTTCAGCATTCCCGCAGATGTGACCACACGGTAATCATGCACTTCCAGAGGCTTTACCTGATGCGCATCCAACAGGCTGTCAATTTCTTCACGGAACTTGCTGACATTTTCTTCCTGAACATCCTGAAGGCAATCCATTCCGAGACTCACATTGATATCCTTAGGGTAGCGGGTGCGCAGGCTGTCCTCCGAACCGATAAACAGTGCGGTGGTCGAACTCAGCATGACCAATACCATGGTCAGCAGAATACAGATGGAGGCAAGACCTGTGCCGTTTCGGTTCATCCGATAGGCCATAGAGGAAACGCTGACAAAGTGGTTTGCCTTGTAATAATAACCCTTTTTCTTCTGCAAAACCCTGCAGAGTGTCACAGAACCGGAGATAAACAGAAGATATGTTGCAGCAATGACCATCATGACAGCCACGAAGAATATCACAAGAACCGTGGCAGGGTCCTCCAGATTCACCGCAAGATAATATGCATCTGCCAAAATCACAACGCCTGCAAGGGTCATCAGCCACTTGGCCTTGGGCGGCTTTTCTCCGGTGCTGCCCCCACGCAGGAGCGCCACAGGATTGCTCAGAGATATCTGGCGCAGAGCGTTCAGCAAGATCATTCCAAAAATAACACCAAACACCATTACGGTCATTCCAATGCCGCTTACGGAAATGGTAAATTCATAGCCAATTTCACCGGACATCAGATTGGCCATCCCCAGCTCGAACAGCTTTGACAGGGCAATTCCGGCCCCCATTCCAATCACCAGTGCCAGTCCTGCAATGATCAGCGTTTCCCAGAACAGGATCTTGCTGATGTTCCATTTGTCCATGCCCAGAATGTTGTACAGGCCAAACTCCTTTTTCCGGCGGCGAATCAGGAAAGAGTTGGAGTAGAACAGAAACAGTGTTGCAAAAAACGCAATCACCCAGCTTCCGAAGCCCATCAGCGACCGAATGGTCATACTGCCGGGGAGCTGCTGGATCACGGGACTATCTGCAAGGAACAAAATGATGTAATACATCATCACCATGCCGATACAGGTTAAAATATAGGGTGCATACAGGCGCTTATTCTTTCGGATGCCATCCCACGCAAGCTTTGGATAAAACCCCTTTTTCATTGCCGATCACCACCTGTCGCCAGCAAAGTCAGCGTATCGGAAATCTTCTGGTACAGCTGCTCATCGCTATTATTGCCCCGATAGATCTGGTGAAATACCTCGCCATCTTTAATGAACAGGACACGGCTTGCATGGCTTGCCGCCTTGACCGAGTGGGTGACCATCAGTATGGTGCGCCCGTCCTGATTGATCTTGCTGAACAGCTGCAGCAGCTCGTCTGTAGCCTTGGAGTCCAGTGCGCCAGTGGGTTCGTCCGCAAGCACCAGCTTTGGCTCCGTGATAATGGCACGGGCAACAGCCGCCCTCTGCTTTTGTCCGCCGGAGACTTCATAGGGATATTTTTTCAGAAGCTGTGTGATCCCCAGTTTTTCTGCAATGGGCTGCAATCTCTGGCTCATTTCCGGATAGGATTTCCCCGCCAGCACGAGGGGCAGATAGATGTTGTCCTCAATGGTGAAAGTATCCAGCAGATTGAATTCCTGAAATACGAATCCCAGATTATCCCGTCGGAACGCAGCGATCTGGCTGTCTTTCACCTTAGAAAGATCCTGTCCATCCAGCATCACATTTCCCTCTGTGGGTTTATCCAGCGCCGCAAGAATATTCAGCAGCGTGGTCTTGCCGGAACCGGATTCACCCATGATCGCCACATACTCTCCCTGCTCCACATTGAATGTAACGTTCCGCAGTGCCTCTACTTTATTTCCGCCGAAGCGGGTGGTATAGATTTTTCTGATACCCTTTACTTCCAATATACTCATAACCAAAATCCTCCTTTGGAATTTCTGTGGTTATTGTAACAAAAGGGGGACTTGCATCGCCATGGAATTGGCTTACAAATCCCCCGGAAAATCTAACAGTTCTGTAAGAAGTTATTCTACCTTCAATGGCTTCTGCGAAAGATCGATGGTAATGCAGGTGCCTTCATCCACGACAGACTCCGCTTTTATGCTGTGGCCCAGATTGGCGCAGATCCGTTTGCAAAGGGACAGACCGATTCCGCTGGCTTTCTTGTCTACCCTGCCGTTGTAGCCTGTGTAGCCATTTTCAAATATTCTCGGCAGGTCTTCCGGAGCGATACCAATTCCGGTGTCACGAATGCACAGCTTCTTTTCCGGTTCCAGGGAAATGGTGATGCTTCCCGACGGCGTATATTTCAGCGCATTGGAAAGCACCTGCTCGATCACAAATGACAGCCATTTTTCATCGGTGATCACCTTGATATCTACAGGCTTATAGTGAAGCTGCAGTTTTCGATTGATAAATTCACCGGAAAACTTTTTGACCGCCTGCTTGATGATCGAATCCAGATCATACTCCTTAATAAGATAATCACTACTCTCAGAATCCAATTTCAGATACATCAGCACCATCTGCACATATTGTTCGATCCGGAACAAATCAGCCATCAGCTTTCTGGAAAGCGCAGAATCCTCATTTTGCAGCTGAAGGCGCATGGATGCGATGGGTGTCTTGATCTGATGGGCCCAGACTGTGTAATAGTCCACCATATTCGTAAAACGCTGATTCATGGATGTCTGAAACTCCATCTGCTCTTGTCGCAGCAGGTCGATGATTTTCTGATAATCCTGATCCTCTACCCCGTCCACGGAGGGAAAAGAATTTACAACAGCGTCAGTTAGACAGCGAATCTGCTGCAGTTTCCTGTGCTTCTGTTTTACCCTGTGAAAGTCCAGACCGAACAGGATCATGCCGATCAGACAGCAAAGCATGACCGGATACAGAACTGCCCGAATCGGCAGCTGGTATAGCGCAAAGGATATGCAGAAGATCAAAACAAACAGCAGTCCAGCCGCAAACATGCGCCGCCTCTGTTTCAGATATTGACAAAACAATTTCATAATTTTCCCCTTCTGTCAGTCCAGCACCACATATCCAACCCCGAATTTGGTTGTAATAAATTCCTCCAACCCCGCCGCATCCAGCTTCTTGCGAAGACGATTGACATTCACCGACAGGGTGTTTTCATCCACAAAGCTGTCTGACTCCCACAGCTGCTCCATCAGCTTTTCCCGGCTGACCACTTTTCCTTTATTCTGAAGGAGGATCAGCAGTATTTTGTACTCATTTTTACTCAGAGGGATTTTCTGCTCCTGAAAGGTCAGGGTATTATCTCCAGTATTGAGCAAAGCTCCCCGATGCTCGATCACCGGTACCGAAGACGAAAAATCATAGGTTCTGCGAAGCATTGCCTGAATTTTTGCCATCAGGACACTTTGATCAAAGGGCTTCGAGACAAAATCATCGCCGCCCATGTTCATGGCCATCACAATATTCATGTTGTCAGATGCAGAGGATATAAAAATAATCGGCACCTTTGAAACCTTGCGGATCTCATTGCACCAGTGATACCCGTTGAAAAACGGCAGACCGATATCCAGCAGGACAATGTGCGGATCGACCTGTGCAAATTCCGTCATAATGTTGCGGAAATTCTGGGCGCAATAAACCTGCATTTCCCACATTTCTGCCTGCTGTTGAATCGCCTCAGCAATTCCTTTGTCGTCTTCCACAATCATCAATCGATACATAAATACTTCCTCGTTTCTTCTGGCAGTATCCGTCACATTCATTTGTGCGTCACTTTTTTATATTCTAGCACAACGGGACTGATTTTGCATTAGCATTTCCGCATTTCAGGTACTACAGATCCCTTTCCATTTCCAGTATCTTTTCCCATAGAAACAGCCGGCCGCACCATCTGCGACCGGCTGCATTTTAGGTTTGGGTGTCTTCTTCGTCCAGAACCATGGGAATAAACTGGTTTGCGATCTTGCCCTTTCCTTTGGTTTTCACATAGAAAAATCCAATAAAGGAAAACACCACCGCACCGATAAAATTGACGAACAGATCCATCATGGTATCCAGCAGTCCCAGATCCAGATAACCTCCCAGACCCAGCTGCTGGGTTGTGCCGTCGGAATATACCAAAATGGTATCCACCACGTCGCGTACATGATAGGGAATATTGTGACCGCCCGGGTCCAGTGTTACGGAATTGAATGCAGCCACAATGGTGTCCTTTTGCATATCTGCGCCGAACCAGGAGTCCATTGCCCACTCAAAAAACTCCCACAGCACGCCGATGGTCATGGAGAAGCAAAAAGCCGTGATCGCCATATACAGCGGTGCCAGCGTGAGGGATACCCGCTTATCCTCGTTCAGAATGTTCACCAGTGAAAAACCGATTGCCGCAAACAGAAAGCCATTGACGGTGTGCAGAAGGGTATCCCAGAATGGGAACGCCAGATAGTATTCTTTGATCTCACCAAGAATCTCCGCAGAAAAAATGAAAATCAAAATGATGATCTCCAATGTATCCGGAAGATCCACCCGTAATTTACGCTCTGCAATGGAAGGAATGAAGAACAACCCCAGTGTCAAAACACAAATATAGACATTTTCATAATTCTTATTTAAGATCTGTGCGATCATGACCATCACAACAAGCACCCTGAGGGTCAGATACACCGCCAGAACCAGTTTTCTATTGTGAATTGTATGATGCACCGTGTTGTTTTGCACTTTTTCCTGTTCTTTTTTCATGAACCTGCCTCCTTTGGCCTTTGAGAATAAAACTTGCCGCCAAATGGCGGCAAGTTCCTTATGCAGGGAAAACGTTTGTTACCAAAAGAAGCACTGGAAAAGCAAGACTAAACAGACAGATCAGCCAGGGATACAGTGTTTTCTTAGAAACAAACATCATAAGTAAACATGCTCCCGTGACAGCCAACGGGCCGTAGACTGCCAGATTCTTTGAAATCATTTTTGCAAATTCACCGGTAACCTGCAGATTCAGGCCTACAGTATCCGGCAGCATATTATGATTCAAGCGAGCAAGATAAACCGAAAGCCAGACCACAGGGATCGCCATAAAGATTTTCCGAAGCCGCCAGATCCAGGTGCCGATCAATCCAATGATATGGCCTGTTTGATGACAACATTTTCCAGCTGTAGAAAGACCAGGTTGTATTTTCTCAGTCAACTCATTCCATTTCGTTGACAACTGTTCCATATTATTCATGAACAACCTCCAATGTTCCCATTTTATGTTTTATTCTACCACATATACATCCTTGTTGCAACCCCACGATTTTTCAGATCCTGTTTTCCATGGGCCGATATGTACCTTTTGTTGTACACTAAATTTTCTATACTTCGTATATCAAGATTCGGGAGGTATTTCATATGAATGCAGTAAAAAGAAACCATCATCCATCGGCTAAGGCCTGCCGCTTCCCAAACGCCGCCACCCGTTCCAATTACTGGGAGTGGGTTATCGATGCAATGCTTCGCACAGCTATCGTTGTCGGGATCGTTGTGACCATTTTCTTTTTGATCACATTGGGCTGAGCCGGTCATTTTTTCCACTGTCCTACATACAATGAGAACATAACACAAACAAAACGATTTATTCAATCCCTGCCAAATCTTCTTCACGGATGATCCGGCAGGAAGTGATTTTTCCACCGGAGATCTCCATCAGTCCGGCGCTGCCGCCATAGTAGCCACAGCTGCCGGGGTTCAGGACCCAAAGTCCTGAATCATCCTGATAGCACTCTGCCCGGTGGGTATGACCGTACAGCACGGCGCCGCATTTGCAGACTCTGGCTTCGGCCAATAGCTTTGCTGTGTTGTTTTTCACTCCGTGCAGATGCCCATGGGTCATATATAAATCAACACCGTCCAGCTGCCGAATCAGAATCTCCTGAGCAAAGGGCAGCGCACGTCCACAGTCACAGTTTCCGGGAACCTGATAAAACTCGATCTGGGGAAACGCTTCATGAAGCGCAAGCCCATCTTCATAGTAATCCCCCAAATGAATCATCACATCCGGCTGAATCATTTTTGCACAGCGCTTCATAAACGAAAACCCGGAATGAGAGTCCGAAAGAACTAAAACTTTCATACGATCCCTACTTTCTGTTCGTAACAGGAATTTATTTGTCCATTATAGCAAGCATTGAAACTGGAGGCAAGATTATGTCGAAAAATTTTAGTGATTTTTCATCCGCTGAACTGATGAAAATGCTCCGAAAGCCCGAAACGCAGGCATTGATCTCGCGTCTGCAGCAGTTGGATTCAGCCGCCATCGAAGAAGCCGCAAAAATGGCGACCAACGGCAACACAGAAGGCGCAAAGGATCTGCTCTCCCCTCTGTTGAAAGATGAACAGGTTCAAAATCTCACCCAGAAATTGAGGGACGAAAATGGCTGAATTTGATGATAAATTAAATTCGATTCTGGGTAATCCAGAAATCATGAATCAGATCATGTCCATGGCCGGAGCACTGAATCAGCAGGGACAAAGCTCACCCCAGCCTCAGTCGCCCCCGACTCAGCAGCAAGCACAACCACCTCAGCAGCCACCCAACGCATCCATACCCTTCAACCCGGCTGCCATGCAGGGAATGATGGAGATGCTGGGAAAAACTCAGATCGATGCCAAGCAGAGGAATCTGATCCACGCATTACAGGGTTACATTCCCGCTGATCGGATCCAGAAATTGGAAAAAGCCATGCAGGCTGCAAAAATTGCCAAATACGCTTCATCCGCATTAGGCAAAAACTCCAACACTGGCAGGTGACACCTCATGTACAATCATTATATCCCGCAATCAGATGGGTCTTATCGGCGCAGCAGTGTGCCTGAGCACAATCGAAACATGCAGATCCCACGACCAGTGCACCCTGCTCCATCACCTGCTCCGCCGCCTCCCTCTCACGCTGAAGCGCCTGAGCCTTGTCGCCCAGAGCAAAACGAATCCCACGATTCAGCACCATGCTTTTCCCACAATGAGCCGCAGCACCATTATCCTCAGGCACCTATCTATCAGACAGAGAATAAAAGCGGAGGTATCATGTCATTTCTCAAAGGTCTTCTCCCCAGAGAAATCGACACCGACGATCTTCTCATCATTTTATTGATCATACTTATGAACCGAGATGAAGACTGCGACGGGTTATCCCCCATACTGACGCTGGCATTATATTTTCTATTGTAACAAAGTCCTGCTTTCTGGTATGAAAGCAGGACTTTATCATATTCTGGCACCGATTTCGTGAATTTTTTCACGGAGCGAAATCAAATCGTCAAAAGCTTCCGGCCGCTTCGAAACATCACGAAGCAGTGCTGAAGGATGATAGGTCGCACTCATCCAAATACCATTTTTTTCGATCCAGCTTCCATGCTGACGCGTGATCCGAAACTCCGGATCCATCAGCTTCTGCGCTGCGATTCTCCCCAGACAAACAATGATTTTGGGTTGAATCAAAGCCACCTGATTACGAAGATAGCCAATGCAGGCATCCTGTTCCGTTTCCAGCGGATCGCGGTTTCTGGGCGGGCGGCATTTCACGATGTTTCCAATATAGCAATTTTCCCGACTCAGATCAATGATAGACAGCATATCATCCAGAAATCTCCCGGCAGGTCCCACAAAGGGCTCCCCTTTCAGGTCCTCCTGTTCCCCCGGTCCTTCTCCGATGAACATGACATCCGCATCTTTAGGCCCAACGCCAAACACCACATTATGCCTCGTCTGACAAAGACCGCACTTGTTGCAGCTGTTGCAGACCTGTTCTAAATCCTCCCACGCAAGCATCATTGGCGTCTCCTTCTGCGCATTGCACGGCGCTTCTTGCGGCGCGAGCGGATAATGGAATTTCGAATGCTGATGATCGCAATGATCAGCACCAAAACCGCCAGGATCCCCAGAACCACCATCAGGATCTTGTTCCATACAGATCCCTCTTCATTGAGCAGCGCTGCCGGATTAACCAGCGTATCGGATTCCTGAGGCACCACTTTTTTCTCAACATCCACACTGGAATACAGCTCCTGCTGGGCCACACAGCCGTTGCCAGCCCAGACCCGAACCATGCCGATTGGGTCACCTGCTTTTACCGGCGCGCTGATGCCGCCGTTATCCAGCTCAAATTCATAGCGCAGTGAGTTCACATCACTGCCTGCCGGAATAACAGTGCTGACTGCTTTCTGAACATAGCCTTGTGTGTCTGTTTGACCCTCATTCACAGGAAATTGCTCCAGTATCTGATTGGTAGCCAGCACCTGCGCCGGCATATAACCATTATAGACAAGATTCATCAGCTCAATGGTAGTATCAAAATGGCTGTAGCTGAGTGCGGAATATCCATCCTCTGCAAATTCCGCTTCGGCACCCATAATGACGATCACCAGCTTCATACCATTGCTCTCTGACACCGTTACGAGGCATCGGCCTGCAGGAGTTGTAAATCCTGTTTTACCGCCGATCACCCGAGGATCGTAATGGTTGTAGTCAAGGGCATCGCTGATCAGGAAATTCGTTGTAAAAAGGGCTCTCTCCTCACTGAGGTTTGTTTCAGGAACCAGATAGTAGGTCGTAGCGTACAGCTTACAGAACATTTCATCTTGGATACACGCTTCCATGATTTTTGCCATATCACGGGCAGATGTATAATGATTATCGTCGTGCAGGCCATGAGCGTTGGCAAAATGCGTATTGGTACAGCCCAGTTCTGCGGCTTTTTGATTCATCAGCTCCACAAAGGCCGCTTCACTGCCCGCCAGATGATCTGCAATCGTAACCGCAGCGTCGTTGGCAGACATGACCATCAGGCAATACAGAAGATTTTCCATAGACATCTGTTCACCATCTTTAAGCTCCGCTCCCGATCCGCTGCTGTCCAAATAGGATATCGCCTCGCCGTCGACCGTTATGATCTCGTTCAAGTCGCACATCTCCAGTGCCACCAGACACGTCATGATTTTGGTCATGCTGGCAGGGTAAAGAGCCTCATCGACATTATCCGCATAAACCAAAGTATCGGTTCCCAATTCATACGCGATAGCGGCCTTTACCGGGATCCGCTCCTTATTCACCCCCGTCACAGGGTACATTGCATTGATCGAATGGCTGCCCAGATTCACACTGGCGTCACCGCTGAATCCATCAGGAACGCTGGGGGCGGTTACGGGAACTGTGGGTGCGGTGGTGACTTCCTCTGTTTGCTCTGTCTCATCCGTTGAGGTGCTCTCCTGATCCGGCGACGCTTCCTCATCCTGCTGCGAAACAGATTCGACAGATTCTTCATCCGGTGTTTCAGCCCAAACGGGCAGAGAAACCGACTGAATCATTATAAGTGATGCCAGTAAAATAGATAAAATACATTTTTTTCTCATAATTGTTCTCCAATATGTGGCTGCCAGTCTTGTCCGGCAGTAAAAAACTGTGTATAATAGACGTTGATGATTATATCATCGATTTTCAGCAGAGTCAATGAAGGAGGTACCATGTCCTTGAAAAAGCCAAATTTAGGTTGGCTGTGTGTTGCTTTTATGATCTTTACAGCATTTACTGCGGGATTCTTTTTATCTGGAACGATGCAGTCCCCGGCGGTGCAGATCACACGGCGTCCTCCTCCACCCACATATGAAGTGATCGACTGCGACGTAATTTCCTATCCCATCAATATCAATACCGCAGATGCATCCCTTCTTACGGCCCTGCCCGGCATCGGTGATGCGATTGCCGAAAAGATCATCGCCTACCGAACAGAGAATGGCCCCTTTCAGGAAATCAATGCGCTGATTCATGTAAACGGCATTGGTGAAAAGAAACTGAATGCACTTCTTCCCTATATTACAACAGGAGGTACATCGAATGAAGATATTGATCGTTGATGATGAGGCACTGCTCGTCAAAGGAATCAAATTCAACTTACAGAACGACGGCTATGAAGTCGTCACAGGCTCCAACGGTCTGGAAGCCGTTGAACTGGCTCGAGATCCATCTGTCAATCTGATCTTGCTGGATGTCATGATGCCCGAAATGGACGGATTGACCGCTTGTTCCAAAATCCGCGAGTTTTCAAATGTGCCCATCATTCTGCTCACCGCCAAGACGGAGGATATGGACAAGCTGATTGGCTTTGATCAAGGTGCTGACGATTATCTCACAAAACCTTTTAATATTCTGGAACTGAAAGCCCGAATCCGGGCATTGCTCCGCCGTTCCGGCGCAAGCTCCCCTGCCCAGAGCAATACCCTCGCCATTGGGACGATCACGTTGGATCTGGATGCACGCAATGCCTATCACAGCGGCCAGCTGGCTGATCTCACTGCAAAGGAATTTGACGTGATCGAATTCCTCATGCGTAATCCCAACCGTGTCTACTCCAGAGAGGCGCTTCTCGACACCATCTGGGCGTATGAGTACCGAAGCGACATTCGCACGGTCGATGTACACATCCGCCGTCTGCGTGAAAAGCTGGAAGAGAATCCTGCCGAACCGCAGTATATTATGACGAAGTGGGGCGTTGGTTATTATTTCAAGAAATGACAGAGATGACATTCCACGCTACAGCAGCTCCCAATTCCGTTTTGGCATGATCTACCTGCTCATCACATTTGCTGTGCTGTTTTTTTTGAATGTCTATTGTTCCAATACCAGCCAAAAGCTATTTTACCAGAGCAAGCAAAGCTCCATGCAGGACAAAGCTGAACTGGTAGCTTACACCATCGCAGAGCAGGATGTCATCAACGCTGACTCTGTGAAAAACGTAATAGAACAACTGGAAAACCTGACCTTCACCCGGCTGATCGTTACGAACCGGGCAGGTCTTGTGATCTATGATTCCCTTTCCAAAGGCAGCGCTTATGGGATCTATGCCCTGTATCCGGAGGTCGTTCAAGCCCTGCAGGGTAATGACGTATTTACGTGGAGCTACCACGACGGCGTCATGAGATCGCAGGCCGCGGCTCCCATCCTGTCGTATAACACCTTGACGGGTTCTGTCTACATTATGGAATATGACTCCGAGCAGGGTGAATTGATCAAATCCCTCCAGATGAACCTGCTGACCATCAGTG
>RCNI01001759.1_pt1 | contig 11219 bp, 4 predicted proteins | sample 2041151 | NCBI WGS metagenome assembly RCNI01 (sample SAMN09708214, study PRJNA481090) | feces metagenome | isolation source: feces | place: Antarctica: Albino Rookery
ACGAGTATCCATAGCTACATCTCCCATGTATTTCTGATATATAGTATTTTACCTTCTAACTGAGTGGTAAAATACATGGAAGATGTAAGCAATATATGTTTCAAGTGAATACCATAAATTGTTGATAAAACGTGTGTGATTTCAATAATGGAAAAATAGATGTCATAAAATTGGACTGTTGCAATTGGTAGCTTGGTGTTGACAGAACTTATGAAACTGTTCGCTGAACAAAAGAATACGGATGATCACATAATACTGATGAATGAATTAAAGGGAGTTGCAAATAAAGTCATAAGTGTTACCTGGGAAAAGCTTGGGAGGGCTATATAAACTTAAAACCACACGAATATGACTATATGAAGACATTGTCAAAATATGCACCTAGACATTTAAGTAACAAAGATTTCTTCCTGAGTATTTTGCAGTAATTCTGCTATTAACCCAAAGCCAGATATTTAACATAATGTTATTATAATTTTGAAATAGCCAGGAGTATGTAAACACTCCTGGCTATATATTTAGTTACAGCGCGGTTTTCCTCTGGCACCGCAGTTGAAATTTGGGGACTTTTGTTGAAATCAAATATTAAATGTGATATTATACAAAATATAATGATTGGATAAAATGAAAATTCACAATACGGACAAAAGTGCGACTCTACCCAGAGACTGCTGCCGGTGGTGAAAATTCGTGTGACTGTACTTTTGGTTCTTAAATCGACAGAAATATTATGTGTTAAGGGGCTGTTGAGAGATGAAAAATCCCGTATCACCCGAGCTGATGCGTTCAGAGGAAGAACACAAAGAACGCGTATATAAAAAATTTATTCAAGAAATTCAGGACAGCAAAACAGCAGTTGAGCGGTGCTCAGATGCGATGTCTTTCGGCGAAGATCAGGATGCATTTATGGCCTGCAGTGCACTTTCTTCGGCAACAAAGAAGAAAATAACTTTGAATGCAAAGTTGAGTGCGCTTTATAAGAGACCCTATTTTGCTCATGTTGCGGTTCGTGATGAACAGATGAATAGAGTTATGAACTGCTTCCTGTCAGATAATGAAAGCCTGGATACATCCAAAATTATTTTGGAAGATGGTTATTCAGGTGTGCTTCTTCCGTTTAAATTGGACTCTAAATTGCCAATTTCCGTGGCTATGTTTCACTGCTATCAGGCAGGAAACGGACAACCCGTGCAAATGCGAGGAGGAGATGGAAAGATCAGACAGCTTACCACTGAACTGATTTGCGATGACGAAATTGACAATCGTAGACTGCTAAGTGTAACACAGAAATATCCTATCCCAGATGCATATATCATTGATGCAGATGAATTTCTGGAGCAGAAACTGCAGGATAACAGGGACAATCCGACGCTGCGTAATATTATTGCAACGTTGCAGCAAAAGCAGTTTGATATTATTGGTGCGGATTACCAGACTAGCTTTGTTGTTCAGGGCTGTGCTGGCTCCGGAAAATCCCAGTGTCTTCTACATCGCCTGTTTTTCTTGCGTGACCAACTGTCTCAGGATGGCTGGAATCATGTGCTTTTGTTGACACCAACCCAATTATTCCGAAATTATTCAGCAGAGTTGATTCGACGATATCAGTTGTCAGATATACACGATTGCTCCCTGGCAGAACTTTATCGTTCGATGCTGAATGAATATGATTCACGCTTTAAAAACCGTCAGTATGTGTTCGAGTTGTCGGAAGAGTATCTTCCAGATGAATATCTGCAGGAGGTATATGATCCCAATACAATTGAGAAGATTAACGGGGAAATTAATCGGGCCATTTGCGGATATGTTCGTGAGGGCTGTAAGGCTCTGGAAATACTCCCCCCTGAGACGATTCAGGAGCAGACGGTAGAAGACCTGGTCAAAAAATTGGAGCATGCAGTCCAGGCCTATGATGCAAGAGAAAAAGTCCTTCAAAAAGATGCGGAGTATATATCCAGAAGGCAAGACTATGAGAAAAGTCAAAAAGAGCTGACTTCTGCCAGAAAAAATTTAGAACACTGTAATCATGATCATCAGAAATATTTGGAGGAAGAAAAGAAGCTTCAGGAGTTGCGCGATAATCTTGAGGATGCCAGACGGGAACGTATGGATTGGTTGCAGCAGAGAGGACAGCATATTGCCAGTGAACGGGAAAAGCTAAACAGACTGGCAAAGGAAATAGAACAGAATTTTTCGATAGATCTACCGGCACAATATGCACAGCAGTTGTTTGCAGTAGCGGCACTTACGGGAGGAGAAAGAGCCCGAGCGGATAAGGAATACATGGAGTTCCTGGATGCCTACTGCAAGGAGGCGGAACAGGAACTGAAGGCTTATATAAAAGATCAGACTCCGGAAAAAGTATATAGAAAGCTGGAAAAGCGTAAAGAAGAGCTACGGGAGAAAATGGAGGATCTTACAAAAAGGGTTCAGCAATTGACTGAGACTGTGGAAAGTGATGAGACTTGGCTTCGGCAGCGGGCTTCAGAAATGGAAGATCAGAAAACAGCAGCCGGAATCCACCGTGATGCGATGGAGCATTCCAGATACCTTCTGTCCCGTATAGAAAGCACCGTGTTTGAGCGGGAAGTATGGAATACTCTGGCACCCATTAAGCAGAAATATCAGATTCAGACACTGAAAGTTGAAGCAGGAAAAGACGGCCACCAGAAGGAAAGCAGAATTCTGTATAAATCGGACCTCCTGTTTTATGTGAAAATCTATGCAAGACTTCATCCTGCGGCGGTGCTTCCGGACTATAGAATGCTTTGTATCGATGAAGGTCAGGACCTCCACAAGGCAGACTATGACCTGCTGCATCAGCTTTACCCTAAGGCTGTTTTCAATGTTTTTGGAGATACCGAACAGGTCCTTCATACATCCTGTGGAATTCACAATTGGTCAGAAGAAACAGGAATCGATACGGTCTATACGCTGAATCGAAATTATAGAAATACAGCAGGCATTGTCGATTTCTGCAATACTGTTCTGAAGTCTAACATGGACTATGTAGGCAGAGTACAGACGGAGCAGAAGCCTCAGGTCCTTCGTCGGGACGTCGAGCTGGAGAATACGCTGAACATCTCCGGAATTACGATAATCGTGAAAAATAGGGAAATGTTTGCTGCTTTTTGTAAAGCGACCGGCAGAAAAGAAGAGGATTTTGAGTATCTGGATACGCATACTCGAAATGCAGCTGGCAGTAGAATCCCTTGTTATTCAATTTTTGCTGCCAAGGGGCTGGAATTTAGCTCGGTATTGGTTTATGCCAAAGAAATGACCAAAAACCAGAGAGTTGTAGCCTGTACCAGAGCGATGGGGAGATTATACTACTATGGATAAAACAGAAAAATCCAGTGAGGCACTCAAGCTCCTTCTGCAGACACACTGTAAGCAATTGCTTGATTATATGCAGAAAGGGGAATACCCTCCCGCAGAGAGCTGCGAGGAAACCCGCCTGCTCCTTCTTGAATATGTAAAAACGCTATCCTGGCCTGTCCCAGATTTTGCAGAGCAACATAAAATCCGGGTATCCTTTTTAGATAAGCCAGGTGAAAAAGCAACTACAGAAGAAGTTTTATCCGAACTGAAGCGGAATCCGACTATGCTGGACATACTGTATCGTCTGGGGCTTCGAAAAATTCTGGACGGAGGAGATCCATGTATTTTGCTTCCTGAGTGGCAGCTGCTGCTGGAACAGGGCTATCTGGCTGATGTAGACATCACAGGACCAGAGGGAAAACGAAAATATTACACGCTATCGTCCAAGGGGTGGTCTTGTTTCAATCGAAAAAATTTCCAGAAGAACCTAAAAAAACAGGCTGCTGATCATTTTAGAGCGATACCGGATAAAATGATGTTACATCCAGAGGATTGGAACGCATTGAATTTTATTCGAGCGGCCATGCTGGAGCAATTTTATGCTGACAGTGCAGAGGGGTATCTTGCGTTTCTGTATCCGGATGCACAGGGCTTACTGCTAGGTTCCGGGATAAACGACAAGGTATCTGTTTCTTATGGCTGCCCAGCTATTTTTGACGGGCAACCTTCTGAAAACCAGATTGCACAAATGCGTGAATTGATCGATGCTGACAAAGTGGATGATATAACCTTCCTGTTGCGTTCTGCGGCGGATCAGTCGATTCTTCAGGGAATACTTAATCAGGAAGAAACAGAAAAAGTACATTTTTGTATTATGGAGGCCACCAATGGAAGTGAAATCTGATTTGCTGGAGTCTGCCAGAGAAAAAATAGAGAAATTGCTGGAACATCTGGTGAGTGGCCGGGAGTTGACAAAACAGGAGTGCAACTCTGTAATCTCTGATCTGGAGCTTCTGGCATGTCCCCGGCAGAAAGAAAAAAAGGGAGAAATACAGATGGATACGGATATGGAAACAATGCTGCAAGCGTTTTCGGTGCAGGCGGAGAATTCACGGCATCTTCTGCAGGAAATGCTGGATGTAATCTCGCAGGAACGGGTCCCGGGAGAAAAGACGGTGGTTACACTGGATAATTCCATTGCGTTGCTGCGAAAGCAGTATGCTGCTGTCTATCAGATGGCTAGACAGCAGTTGCCAGATGGGGAAATGCCCGCTGATGACAGCCCTGCATCAGCCTATGCGAAGGCAGTGTCCAATAGCCAGACATTGAAGTACCAGAAACTGCTTAAAGAAATCCGGAGCACGCTTGAAAGCTTTGTAGCGGTGCGTTCTTTGACGGAAGCCTATACAGAGGCGCTGAAAACCTACCAGGAGAAGGCTATGGATCTGATTCGCAGCTTGAATCAGCCTGACCGACTGGAAGATGCAGCGGAGGGAGTCAAGGGCCCAGAACTGTTCCTGAAAGTACTATCTATGGAAAATAATCCGGACGCAGATGTGGATAATCTGGAACAGTTGGAGGATCAGCTGGATAATTATTATTCCAAACGAGTACGACGTGGTGTTGTAAAAAAAGAGTATTATGTAGATGACAGTCTGCTCCCCTTGCAATTACCAGAAGAATCTGCGCCTACACCTCAGATACAAAGCATTCAGGTATCGGAAGAAAGTGATGTTGCAGAAACTACTCAGAAGATGGATGAACAACCGGAAGCTCCTGTTGAAGAGGGCAAGGTACCAGAAATATCTGAGTTTGCCCGCCAGGTGCAATCTTCCGGCTTGCTGATTACTGAGAAAGAATTTGATAGTGTATCCTTGGAAAATAATGATGCAGAGAGTAAAAAAGTTTCTGCCACAATTTTCTTGAATGAGATGCGTAAAGGCATGATATCTGCTGAAAAAATGGTGATTCAGTCGTTAATGGACTGCACGGCTGTTACCAGTGATATGATGATTCAGAAGCTTGGCATGCAGCGAAACTTTATGGATTCTACACTGGATTACATGTATAGAAAGGGCTATCTCAGAAAATGTGAATTGATGGATATTGGCTCGTTCTTTATAGCATCTCCCAGACTGGAAAAGGCGCTGTCGCAGCAGGATAGTAGAAAATTTGCAGGGGTTCATAGCAATATCTTTAAAGGCTGGGACGAACGTGTTGAGAGCAATGCATCATGTGCACTGGCGTGCTTTATGTTTTCTAAACTGCATGCAGACAGCATGTTTTTCCTAAAAAAGAGAAAATTGGAAGACAGTTTCCGGGACAGCCTGATACAGCCAGAGTCCTTTCTGCTGCGTAACTTTCCTAAAAAGAATCCTGATTCTTCAGATGTAGTTATAGGAGCATTTTGGACTGATACGGCTGAGTGCGACGAATTTATTAAGCAAATCCGCAATAAGCTGTCCGAAGTTAAAGAGTGTTATCGTGTTGTTTATGCAGGCTTAAATCTGGAAAAAGCAAGAATTCTAGCGGATCTCTTGGAAGACGAAAAGCTGATAGATTCTTCAAACGGTAATAGATATCTTTACAGTGCTCGGGAGAAGTGTTATTACGAATATCCCTCCATGAATCCGGTTGATTTCTCTGAAGGACAGGAGCATTCTGCTGTAACAGAACAGTCAGCAAAAGATGAACCTCTCGCAACAGTAGAACAGCCGGTGAAAGAGGCACCGCGTGCAGCAGAGCAGCCTGTGGAGGGCGAGTATTCTGCTGTAATAAAGGAAGCCGGGAAACGGGCTGCAACAGAAGATGTCGTACATACTTCAGAGACTCAACCGGATGAGATGGCTAAAACCGGAATAGTAAAAAAGACACCTACAGGACCGGATCCCGACACTAGACAGAAGGTGATTTTCGGCTTCTTGGCAGACAAGCGATTCTATGCAGCTACTGCCTATGCAAAGGCAGCTTCCCTTGCAGATCAGTGCTTTGAGAAATCCTATAGACAGCTGGCTTATGCACTCAATGACCCTCTGGGACATTGTGTCTATTCTTCTGACAATGCGTTCAATCTGTTTGCAGAGGATACACCTGTTGGAAATGCTATGAATGTGGCAACGGCTATCCGTACTTTCTTTTCCAACCGGATTCGTTACGATTACAATATCAAATCACTCTATGACAATGTGAAAAACAGCCCCGTTCTGGAGCAGTATCCTGAGCTTAGCAAAATCGTCTATGCGCTGATGGAATTCAAAGATACATATCAGAAGGGCGTTGCAGCCTATGCTGGACGTTCCAGAACGCAGGAGGTATTGGAGCGGGAACTGCAGCAAATTCGTCATGAGGCATCGGATTTCTACGATAACTTTGTGACTGGCCGGAAGAGAGAGAAAGCCAGCCAGAAACGATTTATTCAGACGAAACAGCTGATTTTTTCTTCTCACAGTGAGATCGGTGAATTTGTCAAATCCATTGTGGATGGAGATATGGAGATCCTGCCCCTGCTCGGCGAGTTCTTGCAGATGAACTTTTTCACAGAGGACAGTATCATTTCTGAAGAATCTATTGATGGGGATATGCTTTGGAGCTATATTGTAGAATTCTGGGAAAAAGCCGGAGATATGATGATGTATCGCCGAAATATGAACCTGATAAGCAGTCTGCGTACCAATATTACCAATCTTACCACAAAGGCGGTCCAGCTTTTGGCAAGATGGTATGTCCTGGGAGATCAGAAAATCAGCAGGACTGAGGACGAAGGAGCTATCGCCTACAAGAAGCTGTCGATTCAGCTGCTGGAGAACATTGACAGAGCGGTACAGGAACTGGAGACTGCTGATAAGTCGACAGAACAGATTGCCGGAACCAATATTTTGCTGAATGTATTGGAGTTTGTTAGATCCGCTATCGATGGAACTTTGGATGAAAACAGACAGAAATTTTATTATGCGCCATTCCTACTGACGGACGACGTGATGTTGGATGACAACTGTATGCCGGAGTTTGATGTGTTCGGCGCTGATGTGGCGGCGCTGTCTCCCTGCAGTCGGATTGTAGCTCACACAGAGAAATGTGTGGAAATGGACTATGAGAACCGTCTTGAGGAAATGCTGAACGGCCAGGATGTGGACAATTGCGGTATGGCAATCTCTCTGGTGGGATATTTGCACAGCCAGCATCCTAACTGGGAATTTCAGGATGTTTTGGATACAATTAACCGGAATGAGGACTTTGCCAGAGAGCGGGCAGAGTTTAGCAGAGACGATTTTATCGGTGAGCTGGAGCTAGCCCAGAGCTATGGCCAGATTGATAACTCCAAAGAAGATGTTAAAGAAAAAATCCTACAGATTGTCGATAATTGGTATGAATGGGCAGAAAATAGTACCAATTATGGTTTCTTCTGCAAGGTGCTGAATGCTTATCTGTCTGAGATCCGTGAGAATGCCCGATCCAGAGAGGCACCTCTGCTGGAGCAGCTGAGAAACTTCAGAGAATCTACCGTTGCAGGACTTTCCATAGAGGCCAAGAACAAGCGGATTGACCGGATCGAAGCAGTTATCAAGAGTCAGAACTACACCGTGGCGGAGGATCTGCTGGCCAGGGCTTCCAACCTGGACGATGATGCGGAAGAAATCATCGACGAGGATTTCTTGCAGGATTTCCTGGATAATTACGATGACTACTACCGGCCTGTGTCCTCCAACAGGACCAATCTTGCCAGTCTGGTAAGCAATCGGGTTCGGAATAAACAGGGGCGAGGTGCCCAGAGACTTGTGGACAACTGGCTTCCTGGCGGCGGCATGCTGGGGCCTGATCGGCTGCGAAATCTGCTGACGACTATGGGCTTCAGAATTGACCGGATTACGGCCCAGAATCCCATTGGCAAGTTTGAAAATTTTGTAGTACATACGGCCAGCGCTACCGATGGGATGCGAAATAACTATACGCATCCGATTGCAGCCTTGGGCTCTGACGCCATCCAGAACGGATTCCGTGTGGTTTGCATCAACGGAACTTATGACGCAGACAGCCTCATTGATGTGATGAAGCAGATCGGAAATGCCAGACATACAATTATTCTGCTGGACTGCGCGCTGCCTCTGGCAGAACGCCGTCATCTGGCCCGGAAAACCAAGAGTGACCTTGCAGACAAACTGTTTGCAGTTATTGACCGTACCGTCCTGATGTTCCTGATCCGCAACTATGACGAGACCAGAATCAATCGGATGATGGTGGCTCTGGTGACCCCATTCGGCTTCTATCAGCCCTATGTCTGGGAGTCCTCCAATGTTATGCCTCCGGAGATCTTCATCGGCAGAAAGCACGAGCTGGAGCGCATCAAAGCCCCCAGAGGCACGAATATCGTTTATGGCGGCCGCCAGTTGGGCAAGTCTGCATTGCTTAAGAAGGCTCAGGAAGACATCGACAGAAATGAAAAAAACGACCGTGCTGTTTATCTGGAAATTAAAGGCCTGGACTATCAGAGAGCAGCACAGAAGATTGCCCATGAGCTCTATGACCAGGGAGTTTTGGAAGCTGATTTGGATACTCAGGACTGGGCTGTCCTGGCTCGTGCCATCAAGAGACGTCTGCAGCAGGAGGAAAACCGGATCAGCTATTTGCTTCTCCTGCTGGATGAAGCGGATGCCTTTATTGAAAGCAGTGGAATGGTTAATTATCAGCCCTTTGATGCGCTGAAGGAAATTCAGACCGTGGGACATGACCGGTTTAAGTTTGTTGTAGCTGGCCTACGCAACGTTGTACGGTTTAAGAGAGAGGTTGCACTCAACAATAACAGTGTTCTGACACACTTGGAATCCATGACGGTTAAACCTTTTAAACCCTCCGAGGCTAGAGAATTGATGGAGGTGCCTCTGCATTATCTGGGACTTAGATTCCCCAAGGAAAAGGAATCACTGGTGACGCTGATTCTTGCTACAACCAACTATTTCCCTGGACTGATCCAGATGTACTGTGCAAAGCTCCTTGAAGCTATGCGCAACAAGAATTATGCGGGCTACGCAGAAGCTAATACACCCATCTATGAGGTCAGCGAGGACCATATCAAAAAGGTTTTGTCCGATCCTGAATTTAACCAGCAGATCCGGGAGAAGTTTGTCATTACGCTGAAGCTGGATGAGGACAACTACTATTATCTGATCGCCCTGATTATGGCCTATCTCTACCACACTAATGGTTATAACGAGGGCTATACCGCCGAAGACATCCACAAGGCTGGAAGCGATCTTGCCATCGGTAATATTTCCCGACTGGATCTTTCAAAGCTGTCTGCATTTATGGAGGAACTGCGTGAATTGAATGTTTTGCGCAGCAGTAACGGAAGCCAGTATCTTTTCACCCGTTTTACCTTCTTCCAGATGATGGGAACCAGTACAGAGGTGGAAGACCATCTCATGGAATATATGGAGGACTGATATGGATCAGATATGGTGGAACAAGATACCCAATACGCTGGCCTTTATAACGGCAATTTCTGAGGACCTCCAGAAAGAAAAAAGTGTCCTGATCCATTCTGTGGGGAAGATTCCCTGGTTTGAAACGATGCGCATGACCATCCAGGATTCGGTCCGTCAGGCCAATTCAAGTAAGCGGTTCAAGACTGTTCAGGGCGTTCCGGAACCGGGAAGCTTTCTCCTGTCGGAATACTGCAAGGCTGAAAAAAGGGCTCAGTATCGCCCCGCTATGGGATATGCAAAATTTTTTGCGGGAAGTGACGACATTGTACTCCACTCTATGTACTTTTGGGTGAAGATATCTACTCATCAGGAGCTAGAGGCATGGCTGCTGTTTGTGTCCGACTATGTCAAAGACAGAGGAAAAGACAAGGAAAAAGCAGCGTTTATACTGGAATGGCATGGTACAGAGCTTCCGGGACAGCGAAAGGGGATTACGCAGTATTCTCTAGATCGTGCTATTGGTAGCTATGACCGACTGGTTTTTGCCATGTTGGCGGCGTCTGTTGTAGAAGAGAAAACAAATGTTAAGAATTATCTTGCAGAGCTAGCAGCTAATGTGGTTGGTAATGATATTGAATTGTGTGCCAAGTGTATTGCAGATTATCGGAGCTTTTTGAAGAATCCTTTTGATACCGTTAATCGGATTGTAGAGGAAAGTTGGCGTAGTGATGACAGTGCATTCACTTTTCTGAAGGATCAGAAGACTGTTGAGGGAGATATATGGAGAGCACAGATTAAGATCCTGTATCCGATTATTGAGGAATATCGCGAGAATTTTGTAGACAAGTATGCCTATGCAATTGAGAGGGCCCTTCCAATTACCTCTACCTTCGGAGAACAGTACACATATCCCAGGGATGTAGAGCTTGGAACTCTATCCTATATGGCAGCTAACAGCATTTTGACTTTAAATTTCTGGGAACATCAGAAGCTGGAATTATTTAAGGTTGCGCGTAATAAACTATCGCATCTAAATGTTCTTACTATTGATGAGGTTCGGGAACTGCTGACATAACGCTCCAATAACGCGGATGACTAATTTAGTCATCCGCGTTATCATAGTTATTGGGTTATGCCATCATGGAATTCAGGAACCACAGCTCCTTGTTGTAGCCGGTGATGTGCGCTTCCAGAAATACGACGATATCGAATGCATCCGCTTCGACTATCTTCAGGCGGAGAGCTACGGCAACTTGCGCTCGAAAGGCTCTTGAACAGGAAGTCAAATCCCGATATAATTAGATGCAAACACAGGTCCGTGTTTGCATCTTTTTTATGAGGAAATCCTATGAAAACTATAAGCAGTCAGGAATCTTTACAGGAAGCCATCCGGCAGAATCACATCCTTATTTTACAGTTTGGGTCTGAGAGCTGTGCTCCCTGCAAGGCCCTTCAAAACAGAATCAAGACATGGAATCAGGA
>RCNI01001760.1_pt1 | contig 11218 bp, 9 predicted proteins | sample 2041151 | NCBI WGS metagenome assembly RCNI01 (sample SAMN09708214, study PRJNA481090) | feces metagenome | isolation source: feces | place: Antarctica: Albino Rookery
TCAGCATAAATCATATTTTCCCGATAGTAAACGTATAAATATGCTAAATATCATTAACCATATTCAGTTTTCTTATTATAGCTCATATATTTAGTTGGAAATGGACTTTAGTTGCATATTCTTACCTTAATGATGCAGATTCTGTGGACGAATAAGTTTTATGGAATGCATTAGAATGAAATGATGTGCTTGTCCTTTGATGGAATAAGGAAGCTAAAATTCTTATTTATTTGTTTGTGTCATTGGATAAAAAGATCTATTTTTGCCGACCATAAATGGAGGATAAACATTAAATGAAAAGAGCACTTGTATCCTTATTCTGCTTATTGTTCGCTTTGGTAAGTTCGATTCTTCAATCGGATAGGGTGAATTCTGCTCTGGACTTTTCTGGTTCGGATATTCCCTGTTATGTGCAGGAAGATTCGTCCAATCAGATAAACGATGAGAATGCCTTCGATTTGTTGTCTACCTATGATAGACAATCTGGTGATTTCGTTCATTATCGCATTAATTCATGGAGACAACAGCTCCGAACGTTAAATTTTCGTATACAGATACGTGTACAGAGAATCGTTCAACTGTTAAAGCAGTCTATTCGCTTATTGTCGGATTGTCTGACAACTTTTGTTCTATATATATCCCAAATCTATACAACTGTCAAGCCTCTCTGTTGGCAACGTGCATCCGATTGTTACGTGTTTGCCCTCAGGCAATTAATCATTTAATTCTTTAATGTTTTGGTGCTGAATAGTATTAGTAGCTTTTTATCTGTTGTAGAAGGCTTGGATTGGTGCACCCCTTTCACTATTGGCTTCGGTGAAGCTAGAATGAAAATGTTTTTATAATAACGCATTAAAGAAAAAAAGAAATGAATAAAAATAATACGCTAAATATCAAAAGTTTAAGTATCTGTAATTCGGAAGTAAAAGAAGTTCTTAATATTAAAAATGTTTATCTGTCTCTCTTTATTTGGCTGTTGGCGGTAGGATTGCTCATACTCTCTTCTTATGTTGAGGATAAATCGTCTGCTATCTATATGGGTGAAGTCACGGTGGCAATTATCTTCTTTATTTATGGATTATTTCGTTTGTTGTTCAAAAGAACTCATTTGATTTATCATCCTACGCATAGTTGCATTGTGAACGGATCTATATACTTTGATAAGGCAGAACTGGTGGATTTGAAAGAAAAGCTGAATGCTAATTCGGTAGATTTAAACAAATATACTTTTAGTGCGACGGGAAATGCTCGTTTGGACTATTATGTGTCTACAGATGAAAAGTTCGTTGCTGTTCAATTGTTTGAATTTGTACCTTATATCTATGAGACTGCTTCAGATATCATCAGTTATTCAGAGGAGGAAGCAAAAAAGATGGCGCAATTCTTATTGCAAAATTATCGTAAACACTGATTTTTCAAGATCTAAATAAGCAGCAATCCACTTAAAAAACTCTCCATTACTTGCTGCTGTCGTTTTATTGCCAACATGTAGCTTTATAGGTACATGTTGGCTTTTTGTTTTTGGATTCAGTTTAATCTATGAGAGCTAAGCTCCTGCATTAAATAATTAATATGCCTTGGGGCTGATTGGGGCAAGCGGATTCTTCAAGTCATTCTTCATCAGAATAATCAATAGATTTTTGGAAAAGAAGTGGAATATTATTTAATGCAAGTTGTAGAAAAGTGTTTCTATCTCTTTGATAGGTGTGTACAAATTCCTCAATCAAAATTTCCCTCAAATTGTTGTACCAATGTATATAGGATTAAAAATCAAGGAATAAGGAAAATTTCAGGTTAAGGCACAAGGATTGTTTTTCAAAAGTAAAGAATAGTATAAACTCTTATAAATTTACGAAGATGAAGAAAACGGTTTTGATGTTAGCGTTTTTTATGGGATTAGGTACGTCAGTCGGGATGGCAGGTGAAAAATTACAGGAAAAAGTGGAAATAACAGTTTCAGATGAAGGCTTTACGCAAATAGACATGGACCAGATCCCCGAAGCTGTACTGGTTGCATTGGAAAAGAACTTTGATGGACAATCAGTGAAGACTGTGGCTGTGAAAATGAATGAAGACGATACTTGTATCTATAAAGTCATCTTAATTGATAACGATAATAAAGAAACCGAGGCCCTTTTCTCAGATGAAGGGGAAGCTTTGGCGAGATAAAAACTATCTGTTGGATATTCATGAAGAGCTTTCTATAATATTGCCATAACATATAAAAGTAACAGACCTTAAAGTAGGAAAAGAATGTTCATTTTAGCTTTTGTACTTGCTTGAAATGAACATTCTTTATTATTGCTAAAATCTGTGATGTGCCTGAATCACTTCCTGACATGAAGTATGTCTCTTGAAATGGAATTTAAATATTTGCGATTCCGAACGGAATATGTACCGACGGTATGTGTGCTATATGTTTCAAATGATGCATTTGGTCATCAAAGAAAATATGTGGTTTCATTACGTTCAGAATACGTGACTTGTCAATTCCACCCAAGAAGAAAGCTTCATCAACTTCCACTCCCCAATCCTTTAATGAAGAAACAACCCGTTCATGTGCTGGAGCATTGCGGGCAGTAACGATGGCTGTTTTAAGAATACGCCGATAGTTAGGCTCACTTTGTTTCTTTTTCTTTTCCAATTGTTGGAAAAGAGAGATTTTTTGAAGCAATCCGCCTATTGGTCCCAGTTCAAGAGGAACATTTGCATTTTCTTTTTCATGGTTTAGATATTGGTTCAAATCTCCTCCCGAGGCTTGAAAAATACGTTCTGATTCATCGCTGGCCAACACTCCATCAAAGTCGAATGCGATTCGAAGTTCTTTGTCGTTTTCATCGTCATCAATGTATTGGGTATTCATTACTCTTCCGGCTGCATATCCTTTTTGCAGAGCATCTTTTACATCTTCCAAATTTGCAGACAAAAAGAGCGATGCGTTGAATGCTGGCAGGTATCTGAAGTTGGGGCTCCCTGAAGTGAAGCAGGCTCTGCTGATATTGAGATGATAGTGCTCAATAGAACGAAAGGCACGTTCTCCTGTTTCGGGACTGTTTTTTGACATAAGGACAACTTCTACAGGTTGTTCCTCTGCGAATGACTCATTTAATGTAAGTAAACGTTTGATGAAAGGAAATGCCACTCCACGTTCAAAAGGGACATTGAGCTTGTCTTCTTGATAGGTACGGTAGGCACCTTCACCGTATTTTTTGAAAATGCTGTCAGATTCGGTCAAGTCGAATAAAGCACTTGAGGATACTGCAATCACTAATTTGTCTTCTATAGGGTAGGGCATGATTCCGTGAATTTTATAGGGTCATCTCATTCTGTTTCGCTAAGATACAATTATTTTTATAGACTTGTGAATATGAAAAGAAGTATTTCATGGACTATTTGGGGATGAAATCTTAATAAAGAGAGCATTTGAGGTTTAAATAAGTGGAAGTACAGTGTGATAATCTCATCGAAGTTATTATCTTTGTGATTAAGTGTTGTCCTTTTAAATTGGATTCTATGAAAAAGATAATAGCAGCATTGGGTTTAGTCTTTCTTTTTGTTCCTTCATGGGCGCAAGAAGCAAGTTTTATGGGGATTCCTATTAAAGGTTCTGTGACAGAGTTTGCCAAAAAGTTGATAGAGAATACTTCATTTATGCAATACTATGAAGACCGTAATGGTATTATTCTTTCAGGAAAATACGTGCAGACAAGCTGTCTGTTGATTCTAAAATCTGAGCAAAATCATAAAATTAAAGAGGTCGATGTGAAGTTCCCTGCCGCTAACAATTGGAAGGAACTTGAAGAGCGCTATAGACGGTTGAAGGGATACTTGACTGATGAATATAGTGCACCTGTCTTTTCAGAAGAACGTTTTTTATACAATGATTATCCTGCTTTAAGATTTCATAAAGTATTGGAAGGTGAATGCTTTTATTCATCTGAATATAAATTAAAGGGAGAAGATGGCTATGTGAGGTTGTTTATCAAGTGCTTTACAGACAATACGGCTTCTGTGGTCTTAAGATATAGTAATGGCTCATGGAGCCAGACGAAATTTAGAGGAATTATGGAAGATCTATCTTCTGATGATGCGAAAACGAGTAACGGATAGGTTGTGCTTATCTTGATACGGTATGATGCATGGAGATGCTGACAGTAAGTAGATATTGTCTCAGTTAAGTTAATGTATGAAATTTATAGCCAAAGAGTGTTGAGGCTGCAGTTCTCTTCATTTTTAGGGAATCTAAGAAATGTGAATTATTGATAAAATAAAGGAGGTTTACGAGAAAACTTCTTATTTTTGCAACCTATCGATTGTAAAGTTTAATTTAAAATAGATATAGAATGAATAAATTTGACGTGAATAATGTTAAGGCAGATCCTATAATGCAGCAGGCTTCCATGAATTATGGTTCAGAGTCTATGGCGAGCTCAAGAACATTTTCTGTTTTAATGAGAAATGTCTACACGTGGATGGCTTTAGCATTGGTGATAACGGCTTTCACATCGCTGTATATGGCTAAAAATATTGCTTTAATGACTACGCTCTTGAGTAGTCAGCTTGGAGTATGGGGACTACTTATTGCCCAGATAGCTGTTGTAATGGTGTTAAGCGGATGTATTAATAGAATCTCATTCTTTACTGCTGGCATCTTGTTTGCAGCATATTCCATCTTGACCGGTGTGACCCTTTCATCTATCTTTATGGTATTTACTGCCAGCTCTATTGCCTCCACTTTCTTTATTACTGCAGGAACGTTTGCGGCGATGAGTGCTTTCGGGTATATTACAAAGAGAGATTTGACAGGCTTGGGAAAATTCTTGATGATGGCATTAATTGGTTTGATTATTGCCAGTGTAGTAAATATTTTTATGCAGAGCACTACTTTGATGTGGATAACATCATACGTAGGAGTCTTGCTCTTTGTGGGACTTACTGCTTATGATACCCAGAAGATCAAACGCATGTTGATGGTACATGGAACCGATTTGAGTGAAGGTCCAATGAAGTTGGCTTTATTAGGAAGTCTTACTCTTTATCTTGATTTCATTAATCTCTTCTTGTATTTGTTGCAGTTTATGGGTAAACGCGAATAACCAATTCGTTGATTTCAAAGAAACCAAGTAGATTTTTTGTATAAATAAGGTTCTGGTATTCTTGTCGTTGACAAGGTATCAGAACCTTTTCTTTTCAAGGAACTTCTTCACAAGATCTGATAAGGAATCATACATATTCAATGCCTGATGAAGGAATTATCATTTCCTTCATCAGGCACCTTTGTGAGAGATAGGTCGTCGGCTATCCTTTTAATTTGCGTATTGGACCAATAAATAAGAGAGAGAAAAGAATCGTTAAATTCTTTTCTCCCTCTTTATCAAAAGACGATAATCTAAGATTATTTATTCGTGTATCGAATGCCTGCTGCTTTCTTGTAATTTGCTAATGCAATCTTTTCTTGATGGTGAGACTGAACCAGGTTTGTATAAGCCTGAATCCATGTTAACTGAGCAGACAATACGTCCAAAATGCTTAAGCGACCTTCTGAATAGCTGAAGGTATTCAGTTCCAAGTTTTCATCAGCCAACTTACAGTTCTTCGAAGCGATGTCAATACGACGCTGTGATTCGTTCAACTGTGTCCAAGCTGCTGCCAATTCTTTAGAAACCTGATCCTGTTTGTCTTGAAAGGCAAAGAGTGCTTGGTTATAAAGTGCTTTTTGTGCAGCATGCTGCTTGAAGCGAGCTCCCCAGCGGAACAATGGAATCTTCAATGAAACTACTAAGCTGTGGTTGAATTGAGTATCACCGTTAATGTTCAGCATTTGGGTACCCCATGTACCTTGGTAGCCTACTGCTAAGGAAGGGTTGTATTTGACAGTTCCTAACTTAATTTGATTCTTTTGATAATCTACATTCAGTTTGGCGATATTCAAATCGGGTCGAAGGCTCAATACATTGTTCACGTCAGCCAATTCCGGCACTTCCGTCTTCTTTGAAATGGATTCTGCTACATTGATAGAATCAGTAGGAGTGCGTCCCATCATTACGTTCATGGTTTGGATGGCAAGCTTGTAAGATTCGTAAGCGTTTAAACGCTGCATTTCAGCTTCCTTCTTGCGTACTTCCATCTGAATAAGATCTGTTTTGCTGATCATACCGTCATCGTAACGGTCTTGAAGAACGTTCAAAAGCAAGCCGACAATTTCAGAGTAGTGACACATTACATTGTACATTTCTTTAGCAGCAGCAGCTCCCCAGTAGCTGTTTTCTGCAGCAAAAATGATATTGTCTTTGGTCAGTTCTATGCTTTGTTCAGCAATGGAATTCTGTATTTTCTGTCCTTTGTAATTATAGATGACATTGCCACCCACAAAGACCGGCTGCATTACGCTGAATCCTAAACTGTACGCATCGTGCTTCATTGGAACAGAGAAGTCTCCGAAAGGCATTTCGTAGTCATTCAAACGATAAGAGTAGTTGCCTGATGCATCTACAGAAGGAAGGAAACCAGTCTTAGCTACTTGCATGGCTTTCTTCATAGCCTGCTGCTGAGCAATGCTTTGTTTCAAGCCCTGGCTGTAATCCAATACTTCTTTTTCAAACGAAGGGTAAGTGTAGCTTAAAGTATCTACATTCGGATTGACGAATTGTTGTGAGCGATACTCTGGAACAACCGAAGTCCCTTGTTTGCGTTCTCCCTCTGTAAGGTAGAGGTCATAGTCAGTTGCGGTGGTCGTCTGTGTGGAAGAATTCTCCTGACTCGTGTACTGAACCTGTGCACTCAAGCCAACAGGCACAAGGCCTGTCAGCAGAGCGGCTGTTATTATGAATTGATTTTTCATTTATCTGCTCTAATTTTAAAGAATATACAATAGGTTACCGGCAAAACGAAGATGGTCAGAATCGTTGAGACGAACAAACCTCCCATGATCGTAGCAGCCATTCCGGCAAACATCGCATCACCCAGTAGCGGAAGCATACCAAGGATGGTTGTACCAGACGCCATTGTTACAGGAACAATACGGGTTTTTGTGGCTTCTACAATGGCCATAAATGGCTTGTCGTTTTGTTCCAACTGGATTCCGATTTCGTCAACCAGTACGATTGCATTTTTGATGTTCATACCAATTAGGCCTAACAAACCAAGGCTGGCGAAGAAGTCCATGGATTTGCCGAATAGCAACAATCCCCAAACGACTCCAATGAATACCAATGGAAGCATCAGCATAATCAATATAGGCTTACGATAGTTCTTTGGGAACAAGAACAAGAGGGTTACGTAAATGAGCAAGAAGGTTAATGGAACGAATTTAGCCAAAGCTGCATTACTTACGTCTTGACTTTCCTGTTCTCCGAAATACTTCATGGTATATCCTTCTGGAACTTTAATTTCTTCACGAACTCGATTCCATACCTGCTGGAAGGCAGCAATGGCGTTTTCTCCACGTTTTGGCTCACATTGCATAGCCATGCAGCGCTCACGGTTGAAACGGCGGATTACATTGTAATCATAATCCAGTTTGAAGTCATCAATTACTTGTTCCAATTTGACAGACTGACCTTTTGAACTGAATACAGGAAGTGTCTTTACGTCATTCAAGCTCATTGTATTCAAATCATCGTCTTTCAAAAGGATAGGCATAGATACGTCACCTTCACGGTAAACACCTAATGGAATACCATTAGTTGAGGTACGGAAGGAATTGGCTACCTGCTGGCGGGTAATTCCCAAACGAAGACCTTTCTGCTGTGAATAAACTGGTTTCCAAATAGGAACTTTGTTTCCCCAGTTGGCACGGACTTCAGTTACCATGTTACAATCGCGTGCGATGTCTTTTGCACGTTCTACCAATGCGGTCAGTGTATCGATGTTTTCACCGATAAAGCCGACTTCAATAGCTGCGTCTGGAACAGGTGACAAGGCAAATAGTGCCGAGCGAGTTACGACGTCAGGGTAGTTTTCACGCATATAGTTGTAGAATGAAGATTCAACATCTTTTGCGTCCTCAGGCTTGTTGGTCTCAACCAATACGTTGGCAAAGTTCGGCTTAGGTCCGAAGGATGAACTAGCCAAGTAATATCGGAGAGGTGAACCACCCAAGGTTACAGAATAAGATTTGATCTTATCATTTGATTTCAAGAAGTCTTCAATCTTCAATACATCTCTTTCTACAGTCTTGATGCTATAGCCCTCTGGATAAATAAGGTCGGCACGGAAATATGGCTTACTCATTTGAGGGAAGAAGCTTTGTGGCATCAAAGCCATTACCACCATTGAAATGACCAATGTAGAGATAACTACTGTCAGTGTAATAAAGCGACGCTTTATCAACAATGTCAAGAAAGCAGAGAACTTATGGTAAATCTTGGTGTCATAGGGATCCTTAACCTCTGTTCCCGGCTTGTTTTCTGCCAAGATAAAGTTACCGAAAGTTGTAGTCTGGCATAATGCTAAAATCCAGCTTAATCCCAAAGAAACTGCCAATACGACGAACAAGGGTTTTACAATTTCAGCAACAGCTGCAGGAGCCATATACATAGGCAAGAAAGAGCAGACAGCAATGAACGTAGCACCCAACAAAGCCCATTGGGGTTTTAAGGCTCCATCAATCAAGGCTTTATAACGAGGTACACCACGCTTGATACCAATCTGTGCATTGTCGGTTACTACAATGGCGTTATCTACCAGCATACCCATGGCGATGATAAATGCTGCCAATGAAGTACGGTTCAATCCGACGTTCATCATAAGCATGATTAATAGTGTTCCACCTACAGAGAAGAGTAGGGAACTACCAATCAGCATTCCTGCACGGGCACCCATTACCAAGAAGATAATCAAGATAACGATAAAGAGGGATTCTATCAAGTTTAAGATAAATCCATTGTTCGCTTCTTCGGCAATCTTGTTTTCTGGATAGATGGTGTTCAGTTCCATACCTATAGGCAATAGCTTTTCAAACTCTTCCAATTGTTCTGAAACCAAATTACCTACTGCAACCACATCATCCTCAGCACCGCTGGCAACACCGATACCGATAGCTCTTTTACCATCTACACGCATCAAACTTGATGGCGGATCCATGTATCCGCGTTTGATTTCTGCGATATCACCTAATCGGACTTCTGTACCTCCTTTGGTTGGAATCAGCTGATTCTTGATATCCTCGGGGCTGGTATAGATACCTTCAGCACGTACACGCAACTGGTAACTGTTGGTTACGAAATCGCCTGTATTGACCTGCATGTTCTGAGAATTCAGAATCTGAGTGATGGTGTTAGGATCAATGCCTAAATTGTTCAGGCGGGCTGATGATATGTTGACATTGATAACTTCTGTTTGTTCACCATAAAGGTTTACTTTCTGCACTCCATCGATAGGTGTCAGCAAGGTACGGATACGTTGTGCCCAGTAACGGAGGTCGGAATAAGAAAAGCCTTCTTCGGCAGTCAAGGCGTAATAAATACCGAACACATCACCAAAGTCGTCACTGACAGAAATAGGGGATGCTCCTTGTGGAAGTTGAGGCTGGATATTTAGTACCTTTCTGCGCAACTCATCCCATTTTACAGGCATGTAGCTGGCTTTGATATCCGGTTGTAATTCTATAAGAATCTTAGAAAGTCCGAAGTAAGATTCTGACTTGATTTGATAAACGTCCGACATGGACTGAATTTCGCGCTCGATAGGTTGTGTGACCAACTTCTCAACTTCTTGTGGAGTAGCGCCTGGATATCGTGTAACCAAGGCAGCGGTCTTGATTACGAATGGGGAGTCTTCTTTCTTCGGCAATTTGAAGAACGAAAGAATACCTCCTACCAATAAGATAACGAGAAAGAAGTAAATAACCTTTCTGTTCTCTAAGGAGTATTTAGGAATATTCATTATTGGTCTCCTTTTTTTAATCTGTTAATACTTTTACTTTTTGGCCGTCAACCAATTTGTTGGCTCCTGCACTTACTACACGTTCGCCTACCTTTAAGTCGCCTTCAACGATTACTTCATCGCGACCTACGATAAGACCTTTGTCTTCTACCATGCATTCTCTAACTTTCTGTTCTTTTTCATTGTAGACGAATACAGCTTTACTGTTGGCCTTGTTGTTATAAACGATAGCAGACAAAGGAACTCCTACGCCTGATACTCTGCTGTGGTTTTCAATATTTACGATAACGCGGCAAGAGAATCCGACAGAAATCTTATATTTGTTGACATCGAATTCAGGATCATCGATATAAAGGAATACGGGTACACCTGAACCATCAGGAGATGCTTCTACGTATTCTTTAACACGAGCCTTGAAAAGCTTACCTTTGAAAGTGTCAAACTCCACATAAATGGTGTTTGGATTGTTGAAATACATGATGTTGGTTTCAGGTATGTTGAACTGAACCTGAATCTTTTCTGGATTGATCAAGCAAACTACCTGCTGTCCTAATTGTACACGTTGATAGTTCTCTACGTATTTTTTAAGAATGAAACCATCGAATGGAGCACGAAGCTTCGTTTCTTCCAAGGTCTTTTTAGCGACTTCGTAAGCTGACTTTGCATTGGTAAATGCTGTTTTGCTTGATTCATATTCCTGGATTGAAACTGCATTCTTGGTTAAAAGGATTTCTGCACGATTCATCTGTGACAAAGCGTTCATATAAGAAGCTTTCTTTGCTTCATAGTCCAAACGGAAATCTGTATCGTCGATTTCGGCTACTAAAGCCCCTTTCTTTACTCGTTGACCTTCTTGAATGTTCATGGTAACCAAAAGGCCGGACATCTTAAAGGCTAAATTACTGAACTGATCAGATGACACTACCGCAGGGAAGGACTTTTCTATAAAGTCTAAAGAACTTGCTTCAACCAATTTTACTGGTCGGATAAACTCTTTAGTCTCCGCTTTTTCCTGACATGAACTTAGGAGGAATGCAGTAGCAATACCTAAAGAAAATAAATAATTTTTCATTTTACTTTTCTGATTATTTTAAGTTTTTAATTGATTTTGCAATTTGAATGATTAAGAGTCTTTGGGGTAAATAACTCTTGTGGGTGATGAATAAATTTGCGTTCTTTTATTCTTTAAATTCGCTCATTTGTTTACTGAATTTTTAAAAGATTTTTTAGCTCTTGTGACTGTAACTATATAACTATACAAAAATCGAGATATTTATTTGAAATACCAAACCGAGTTTCTTAAAAGCTGTTATATAGCAGGAAAATGCCTAAT
>RCNI01001761.1_pt1 | contig 11218 bp, 16 predicted proteins | sample 2041151 | NCBI WGS metagenome assembly RCNI01 (sample SAMN09708214, study PRJNA481090) | feces metagenome | isolation source: feces | place: Antarctica: Albino Rookery
TGCGGATAGCCGGCCGTCTATATGTAGCGAAGAAAGAGTAGCTCTCTATGAACTGAGCCCCGGAAGTTTTTTGTCTAACTTTCGGGGTTCACTTCAATTAGGGATAGTCATTTAATTCATTTTATTTCATCGTCTGGCGACATACCCCTTATCTGTTTTACCAGACCATGTAATATTTTCTTATAGGATCGGCTCTTCAGGGGGTCGATTCTTGTTTTTTAGAACCGACAGACCGCAGCCTCTTCAACTCCTGCTTCAACCATTTTCAGCCTCTGGCTGAGGAGCACTGCATTCGCAGTGTGGATGCCGAAGAAGATCAGCAGTATCTCTGTGGACCTGATCCTCGACATGATCTTCTTCAAACCGTAGTGTTCTTTCTGTGTTCCGAAAGAACCTTCCATAGCGATTGCTCTGACTCATGCCAATTCCTGTTTCAATGCGCTCTTCACCTCATTATTGCTCTTTCTTCCCTTCGGAGAAAAGGAGGTCTCCACCGACCTTCTTCACTGCGACACCGGTCAACTTTTCTGACAGGGTAACACAATCTTCCAGGCGTGTGCCTTCATTGAAGGCGTTGAATGACAACTTCTCTATGAACGAGACACCATCAATCTGGAGTGAAGAACGACTTTCTGCCACGTTTCACCCTCAAACTCTTCGGATGTTCTTCTATGAGACCAAAGCTGATGGCCATCTCCCGGAGAGGTAAAAGTTTCTTGATGCGTCCAAGTTCCGTCTGTTCGAAAGACTGTTCGTAGTTCTTATAGAAATCGTACTCTGAGAATGCGATTTCTGGTTGGATGTCTGATAAATTTTGTATTTTTGCCATGAGTTTTTTTGCTCGATTCCCCCGATTTTTACCTTTTCCCGAGGTTCGGGGGAATTTTTATTTCCTTACGCTAAGATACAAAATTCATAACATATTGTCATTCAAACAGTTGCAAACTTTTCAACATTTCGCGACTATCCCTATATAGTCAGACGCAGTACTCTGGGTGAAGCCAATCAGAGACGTTCCCAGGAGTTCTTCTGCAAGGTGTATGAGAGCCTGTTGAAACGATACAGCCCGTTTTAGCGGACAGCCGGGCTCGGGGTGAAGAAAAGCAATGGGAACAGGCACTCTATATGATGGATTCCACTACAATCACCCTTTTTGACAATATCCTCAAGGGAGAGTGGGCAGACATCCCAAAAGCGGGAAGAAGAAAGGAGGGATGAAAGTGCACACCGCCATGAAATATCATGTCGGCGTTCCTATGGTCGTACAATTGACATCAGCTGCCAAACATGACCATTATCTTCTCAAGGAAGTACATCTGCCCCAGAATTCAACGCTGGCCATGGACAGAGCATATGACAAAAATGAAGAAGAACCTGAAATACAGGGTATTGTCTTCTATAGCCTATGTCTCGTCGGATGGACTGGTTACCCACAAAGACGAAAGGATACTGTTTTCCAATGGTGATCTGGAGCATGAATCACGTAGGGTTGAACTGTGGAGTAACGACTCGCATAAATCAGTCACCCTGCTGACCAACAATTTTGAACTTTCCGTCAGGGACATAGAAGAAATCTATAGGAGATGATGGGCTATAGAAACACTCTACAGGCAACTCAAACAGAATTTTCCGCTGCATTTCTTCTATGGAGTTACTGTTGTTTCAGTGTAAGTATAGTCTCGCCAAAGGCTTTGTGTCTGTGGTCAGAATCGGTCAGTTTTCGTGGTCAGTTTCATTTCCCGGTCACCGGGAACATAAGTTTAGTGTATATAGATGACGTTGGACTGGTAGTCTCTCACGTATCTGAAATCGGCGGCCATCCGCAGCACTTCCAGTGCATGGTCGATGCCGTCGGAAACACGGATCTTTCCTCTCGTACATGCGATTTCCGGAATATCCTTTCTCTCCATTACAATATCTACATTGAATGCTTTCGCATATTTCTCCATCAGTTCGACAAACGAAAGTCCCTGAAGATTAATCAATCCCTTGGTCCAGTCCAGTACAGCATCCGGATCCGAAAGATTGCAGACTTCCATTTTTCCGTCTATATTTCATTTGAAGTTGGACAGGTTTATCGATGATATGCCGTACAGTTCTTCAAAGTTCACGGATTCCGCTTCCTTACCATATACTTCCACTGTGAAAGGACCTTTCGACGTATACGTATGACAGCTGCCTTCCACATAATTCTCCAGGGCACTTCCATCTCCCCAGCTGATACGGCAATCCAGGTGAGTACCGTCATAGCGGAGAAGCACAGGCATGTAGCAATCACGGATATTGTGGCTGAATGAAAGGACAGATACTGCACTGTTATCCGGAGTGGGGACGGTTTCCTTTTTGCACGATGATGCAGCGATTGCGGACAGTATAGCCAGCAGCGCCGACAGTAATTTCTTGTTCATATTCTCAATATTCTAAGGTGACAACTTTTTTCTGTGACCCTTTACTGAAGACCAGACGGTAAGAGCCGGATTTCAACCGGAGCATATCCAGCGTTACAGTAAATTTCCCGACAGAGCAGATGTCGGAATGATCGGTCCCGTCTTTTCCCTCAATCCGGAAGGAGACGCCTTCAGGAAGCGAAACGAGTATCTTCCGTTCGCTCCGGATGTAGTTCAGCGCGATTTCATGCGCGAACTCCGGTTCCTGTCCACGAGAAACCTCTCCGGCGACAGGCAGCTCATATGTGAAATTGTCGCCTGGAGCTCCAAGGACAGGAGAAAAGTCTTTCATTCTGTTGCTTTTGTAATAAAGTTTAATTTTGTCCCCTGTCACTATCTTTTCTGATATCGTTATGTCGATGTCATCCAAGCCATAGACATACCCGGTCTCGAATCTGTTTTGTCCTTCGAATCTTTCCGTATACAACACTTCCTTTACGTTTCCATCGGCAGAGACAAGGCAGACTTGTACATCACTGTCAAATGCGGAGAAACCGGAATTGATGAGTGCACCTGCAGTGAGCTTGAACGTCTTCCCTTGACGGAAGTCATCAACGGTGGCGACGAGCCCATGATAATGGATATCATTGTCAGGATCTTCCACTGGAACCATCATCATCTGTTCCACTGCTTCTCCACCGTGGTCAGGACGCATGTTCAAGATAGCATCCTGCATGGTATTGAAGCCGCTGGCTGAACCTCCTGCACCCTGCTGATCCGGATCCAGGGCAGAAAGAAGGAAATAGCCGTCAGACATTCCTCCCCAGCCCCAGTTGACATGGAAGTAGTCGTTGTCTGTGTATCCGTCAAGGACGAATGAATGACCCCCCTCCTGACTTACGCCACCATACACGATCGGACACGTAGCCAGTTCTTCCTTGAGCATGGACAGCCATTGCTCATAGGGATAATGGTCACGGCTCGCACAGTAGATACTTTTGTCATACCCCATATATTTCACGAGTGCTGCTGGGATATCCTCAGAATAGGCTCCGGTTCCACCCATGTCTTCAGTGCCGTAGTCCGCTTTGAGAATGCTCCCTACATCTGCCATCAGACGTGCTACCTGTTCGGCCTGGTACTGTGTATAGAGTTTGGAACCTTCTTCACTGAAATACCTGTGGGGCATGTTCTCCCAGTCATATTTCTGGCCAAGTGTCCTCGCCTTCACCTTGATTTTCTTGGATGCAGTAGAGTATGCCTCAGTGGTTCCGGTTCCGTGATCAGGCCAGGCATGGAATTTCATCACGGTCGATACAGCCGTTATCACGCAGCCTGTATACGTCTGTTTCTTGCGGTATTTGGGACATTCGGTCCAGAACGGCTCCGATTGGTCCCATGATGCCGTCTGATGATACTTGACCACCCGTCCAGCAGATGTCTGCCCCTTTTCCATGGACATCCACCTCGACCGGACCTTTGACGAAGATGACAAACCGTGGGCCTTCGCATGCTGTTGTTCCCTGATGATGAAGTTCATCCAAGAGATGAAGTTGTCCGGCATCTCCTCCCGGGAGATATTGCTGTCAAAGGAATATCCGAGGACCGGCATGTAAGTATCATCACCGGCAATGATGACATAACCGTTCCCGGAAGTATTGTTGAACACATAAAAGGGTGCAGCCTGTACAGAAGCCTTTGTTTCCAGATACGGACCGGTGCCGTTCCATACCAGTTCCAGGCTGATGTCCGAGGATCTGGTATGCTTCTGATGGGAACTCAGGAAATGTTCGGCCAATTCCTTGGCCTTGTCTGGAGATATATCATCAGCAGACAAGGCAGCTGGTATGAAAGCCAGTAGGAGTAAGAGGTATTTTCTCATGAAATGTAATGATTGAAGTCTGCCGTCATCCGGAAACAGCACCCCCTGTCCGACTATTCAGGTCAGCACAAATTGCTGCATATTTCTGACATGCATTCAATCTGCTGATGTGCGTGAAGGGTCAGGAAGAGAACGTTTTCGGTATCGACAAAGAACTGTTATACCCTTTCAAGCATCAATCCGACACCGACATGCGGCCGGACTTCAACTTTCCGGATAAAATTTAAACTGAAGACGATGGATCAGCATGCAGGAGGCGCACGAAGAGAAATGTAATTGCCCGCCACTTCTTCTTTGTCGCGGATTGCCGGGAAAAGAAGATAAGCCATGACACAGCTGTCGAAGCTGTAGGATGAAGAATCGTCATAGGTGAAAGGCGAGAGGAGATATGAACAGATGTTGACCGGTACAGACTCATCATGCTGTGAGATGGTCACCCCGAACTGATACACGATTCTCTCCTCGTGATGATGAAAAGTCTTCACGAGCGTATAGGACAGGATCACTCCGAGGAGGGCCAGTGCCGCTATAGATTTGAATCTGCGTATTCTGCGCATATACCTTCAGTAAAAATCCAGGTTGACAATACCGATCGATTGAAGACCTGGAATGACAATTTACTTTGCTAAATTATGAATTAGTCTGTAAAAACGCAACAACATATCTAATATTTGCGACATTCAGTCGTATAAAAACCTATGCGACGAAAGTAGAGCACGTTTTCGTCACAAAAAAGACATTGAGAATCAGACACTGAGAGACTTAGGCCTGAACCGGCAACTCGAGCAGGTAGGACATATCTTCATGAAGGATACTGAAATCCTAGTAAAAACATCACACTGCATCACCTGAATATAATGATATGATATGTATATTTGCAGCCTGATTTTTGAATATCCTGAAATGAGTAAGCGAGGCACAAGATCAGACGATTAATCCCGACTATATTAAATTCAAAAAACGACAATTACTTCTTATTTCAGCCGCTGCGGCAATCCTGTTGTCCGGATGCACGAAGAACGATCCCGACAGGCCATCCCCGGAAACGGGTGGTGATCAGGAGGTCTTCCCACCTGAAGACGGAAATTCTGGCGAAGGTGTGAGCAAAACTCTCTTTGCTGCAGGTGTCCGGACAGATATAGGTTAGAAAGACACCGACAAACTCGGTGTACCGGAAGACATCATGGCCTGCTGGCTGATCACCGCATCCAACATGATCGAATGGTGGCAGGACCTCTATGCCGGCAACGGACATGCCCTCCCGGATGGAACACCCCAGGGTAAAGGAGACGGTCCTTACGGCTCTGCGGTCTTCGATACGGCCATCCGCTGTTTCTGTGCTCTGGAACGTGGAGGGAACATCAGCACCGGCATAGCCTGGTACATAGAAGGCACTGAGGGCATATCCATTTCAGACAACCATTCGCAGCCACTTCCAGGAACCGGACGTTTTTTGGTAAGCATCACGGAGGAATCGAGGAAATACAGCAAAAGGCCATACCTCGATTACAGTACCTGGGAAAACGCAGAGTCTGAGACAGCTGCCCTGGCGGTCTTTTCGGAATCATTGGCACGGATACTTCAGACTGGTGCAGTTCTGGGGATGGACATCAAGACACATGTCGGCCAAGGCGGAGCCCTGCATGCCATCACCATGTGGGGAGCGGAGTTCGATCCTGCAGGAACAGTCACGAAACTCTACATCACCGATTCCGACGACTATGAGCACAGACTGGTGGAGACTGCCGTAAGTCCTGACACGGACATCTACAAGAGCAAGGTGATCACAATGGAACTCTCCCCCTGCAACGCCTACCCGAATGGAGCCTATGGGGAAATCCTCCGGCTGTTCTACCTGCAAAGACCGGAGGAGCACACATCCGGCCGATCACATTGACATCATTCTGACGGAAAGCTGCAATGATTTCGCTCTGACGGATATTTCATTCCGTAACGAACTGAAAGGAATCTGAAATTCTTCTCTACCCTTTCCCGAGTGACGGGAAATTCTTGTCTTTGCGACCATCCAAAAAAGAAAACCGCCATGGAAATCCATGACGGGTGCACAATCTGATTAATGTATCTGATAATTATTTGCCGAGAGCGACAGACTGTTTTCTGTACTCCTTGCCGAGCTTCTCAAGCTGGAGAGTAGCCTTTCTGACACGTGCTCTTGCCGCAGCGTTGTCGACCTTGTCGATGTCTGCATTTACTGCCTCCATGGCAGCCTTGATTTCTTTGATTAACTGTTCAATTTGCGTTTCTTTTGAAATATAATTAGTATTATTTTACCCAAAATAAGTATTTTTTGACTACCGTCAAGAAATCTGGCCGAAAAACGAATGCTTTGGAACATTTTCGTATCTTTGCTTCATGAAGATGAAACATCTTCCATTTCTTGCCCTGGCCGAACTTGCTTATATTCTTACTAGGCCAGGGCTTCTTATTTTCCTTGCATCACCCAACTGTTCGAGATTGCCGGAGAAGCGAGAAGCAGAGAATCGTGGGCTTGTCTGAATGACAAGAGCAGACGTTATCACAACGCCTGCTCATCATTGCATTGGTTAAAGTCCCAATGAAAATAAAACCATTTTGCAGAATCACTTCTGCCAAATTCAAAAAACAGTACTATGCAGTACTTGTATCTAATGTCTTATGAAAACATTCGAAAGTAAACAAGAAGGGGCAGCTGACTTTCTAAATGGTCAACCACCCCTAACAATGTTGATTCTCTTTCATCTTAAATCACTTTTATTGTGTTAGATGAGTTCCATGCCAACGAGGCACTGATTTCGGTATCAAATATAACTATTATTTATTGATAGACAAAGATTTATGGTAATTATCAGACAATCTTGATATAATATTCCCATCCGTCACATCTGTCTGTTGTCGATGGATCCGGAACTATCTTGATTTTCTTGTGAAACCTTTCGGCAATCTCAAGGAACTCGTACATTGACCTCAAAGGAATCGCATAATCATAGCTGAACCTCTGACAGGCATGGACAATCTCTGACGAGTAGCGGCGTTCCTTTTCTGGAGCAGATGAATCTTCAAGTATCCTTTGATGCTGAAGGAAAAGATGCTTTCCATGAGGGAAACGATTGGGATACTTCACCTGATCAATGATTTCAAATGAAATCTCATCGCAGACGGAGACCACCTCTTCTCCCTGGACGAGGAAAAGATATGGCAGTCCCGTTGCTCTCTCCAAGGAATCTCTATACTGTCCATGATAGACGAAGGTCGGTCCATCATATCCGACCCGTGAGAAAGCACAAGGACCATCTATGCGTCCGTAGTAGGATGCACAGAAGAAATCCTCTTCCCTGGCAGCGTCATCAGCCAGTTTCTGAATATAAGAATTATTCCTGATCATGCATTGAAGTTGGAATAGTCATATTACTCTTCTGAAATAGTTCCACCTGTTAAAGTGTTATTGCAACCAAATGTGAGTTGTATTCTTTATTCCTATTGCCATGAACAATATTATTTAGTACTGTCTTGCATTAATGTTCCGACAATGTCACCATTCCGATCAATGTAGTACCAATCATCACTTTCCCAATACCAGTGCTCGTCGCCGGGGGCTGCCACTCTTTTACGTTCCCCGGAATCGGTGACTTTCGCTTTGCCACCCTCGAATGGGCAGCCGAAGGCGAAACGGGGACGGATGACGGTCTTGCCTGTCTCGTCAGCATAACCGATACGTCCTTTCCGGTCAATTATGCGGTACAGTCCTTCACTTACATAGTCGTCTCCGTTATCATATTGAAACGCTGCATAACGTCTTGTACTGCCGCAACTGCACAGCAGCAATACGGTACTCAGAAAAATGATAATCTTATTCATGATGCAGGATGTTTGCATTTGATAATCTGTTTTTGCTAATGCCAAGGCAGCAGGAACTGCATGTTGAAACGACAGAACAGCACTTTGAATCATGAGAAGCCTCAGACAATCCAATGTCCGGTCTTGTTGCTTCCCTCACGTCTGATGACACCGGCTTTCTTCAGTTCTCCGATACGGCGCTTGACCGTAGCCTCAGAAACTCCAAGTTCCTCCGCATAACGGGAATAAGTCCATCCCGAGTTCTGCCGGATGAGATTGAATAGACGTCGATTTATCGGGTCAGATATTTTATTTATCGGGTCAGATATTGCGTCTACTGTAGCAGAAGCAAGTTTTATCGGGTCATCTTGTACTGACGAACGATAATTTTCAAGTTCAGTCCTGAGATTCTTTATGTGTTCTCCAATCATGAAGTTCCTGAACGGCTCCAGGGATTCCTGTTCCCGAGAGTCAACCAGAGCCTGTATGTATGCGGACTTGTCTTCCTTGTCAATCTTCACCGGAACCAGACCGTATTCAAACTGGAGATGATTCATGATCAGCCTTGACATCCTTCCGTTTCCGTCAACCCAGGGATGTATGGTCACGAGAAGATAGTGCGCATCGAAACTGAGGAGATATCTGGCAATGACATCATCTGTCTTTTCCAGAGCCTTCCTGCGTTCATTGATGATCCTGCAGAACTCCTCCAGCCTGGAAGGAACTTTCTGATAGCTCATATAGGATTTACCACCGACTCCAGCCGTCACATTGACAAGACGGAGGTCGCCTTTCGAAGAATCGAAGGAACCTTGCAGGGTATTGTATTGAGAACCGGTGTTTTTCATGAGAACGGACGAAAGTCCTTTCAGCATCCCGACACTGAAAGGAGCATGCTCACGGGCCAAGGACATGCTTGTCTCATAAGCATGTTTCAGATCCAGGTTCATCATCTGCTCGATGATGCTCCTACCCTTTGCCGAGATACCCTCATCGAACAGAAGCTGGTTCTCGATTTCAGTCACGGTGGATCCCTCGATTGCAGTTGAATGGGTAATCATCGAATACAGGTAGAACTTGTCATAATCCACCTGGTCAGAAATCCCCGATTTCCTGTAATCATCCAGAATCTGAATCAATATTTCCTTGTTATCTTCCATATTCAACAAAAATAACGATTATTTCGTTCACTTTTCAATCAATGCGAACAAATCGGTATCACCGCCAGTCCTCCCCATGTTCCATGGAGCTGACCGATGGAGTCTATGGATTCAACGATTCTCTTTGCAATCATGAGTACTGTCCTCACCCTTGAGGTGGATGATCCTGATACGGTCTCCTGCCCTGATTTCTCCGTTCAACCCGACCTTCTTCAGCACAAGAAAATTGCAGTTCCGTAAAGAACCCATCATACCATCAGATATGAGAAGTACTTGGACAGAATACTCTCCATGGGCAGTTCACCATTCTCAAACCGCTCAGCGTCAAGAGCCAGGATTCTCTCACACACCTGTTTACCGCCTCTGAACAGGGCCTTGACATAGAAGTTGCCCCGGTCATGCTCCACCCTGACTTCTGAGAATGATGCGGTGATGCCGTCCGGATCATAGACGATGGAGTAGCTGGGACGCTTGGCACCAGGCACGTCTTCACGAAGTATACCTTTCCCAACAAGGTCCTGGATATCCCTGATGGCCGTATCCCTGGAACATTTGGCCAGCGTCGCCCAGTTCCTGGAGGTGATCTTGGCCTCGTAACCGTCAAGGAAGAGGTTCAGCATATCGGTCTGCCTCTGGGTCAGCGGTACGGATGCTGCCTTCTGCCAGAAGAAACTCTTGTTCAGCACGGTGCTGACAAGGTTCTCAGCCTCGTCAAGTGCGAGGGAAAGCGTATTGGCATACCAGGCAATCCATTCGGTGATGTCCCCATCTCCACGCTGCGTCTTCTCCAGAATGTCATAATAATGGTTCTTGTCCCTGTTTATCTGTGATGAAATGTTGTAGAAGCGGAACTCGCTCCTGTCGGCACGGGCAAGAAGCATATCTGAGAGAATGCGCGCCAGTCTACCGTTACCATCTTCAAAGGGATGGATGCTGACGAACCAGAAATGGGCCACCGCTGACCGGATGACGGAATTCACATTGTCCTGTCCATTGAACCAGTCGATGAACTCGGCCATCTCCCCATCAAGACGCTCAGGTGAAGGGGCAATATAGTGGATCTTCTCGCGTCCGAACATACCTGAAATTATGTGCTCATCATGAGTACGGTATCTTCCTACCTCAATCTGGGAACCTTCACTGAAACCGGATGGGAAAAATGCGGCCTGCCATGCACACAGCTTCTCCTTCGTCAACTTCTGGTCGTAATGGCCTACTGCATCGAGCATGACGGCCACGACAGAATCCACATAATGTGACGGCGCGCTCTGCCGTACATTTTCAATACCAAGTTTCCTGGCCACTGACGAGCGTACCTCATCAACATTGAGGGATATGCCTTCAATCTCTGAGGAGTACACGACATCATGGGTCAAGTTCTCCGCCATCGCCCTCATCTTGCTGTCAAACCCCAGCATGGCGAGTCTGCCGTACAGCAAGCCCTGTTTTCGGTTCACGGTTTCAAGAAGCGTTGTCAGTCTGGAATCATCCCAACGGAATGCTGTCCAGTTGTCTCTATCGTGTATATACATAACTGCAATAAATTCAATGCGTCATTTATCATACGATATTGTCGCATAATCTGCGACAATATTAATCATTTATTGTCGGATAAACAAGAACGACGCACGATAATGACGCATAATTTGCGGTGATTCATATCAAAAAAGTGCATCATCTCACTCTTGAATGAGACAATGCACACCGACTGGTCAGATTCTCTCGAATTCATCCTCTTCCGGTATCACCGCCAGTCCTCCCCATGTCCTGCGGCTGTCCGTGACGACGGTCTCGCCGTCTCCTGCCCCAAGGCTGTTGTAGGTCACCAGCACTTCCCTGAGTGCCCTCACCTTCTCCATCTGAACCCTGGTCATGCCGTAGAGCTTCCCGTTGAAATTTTCTCCCAGGAGGATGTCGAGCGATACCGAATCATCCACCTTGATTCCCAATCTTGC
>RCNI01001762.1_pt1 | contig 11213 bp, 8 predicted proteins | sample 2041151 | NCBI WGS metagenome assembly RCNI01 (sample SAMN09708214, study PRJNA481090) | feces metagenome | isolation source: feces | place: Antarctica: Albino Rookery
GCTCTCAAAAGTATATGTACCGTCTCAGCGGGTGTGGTAGCTTATAAACGCAGTGATGCAGTAGCAAGTGAAGCTGTATATCAGTATGCAGAAAATGCACTGGATCAGGCAAAAAAAGAAGGAAAGGACAGAATAATATTCTTTTCAGTCGATAACTATCAAAAAAATCTAGAGCAGGTAGAACTTCTGGACGAAATGAGAGCGTCTATTCATAACGAATACGAAGGATTTTATCTATGTTATCAGCCGCAGATTAATTCTCATAACTATAGTATATATGGTGTGGAAGCTTTGCTTCGCTACAACTCCGCTACCCGCGGAATGGTCAGTCCTGCAGAATTTATCCCCCTTTTGGAACAGAATGGCCTGATTTGTTCTGTGGGTGAATGGATCTTACAAACGGCTATTTTTCAGTGTAAAGAGTGGAGAAAACATATTCCCAACCTTCATATGAGTGTCAATATCTCGTATATGCAGCTTCAGCAAGATGGAATTGCAGATACAGTCCTTAATCTTTTAAGGGATGCAGACCTTCCGGGAGAAGCATTGACGTTGGAAATAACAGAGAGTATGCAGCTGCATGATTATTATTATTTCAATAAAATCTTTTATGCATGGAAACAATTTGGAATCAAGATTTCTATTGACGATTTTGGAACTGGGTACTCTAGTTTAAGCTATCTAAAAAGTATAGCAATCGATGAAGTGAAGATCGACAGATCTTTTGTAAACCATGTTCACTACAATGTCTATAATTATCGTTTGCTTGGTAATATAATTGAACTTGCGCACAGTGCAAAAATCAAAGTATGCTGTGAGGGTGTGGAAACAACGGAAGAGCTTATGGTGCTGCAGGATCTAAGTTCGGATATTCTGCAGGGTTTCTTGTTTGCTAAGCCGTACAGCAAAGAGATGTTTGAACGGTTCTATATCTGTAAGGAATCAAAAGCTTATCAGGATAGAATATTAAAAGAATCTATTTTCCGGCAGATGGAATCAAGTGGAAATAAAGAGTTTCTTGAAGAATTTCTAAAAGAAGAAAGAGGAAATATCGTTGAAGGTATGGAGGAATCGGTCTATGTCAGCGATGTTGATACCTATGATTTGTATTATATGAACGATGTTGGGCGTCGTTTAACAGGGGCATACGACTATAAAGGCCGTAAGTGCTATGAGGTATTGCAGGGACGGGATAGACCCTGCGAGTTTTGCGAGAATCATCGGCTTAAGGAAGATGAATTTTATGTTTGGGAAAGTAATAATACATTTCTGAAACGGCACTATATCCTAAAAGATAAACTGATACCCTGGCAGGGAAGAATTGCACGATTAGAAATAGCTATGGATATTACAGAAAAAGAAATCGTAAGCCAGTCAATCCAGAACAGGTTAAATCTTGAACGTGCAATTATGGATATTAGCAAGATTCTTTCCAGCGAGGCAGATACAGAAAATGCAACCTGTCAGGTTCTAAAATTGATCGGCGAATTTTGCAAGGGTGACCGGTCATATATTTTAAAGTGGAATCAGAATGCGTGGGGGTTATTATGTGAATGGTGCGATAAAGGAATAGATTCCATCAGGGAACATGATCCATTGGAATTGGATGCTGTGGCTGAGGAAAATACTGCTCAGCGGATAGCAACGCCGATTTTGTGTAATGGTCACCCAATCGGTTTCTTGTGTGTGGACAATCCACGCTGCATGGAGGAGGGAACCAATCTGGTAAAAACAATGGCGAGTTTTCTTGGATATTGTATAATTTAGGAGGATACCTGAACGACATTTAAAAGACTGGCAGATTATCTTTGTCATAAAAGTATGTTGCATGAATAAAAGCTCCTGTTTTCTTATGAAAACAGGAGCTTTCTTGCTTTTATGTGGCTTGTATTAATTCTGGAAAATGCGCATAATTTGATAAAAACACTGTTGCCTTGGGCTGATGCAATTAACCAAATTTATTTGAAAATCCACAATCTTCGTGCTAAAATATTAACATAATTTATCTTTATTTGGCTGTCCCTGATCGGAATTTAATTTATTTTTTCTCGGGCATGCAATTTTTGACAGTGAAGAATAGAAATAATGTCATAGATTATATATTACAGTATAAGGAGAAATTATATTGATTAACAGAGAAGATATGCTGGAACTTACGAGGCGAATGACACCTTTGAGAACTTGTTTTGATAGAATTGCAGGAGCATATATAGATAATAGTGGTGAAAAAGATGAAACTTTTAATATTCATTTTGGAAAATTATCAGATTCTGAAAAAGAGAGAAATCTGGCACTTGCCAAAGCTGTACTATTTTCAGAAACAAATAAACAATTAAAAGAATATACTTTTGATGAAAAAGTAAAAGGGAACGATAGTATGTGGATGCTTCTGCAGGCAATCATAGAATGTGGATTAAAGAATGATGCCTTGATGGAAATATTATATGAACAGATTGCTGACGGATATCCGGTAGAGCATGATTTTTCGATATTTGTATTTCATGGAATTTATGATGTTCCACTTAAAGCCAAAGATAAAGAAAGACTAGGGGAATCGGAAGAAATTTATAATTTTGTTGTTTGCACAGTGAGCCCCATGAAGGGAGAATATGAACCGGATAAACCTGTGTTTGGTTTTTTATACCCGTCATTTTCAGAAAGAAGTGCTGACAGAAATAAAATTAATATTTTCCATATTAACCCTAATGAACCAGAAGAAGGATTATTATATAAATTCTTTGGAAAACGTTGACAGGATAAAATTATAAACAAAAGTCTTAAAAGGAGAGATGCAAATGGAATTTTTAGAATTGGCAAAACAGAGATATTCATGTAGAAAATTCTCAGATAAAAAAGTAGAAAAGGAATTAGTTGATAAGATAATAGAAGCATCAATTGTTGCTCCAACAGCCGTTAATAAGCAGCCCTTTAAAATATGGGTAATGGAATCTGAAGAAGCAAAGGAAAATATCAGACAGGTTACAAAATATACATTTGGTGCAGAAACATTTCTTGTTGTTGGTTATAAAGAAGATGAAGCATGGGTAAGGAAATATGATAATAGAAATTTTGCTGACGTAGATGCTTCAATTGTAGCAACACATATCATGATGGAAATCGATGACTTAGGGCTTGCTACGACATGGGTAGGACATTTTAATGCTCCAAAGTTAAAAGAACTCTGTCCGCAAATGGAACAGTATGGCTTGATTGCTATATTTCCAATTGGATATGCTGCAGAAGATGCAACACCATCTCCTAGACATAGTGAAAGAAAGGGGAAGGCAGAAATAGTAGAAGTTTTATAAGTGCATATTAAAACATAAAGTGGAGGTAAGAATGAAATGCCAGATCCAAGAGAACATAAAGTCAGTTGTTCAAATTATCAATGCGAAATTGAATTGACTTTAGAATTGTTAAGTGGAAAATGGAAAGCTCTTATTATATGGAATTTACATTTACATGAAGTAATCCGTTATAATGAATTTAGAAGATTGATTCCTTCTATTACACAAAAGATGTTGACACAGCAATTAAAGGAGCTGGAAAAATATGGAATTATTTCCAGGAAAGTTTATCCATCTGTGCCACCAATGGTAGAGTACAGTTTAACAGAAATTGGTTCAGATTTAATTCCAATTATGGATGATATGGATAAATGGGGAAAAAAATATGTAAAGCAATATAAAAAAGAAAATTTATAAAAAATTTTTCTCTGAAGACTACTGTATTTTCATAATTCCGTCAAAAAGGTGCGTGGGATACTTAAAAGTGCCTACTTTTTTTGTTGAAATCTCTTTGCTATAGTATGAGACAAGAACAAGACAACAAAGAATAAAACAAAAAAGGAGAATGAAAATGAACAGATTTACTATTCCAAGAGATTTATATTTTGGTGACAATGCAATTGAATATTTGGAGTCCGTAAAAGGAACAAAGGCATTTATTGTTTATGGTTCCAAAAGAATGGAATCAGATGGAACAATTGCTAAGGTACAGGAACATTTAAAGAAAGCCAATATTGAAACCTTGACATTCTCAGGAGTAGAGCATGATCCTTCAGTAGCAACCGTTAAAGAAGGTGTCCGTCAGATGAATGAATTTCAGCCGGATGTGATCATAGGAATTGGTGGAGGTTCACCAATTGATGCAGCAAAGGCAATGTGGATTTTCTACGAACATCCAGATTTTACTTTTGAAGAAGCAGCAAAACCATTTAACCTTCCAGAACTTAGAAACAAAGCTCATTTTATTGCTATTTCAACAACAAGTGGTACAGCTACGGAAGTAACATCTTTCTCAGTTATCACAGATAATGAGACAGGTATCAAGTATCCTATCGCAGATTATAATATAACACCGGATGTAGCTATTCTTGATACAACACTGGTAGAAAGCATGCCAAAACATCTGGTAGCAAATACAGGAATGGATGCACTTACACATGCATTAGAGGCATATGTTTCTAACGCAGCAAATCCATTTACAGATGCACTGGCTATGCGTGCTATTGAAATGATTTGTAAATATCTTGTAAGATCTTATAATGGAGATATGGAAGCAAGAAAGAACATGCACTTAGCACAGAACCTTGCAGGAATGGCATTTTCCAATGCAATTTTGGGAATCGCACATTCTATGGCGCATAAGTCAGGAGCAATTCTGAATGTACCGCATGGTCTTGCAAATGCAATTTATCTTCCGAACACAGTTTTATTTAATGCCAAGACAGCTGGTGAAAGATATGCAGAAATTGCAAAACGTATAGGGCTTGAAGGAAATAGTGAAAAAGAACTGGTTGCTGCATTGGTACAGGATATTAAAGATATGAGAAAAGAACTGGGAATGCAGGCATCCTTAAAGGAATTCGGAATCGAAGAGGAAGATTTCAGATCCAAAGTAGAAGACATGGCAAAAACAGCGGTAGCAGACCCATGTACAAGCACAAACCCAAGAGAAATTTCTGTAGAAGAAATGAAAGAACTTTATCTTGCAGCTTACTATGGAGAAGATATTAATTTTTAATTGTATAATTGAAAAAATCTGTTGTTTGTATTTTACAGACAACAGATTTTTTGTTTTGAGAATAAATAAGAAAATTATGAGTTTATTGTTGGATATATGTGTGCGTTGTAATACTATAACTGGAGTGTTATACTATTTTCCGCATTAGAATATATGAGCGAGGAGGCTTTATTTTAGATGAAATCAAAAGATATATTAACGAAAGGATGGGTTGTGGCATTTTTAGCACTTATATGCTGTACACTTTGGGGAAGTGCATTTCCATGCATTAAAATAGGATATTCTCTTTTTCATATTTCTTCCAGTGAAACGGGAACACAAATATTATTTGCAGGTTTAAGATTTGTGCTGGCAGGTGTGATGGCAATACTTATTGGAAGTGTTATGCAGAAAAAAATATTGTTTCCAACAAGAAAATCAATAGGTAGTATATTGGAACTTTGTATGTTCCAGACTGTTATTCAATATTTTTTCTTTTATGTCGGTCTTGCACATACAAGTGGTGTAAAAGGGGCAATTATTATTGGAACCAATACGCTGATCGCAATTTTAGCAGCCAGTCTTATTTATCATCAAGAGAAACTGACTTCGCAAAAAATGATGGGTTGTATTATTGGTTTTATAGGAGTAATTCTTGCAAATTTAAGTGGTAGTGGTATTAATCTTGATTTCACATTGAATGGAGAGGGATTTATGCTGATTTCAGCAATTTCTTATGCATTATCATCTATTTATTTAAAGAAATTTTCTAAATATGAGAATCCGGTTATGTTAAGTGGATATCAGTTTAGTGTAGGCGGTGTTATTCTTATTGTTATTGGAGGCATTATGGGTGGAAGATTACATCAAGTCAGTGCACCTGCAATTGGAATGCTTTTGTATCTTGCTTTTGTATCAGCAGCGGCCTACTCTATATGGGGAATTTTATTACAGCATAATCCGGTGTCTAGAGTTACGATATACGGATTCATGAATCCGGTAATTGGTGTATTGCTTTCGGCTTTACTGCTCCATGAAGGAGAGCAGGCATTCAGCTTAAAAAATATGGTTGCGCTTGTGCTGGTTGCAACAGGTATTTATGTAGTAAATTTACGTTATCATAGTTGAAACAATGGTTCGTGGAGAAATAAGAATAATTCAATATCATTTCAGACAAAGATTCAGGAAAAGCAGCGAAATTCTATGTTCAAGTATTTCTGACTTTAAGTCATAAATTTTATTTTTTTCCCGAAAAATTGTTGACATATCAATTGCCGGTGTTAAAATATACAAATTACAGATAATACGCTTGTATGATGAGATTATTGAAAAGTGAGGAGAAAGCATGAAGCGGGCATTTGAAATTTTTAAAAGAGATGTGAATCGATTGTCCCATAATATGGTGGCAATGATTGTTACTATCGGTGTATGCTTAATACCGTCATTTTACGCATGGTTTAATATTGCGGCAAATTATGATCCATATGCCAATACTGGGAATGTTAAGATTGCGGTGGCAAATGCAGATAAAGGCATAGAAAATGAGTTGGTAGGAGAGCTTAATGCAGGAAAAGAAATTGTTCAAAACCTAAAGAAAAATAAGGATTTGGGATGGAATTTTACAGACAAGAAGAAAGCTGTGGATGGTGTAAAATCAGGAAAATATTATGCAGCTATTGTAATACCGGAGGATTTTAGTTCTTCTTTAGTGAGTATTCTTTCCGGTGATATTAAGCAGCCTCAGTTTGAATATTATTTAAATGAAAAGAAAAATGCCATTGCTCCTAAGGTGACAGATACGGGTGCTTCCACCATTCAGGAGCAGGTGAATGAAAAATTTATTGCGGCAGCGGCAGGATCTGTTTCTAAAATTCTGGGACAGACAGCAGAGCAAGTAGGTACGCAGGTTGACAGCGCACAGGAAAGTCTGATTGCAAAGATGCAGACAGTAGAGGAAAATTTGGAAGAATATCAGGTGGTTTTAGAAAATCTGAATCAGACCATTGTTGGAAGTGATGATTTAATAAACGGAACACAGGAAACCCTAGATGCTCTGAAAAGTGCGGCAGCATCTGGTGCAAAGTCTATTAACGAGGGAACTGATATTTTATCTTCTGTAAGGAATAGTGTAGGTACTCTCAGTTCCGGCTTATCAGATGGTCTTACACAAGGGACAGACATACTGTCAGGTATTAACAGTGCAGTGGGAACAGATCTTGGAAAGCTCAATGAGAAAGTTCAGAATGTGAATGAAAAGCTGGGAAATGCAATTACGTCCGTGCAGGATTTAATTGCACAAAACGAGGAAATTCTGGCAGTTCTTCGGGAACTGAATAATCAGGTTCCGGGAAATCCGCTGTCTGAAATTATAGGAAAGCTGGAAACAGAAAATCAAAGGCATAAAGAGATATTGAAAAATCTTCAGGCGGGAAATACCAGTATAGGGAATGCGGTAAACACTTCTGATCAGGGATTAAACCAGATTGCTTCGGCAATTCAGGACGGACAGAAAAACCTGCAGACTTCTAGGAGTTCTTTTGAGAAGAATGTGCTTCCTTCTTTGAACCAGTCCTTAGATTCTTTTGCACAGCTTTCAGGAAAGCTTTCAGGAATTCTTACCGGAGTAGAACCTTCTGCAGAGCAGCTTAAAAATGTGACAGGGGATTTGAAACAAACGCTAAGCGATACAAAAACAGCGATGGAGAGCACAAAAGATGCCCTTGGCGAGGTGCAGAAAAAGTTGAATACTGCTATTGCAGATTTGGGAACATTACAAAGTTCAGATATTTATCAGAGTTTAATGGAGCTTACAAAAAAGGATGCAGAAGAAGTGGCTGAATTTATGTATTCTCCGGTACAGCTGAAGACAGAGAGCTTTTATCATGTAGAGAATTACGGTTCAGCCATGGCACCTTTCTATACAAATCTGGCAATCTGGGTAGGCGGAATTGTTTTAATTGCCATTTTTAAGATGGAAGTAGATAAAGATGATAAGATTAAAAGCTTTACTGTAACACAGGGATATTTTGGAAGATGGATTTTGTATGTAATAACAGGCTTGATACAGGCTCTTATTATTTGCCTTGGAGATATCTATCTTCTGAAAATACAGTGTGAAAATCCGGTGGCATTTGTATTTGCAGGATTATTTGCTTCCTTTGTATATGTCAACTTAATCTATGCGTTATCCATTACTTTTAAACATATTGGAAAGGCGCTGAGCGTTATTCTGGTAATTCTGCAAATTCCGGGCTCTGCGGGAACGTATCCCATTGAAATGACACCGGCATTTTTCCAGTTTGTTCATCCGCTTTTGCCATTTACGTATGGAATTAATGCTATGCGAGAGGCAATTGCAGGAATTTATGGTATGCACTACTGGAAAAATCTTCTTTGTCTAGCAGTATTTTTGCCTATTGCATTTGGAATAGGTCTTCTTTTAAGACCATGCCTTCTGAATTTAAATTATTTATTTGATCACAAACTTGCTGAAACAGATTTGATGATTTGTGAAGAAGGAGGTATGCAAAGAGAAAGAATTAGTCTGTCAACAGCAGTGAAAATTCTGGCTGGTCAGGATGAATTCCGTAAATCTTTAAATGATAAAATTGAAAAATTTCAGTCCGATTATCAGAAGAAAGTACGCAGGGGATTTCTTGCAATTGTTATTATTCCGATTATTTTTCTGATACTCATGTTCAGTATTGACTCCAAGGTGATATTTCTGGTGTTATGGATAGCTTCTATTATAGTAATTGCTTTATATTTGATTATAGTGGAATATATTTATGAGAGTTTGAAAAGACAGAAGCGTTTAAGCGAAATGTCGGGTGAGGTACTTTTAAAGAAAGTAAAAGTGCAAAAGGAAGGAAAAGCAGAAGAAAATACAGAGGGAGGAGAAAAGGAGCAATGAGAAATATATGGAAAATCTTTACGGAAGACCTGAAGAAAATCAAAAAAAATGCAATTGCATGGATTGTTATTCTGGGACTTAGCATTGTTCCGTCTCTTTATGCATGGTTTAATATTGTAGCCAGTTGGGATCCTTACAGTAATACAAGCAGTCTAAAGGTGGCAGTTGCCAATGTGGATGCAGGTTATGAGGGAGAATTACTTCCTCTTAATATTAATTTGGGTGAACAGGTAGTTTCAGGATTGCGTGAGAACAATCAGTTGGATTGGGTATTTACTAATCAAGAACAAGCAGTAGAAGGTGTAAAATCCGGGAAATATTATGCGGCAATTGTCATACCGGAAACCTTCAGTAATGATATGATGAGCCTCTTTTCTGAGGATGTGGAACATTCTGATATTTTATATTATCTGAATGAAAAGGAAAATGCCATTGCGCCTAAGGTAACAGATAAAGGTGCAGGTGCTGTTCGTAAACAGATTGCAGAATTATTCACCAAAACCATTTCTCAAGTAGGGTTACAGCTCATGGACAGCCTGTCTTCCGTGTTGAGTGAGGATGACTCGAAAGAAATGATTGGCAGAGTGTATGAAAACATTACAGAGATTGCAGATAACCTTTCCGCTGCTTCAGGAACCATAAAAGCTTTTTCTAATATGACAGACTCTATGGGGAGTGCACTGGAGTCCACAGCTTTCTTTTTAAAACAGACTGGAAGCAATGCAGACGCCAATCTGTCACTTCTTACAGATACAGGGAAAAGCGTTAAGAGTTTAAGAGATGCTTTGTCAGGTACTACAGACAGTGTAAATGATGTATTGGCAGCTGGCAGTGATGTTTATCGTGCAGTATCTGAACAGGTGGATAAGACTTTTTCATCATTGTCACAGGATGCTGCTACCGCAGGACAGAGCTTAAACGGACTGGCAGGACAGGTGCAGACAATCATTGACAGATATGTCTCTTTCCGTGACAGCTTGCAGGGAATTAGTGATTCTTTACCGGAGGTCTTTCCTCATATAAAGGAACAGATTGGCAGAATTATTGGGAAATTAAATGTTTCTATTGCTCAGCAGGAGGCTGTGAGGGATAAGCTGAATGAGGCTGCCGATAAAACTTCCCAGTCTGTTTCTGATGCAAGCAGCTATCAGAGTGAATTAAAGGAGCTTGCAAAACAAAGTGCCCAGCAAATCCAGAATGTGCAGGCAGATTACGAGGAAAATGTAAAGGGTAACTTAGACCAGTTGTTCAACACTCTTGGTAACACTAATAAAGATGTATCATTGATTTTATCAAAATTAGATGAAGGAGCACAGGGAATTGAAGATTTATCAGGTTCTGCTGTTTCTGATCTGGAAAAATTAAAAGCAACTTTAGATACTTCTGCTTCTTTGCTGGATGAAGCTTCAGGTAAAATTAATGATGTTTTACAGAAATTCTCCGAAGCAGCAGAAAACGGAAACCTTGAAACCTTGAAGGATGTTCTGGGAAATGGTCCTGATACAGTCAGTACTTTCCTTGCTTCACCGGTAAAAATGAAAACGAAAAGTATATATCCGGTAGATAACTATGGTTCTGCTATGGCGCCGTTTTATTCCACGCTGTCTATCTGGGTTGGTGGTATTATATTAGTTGCTATGATGAAGGTAACTTTGTCAGAGGAGAGAAAGAAAAATCTTACCAATGTAAAAAATTATCAGATTTATTTTGGAAGATATCTGTTGTTTTTCATTATGGGATTAATTCAGAGTGGTTTAATCTGTCTGGGAGATTTATTCTTTTTGGAAATTCAATGTAAGCATCCGTTTTTATTTGTATTATCAGGCTGGCTTACCAGTGTTGTGTATGTAAATATTATTTATACGCTGACAGTTTCCTTCGGCGACGTGGGAAAAGCAATCTGCGTCATTTTGCTGGTTATTCAGGTAGCAGGCTCCGGCGGAACTTTCCCCATAGAGATGGCACCATCCTTTTTCCGAAAGGTATACGAGTTCCTGCCTTTTACTCACAGTATGGGGGCGATGCGAGAAGCTATTGCCGGTTTATACGGAAATACTTACGTAAGGGAACTAGGAACGTTGGGACTGTTCTTAATTCTGTCATTGTTCTTGGGATTGGTACTTCGTAAGCCTGTTATCCGATTGAATGAGCTGTTTACAGAAAAGCTGGAAGAAACGAAACTGATGTAAAATGCAGGGATGACTTGTTAACATTTTTAGTGGTTTTGGATAGTACAAAAATTAGATTTTTTTAAATATATATAAAGTGGATTACACAAAAAGAACGGAAAAACACC
>RCNI01001763.1_pt1 | contig 11210 bp, 9 predicted proteins | sample 2041151 | NCBI WGS metagenome assembly RCNI01 (sample SAMN09708214, study PRJNA481090) | feces metagenome | isolation source: feces | place: Antarctica: Albino Rookery
AAAAGATTTTATTTCTCTTTTAATAGCAACTCTGGCTTCTCTTGTAATATTTTTTATTATCAAAGCTAACTTTACAGCAAATATGGATGTTCGCTTTTTCGGTTATATAGGAATTGCAGGTGCTATAATTGCTATTAGTACATCTTATTTTGAAAGTAAAAATAATGATCCTTTTGTTACTGGTAAAACTCAAACTTTTGGTGTTATGAATAGTTTTGTTGCTGCCAGTATAGCTATGTTGTTACTTTTTTTTAAATTTAATCTACTATTAGCTATAATAATAGTTGACCTTTTAGTATTTATTTCAAGAGAATTAGGTAGAAATGCCAGACAAAAAATTCTTGACAAATATATGAATGAAGTTGGTACTATTATTGAAAATAATGGAAATGGAAAATATACAGTTAATATAAATTCTGAAAAAATAAATGCATACTCTAAGGCTGAACTATCAGTTGGAAATGATGTTAAAATTTCTGAATTAAAAGGTTCCTACCTGTATATTGACAAGATCAGTTAAATTTCTACTTACAATTTTATAGGGGCTAAAATAAAACCTCCTATGAATAAGGCTTATGCCCTATCATAGGAGGTTAATTATTACATTACACTTTGACAAGCTGTTATTATACTTAATTTGTATACATCTTCTGAATTACAACCTCTTGATAAATCTGTTATAGGTTTGTTTAATCCCTGAAGTATTGGACCTAATGCTTCAAATCCGCCTAATCTCTGAGCTATCTTGTATCCTATATTACCTGCTTCTAATGAAGGGAATATAAATACATTCGCCTGTCCTGCAACCTTAGAGTTTGGAGCTTTTTGCTTACCAACTGCCTCTACTATTGCTGCATCAAACTGTAATTCTCCATCAAGCTCTAAAGCTGGATCTAATTCATGAGCAAGTTTAGTAGCTTCTTCAACCTTACTTGCTAAATCATGCTTTGCTGAACCCTTAGTTGAGAAACTAAGCATTGCAACCTTTGGATCTATTCCAAACATCTTAGCTGTTTTAGCACTTTCAACTGCTACACCTGCTAGACCTTCAGCATCTAGTTCTATGTTTATTGCACAATCACCAAATATATATCTAGTATCTCCCTTCATCATAACAAAAGCACCACTAGTTCTTGATACACCTGGCTTAGTCTTTATTATCTGAAGTGCTGGTCTTACAGTATCCCCAGTAGAATGAACTGCACCACTTACCATACCGTCTACCTTACCCATATATGTAAGCATTGTTCCAAAATAATTTTCATCAAGTAAAATCTTTCTTGCATCTTCTACACTTGCTTTTCCTTTTCTTCTTTCTACAAAAGATTCAACCATAGCATCGAATTCATCATAGTTAGCAGGATCTATTATTTCAACACCTTCTATGTCTATCTTATTTTCACAAGCAACTGCCTTTACTTCATCAACATTACCTACTAAAACAGGTACTAATATAGCTTCCTTATGTAATCTTGAAGCAGCTTCTAATATTCTAACTTCTTTTCCTTCTGGTAATACTATTCTTACATTTTTACCTTCTATTTGAGCCTTTAGGCTTTCCATTAATTCCATTGTTTACCTCCAAATATTTATTTAATACAACTTATTTATTTTCAGTCGTATTTAAATCAATCATTATTCGTGTCACTACGGGCATGTATTCTCTACTATCCCTAAGTTTCCCATCTTTAAATCTAATTCCCAAGTATGCAAGTGCTGTAAATACAAGTCCAATTAGCATACTATACACTTCTAACATATCTCCTCCTACTGTACTTTTAAGAAGATAGTATCCTCCCACTGTACCAAGAAGAAGAGCTATTAAAGGCACACCATACATTATTGCCAAAGCCTTCATTACATTTACTTTTTCCATACTTACTTCTACATAGTCACCCAACTGAGCCCCTAATGTATTATCTACTTCTACTACTAAGTCTTGAGATTCACTGCTAGTCTTCGAACTGAAGCACTTTCCGCACTTAGCTCAGGCCGATTCTCTCTTCATCTTAAATTTTGCGGTTTTTTCATTGACTATTTCAACAATGTATCCCCTTTGATCCATATTTTGACCTCATTTTCTTCTTACACTTCTTTTAAAACTGCTTGTAAATAGCTTTATTCTTCAGTTTTATCTTCTTCAATATCAACCCTAATACTTAATTCTTTTAATTGTTCTTCATCAGCTACTGATGGGGCATTTGTCATAGGGCATACAGCATTTTGATTCTTAGGGAAGGCTATAACTTCTCTAATATTATCTGCTCCAGCTAGCAACATAACTAGTCTATCAAGACCAAATGCAAGTCCACCGTGTGGAGGAGTTCCAAATTTAAATGCATCTAATAAGAAACCAAATTTATTATAGGCTTCTTCGTCAGTAAATCCTAAGGCTCTAAACATCTTTTGCTGTACTTGAGCATCAGAAATTCTTATTGAACCCCCACCTACTTCATAACCATTCATTACTATATCGTAAGCCTTAGCTCTTAATTTATGCTTATCACCAGTTTCTAATTTATCAAGGTCTTCATCTAAAGGTGAAGTAAATGGATGATGCATTGCTGTAAATCTACCTGTTTCTTCATCTTCTTCAAATATTGGGAATTCTGTTACCCATAACATATTAAACTGATTCTTATCTGCTAATCCCAACTTATCTGCTACTGCTATTCTTACCTGACCCAAAGCATTAAATACTACTGAATCCTTATCTGCTACAAATAGTAAAAGATCTCCTTCTTTTGCATTCATGGCCTTTATTATTTTTTCTAATTCTTCTTCTGTAAAGAACTTAGCTATTGGAGATGTTACTCCTTCTTCTGTTAACTTCATCCAAGCTAACCCCTTAGCCTTATAAGTCTTTGCATGGTCTTCTAAATGACTAATCGCCTTTCTAGTAAACTTTTCTGCTCCACCTTCTACATTGATTGCTCTTACAGAATAACCTTCTTTTGCACATGCAGAAAATACCTTAAATCCACAATCAGCTACTGTATCTGTAAGATTTACAAATTCAAGAGCATATCTAGTATCAGGTTTGTCTGAACCAAATCTTTCCATTGCTTGTGCATATGTAATTCTTGGGAAAGGTATCTCAATGTCTTTATTTAAAACCTGCTTAAATATTTCTTTAAGCATACCCTCCATTATTGACATTACATCTTCTTCTTCCACAAATGACATTTCACAGTCTATCTGTGTAAATTCTGGCTGTCTATCTGCTCTTAAATCTTCATCTCTAAAGCATTTTACTATCTGGAAATATCTATCCATACCACTTACCATTAAAAGCTGCTTATATAGCTGTGGTGACTGTGGAAGTGCATAGAATTTTCCTTCATTCACTCTTGAAGGTACAAGATAATCTCTTGCTCCTTCTGGAGTAGGTTTTACTAAAAAAGGTGTTTCAATTTCACAGAAATAATTATCTGATAAATAATTTCTTACTACATTTGCAACCTTATGTCTTAGCATTAAATTTCTCTGCATTTTAGGTTTTCTAAGATCTAAATATCTATATTTTAATCTTAAAGCTTCACTTACTTCATCATCATCTTTGATATAGATTGGCGGTGTCTGAGATTGGTTTAAAACTCTTAATTCTTTTGCAAAAATTTCTACATCTCCAGTAGGCATATTTGGATTTTTAGCCTGTCTTTCACACACCTTCCCCTTGACTGCTATTACATATTCGCTACCTAATTTTTCTGCTTTTTTGAAGGCTTCTTCACTAACTTCTGTATCGAATACTACCTGAGCTATACCAGCTCTATCTCTTAAATCAACGAAAACAAGTCCACCAAGATTTCTCTTTTTTTGAACCCATCCCATTATTATTACTTCTTTTCCTATGTCAGAAGCTCTTAAATCCCCTGCATAAGATGTTCTCTTAAATCCTTTTAAATTTTCCACTTAAAGTACCTCCGATTTATAGTTCCTTTTTAAGTTCTTTTACTAGCTCACTTATTTTTATTTCTTTCTGTTCTCCAGTTTCCATATTCTTTAAGGCTGCCTGATTATTTTCTAACTCATCATCACCTATTACTACAGTGTACTTAGCTTGTATCTTATTAGCATATTTAAACTGAGCCTTTACACTTCTATCCAAATGGTCCTTATCTGCCGATATATTATTATCTCTAAGCTCTTTTAATATAGCAAAAGATTTTAATTTTGCCATATCTCCTATAGTTACAATAAATATATCTTGCCTATTTGTTTTTTCTATTTCAACATTATTTGCTTCCAGTGTAAGCATTAATCTTTCTGCCCCCATAGCAAAACCTATACCACTATTACCAGCTGGCCCACCTATATCTTCTACTAGACCGTCATATCTTCCTCCACCACATACTGTAGATTGACTTCCTAGCCCATTTGCAATTATTTCAAAGGCTGTTCTTTTATAGTAGTCTAAGCCTCTTACAATTTTTTTATCTATTTCATATGAGATATTCATCTCATCAAGATATTTTTTCAATGTATCAAAATGTATTTGACAATCACTACATAGGTTATCTGCAATTAAAGGAATATCTTCTATATTTTCTTGGCAAGCTTCATTTTTACAGTCAATAACCCTCATAGGATTTTTTTCTCTTCTCTCATTACATAGGTCACAAAGAACTTCTGCTTTTTCTTTAAGATAGTTTCTTAATTTTTCATTATAGGCTTTTCTACATACAGGACAACCTACTGAATTAAGTGATACACTCAAATTATCAAGACCAATTTCTTTTAAATACTGCATAGCAAGTTCAATAACTTCTGCATCAAGAGAAGGCGTATCACTACCTATAGCTTCTATACCAAACTGGTGAAACTGTCTTTGTCTTCCTGATTGTGGTCTTTCATATCTAAAACAAGGAATCATATAAAATAACTTTGTTGGCTGTGCATCAGCATACATTTTATTTTCTATAAAAGCTCTTATAACACCTGCTGTTCCCTCAGGTTTTAAAGTTATACTTCTATCTCCCCTGTCTTTAAAGGAATACATTTCCTTTTGTACTATATCTGTTGTATCCCCTACCCCTCTTTGAAATAACTCTGTATTTTCAAAAATTGGAGTTCTTATCTCTTCATATCCATAAAGCGAGCATATTTTTCTAAACTTGCTTTCAAGGTAATTCCACTTGTACGATTCTGAAGGGATGATATCTTTTGTTCCTCTTGGAGCTTTAATTTGCATTTTTCTCTACCTCCCTGTATTTTTTTAATATCATGTCGTCTACTCTCTCTAAATATACTTCTAGATTTTTAACGTCATCTACTCTTTCTATTCTATTTTCATCTAAATAAACAAATTTTGAAACTGCACCTGCTCCTATTGCATAATTTGACTGTCTTTCTTCCATAATTTGCATATTATACAAACATTCATAACCTTCCTTGGCATAACCTATATTTTCAAGGTTACCAAGCATATGTTTTTGTCTATACATATAATATGGATTATATGTATTTTCGTCCATATACTTTCTAGATAAGGCTATCATATCAACCATAGCCTGATAATCTGTTAGGGCGTCTTTATAGTTTTCCTTATTTATATTTAAATCCGACGCTCTCTTTAATGCTAGGGTATGAATTGTTACACTTTCTGGATCTAGGGCTACAATTTCTTTCATGGTATTTTCAACCATCTCTATATCCTCATCTGGCAGGCCGAGAATTAAGTCCATATTAATATTATCAAAACCTAAGTCTCTAGCCATCTTGAAACATGCTTTTATATCTTCAACAGTATGCTTTCTTCCAACATAATCAAGTGTTTTTTGATTCATGGTTTGAGGATTTATGCTTATTCTAGAAACATTTTTTTCTTTTAAAACTTCTAGTTTTTCCCTAGTAATACTATCTGGTCTTCCTGCTTCTACTGTAAACTCCTTAATCTTTGAAAGATCCATTTTTTCAAATAATCCATCTATGAGTCTTTCTAAATCTTGAGCCTCAAGTGCAGTCGGTGTACCTCCCCCTATATAAAGAGATTCTATTTCCTTTCCCTGCATCTTTATTATATTAGCCAAACCTTCTGCCTCCTGTAAGACAGTTTCAACATATTGGCTTCTATACTTTCCAAATTTTCCCAAGGGATGTGATGGAAAAGAACAATACAGGCATCTTGTAGGACAAAATGGCACACTTACATAAAGAGAAATTTTCTTTTCTGTTACTGGATATATGAATTTTCTTTCTCTAAGAGCTATATCTATAATAAGATCCAATTTTTCATCTTTTATTAGATATTCCCTTTTCATATTTTCCCTTATCTTCTCTATCTCCATTCCTTCGTCTAATAATTCTTGTACTATTTTAACAGGTCTTATCCCTGTAAGAATTCCCCAAGGAACATTTGCATCAAATTTTTCATCTAAATAATAAAATAAACTTCTTTGAATAATTCTCTTTGCTATTGTTCTAATATTATTATCTAATTTTTTATTAAATTTTGCAAATATTTTTTTATTATGCTCATTATTATCTACTATTACAGTAGTTATCTTACCACTTTTTGAAGAATCTGTCATTGTATATTCAGAATTAAAAATATTTTTATTACCTAAAGTATTTAATTCTTCAAGCAAAATTTTATTTTTTTCTTCTTCACTTATTTTTCTAATATATATTTTTTCTGAGATTTCTTTTTTATATATCTGAAGTGCTTGTTTATATACTGTCGATATGGTATATATTTCAACACAATCTTCTTTTTTATTTATTTTCAATTCATTGACTACTATTTCTGAATTTTCATTTTTTTTGATAACGTCAAAATCTTCTGAGCCGTCCAAAAAGGAAAACTCAGAAGAGAATAACTTGAAAAATTCGGCAATTTCGTACTTATAGTCATGTCCTTTTAATAAAACTTTCATACTATTTCACCAAACCCATATAATAATTACTTTGCTTTTCTGCATCTATCGTACTAGCTGGTCCATGGCCAGGATAAATTTTTATACTAGCATCTAAGTTAGATAATTTTTTCAATGATTTTAACATCTTTTCATAATCACCACCATACAGGTCTGTTCTTCCTATAGAACCTGCAAACAAGGTATCTCCTGTAAACATTTCATTTCCACAAAGTATACACATTCCTCCACTTGTATGACCTGGTGTATCTATAAATCTTAGTGTTTGATCTGCAACTTTTAGTTCATCACCTTCTGATACATAAATATCTGCGTCAAACTCTATTGCCTCAGTATAAAAATCACTACTTAAATTTTTCTTAGCATCTAAAAGCATTTCTCTTTCATTTTTATTTGCTACGACCCTTGCTTTTGTAGCTTTTTTTAGGTCAACTACATCTGCTATGTGGTCTGCATGTGAATGAGTAAGTATTATATACTTTACTTTTAACTTCTTTTCTTTTATAAATTCTATTTCTTTTTCTAGACATAGGGCTGGATCTATCACTACCGCCTCTAAGCTATTTTTATCATAGTAAATATATGTATTTTCTTGCATCATTGAATCAATAAATACTTCTTTTTTCATTATTTCCTCCTAAAAATTTTTCTTAGAATCAATAAGAAGCGTAACAGGCCCATCGTTTATTAATTCAACCATCATATGAGTTTGAAATCTTCCTGTTTCAGTCTTTATTCCCATGTCCTTCGCTTGTTTTACAAATTCTATATAATATTGATCTGCCTTATCAGGTCTTGCTGCATCACTAAATCCTGGACGTCTACCCTTTCTACAGTCTCCAAACAAGGTAAACTGACTTACTACAAGTAGTTCTCCTTCAACATCTTTAAGTGAAAGATTCATTTTTTCATTTTCATCTTCAAATATGCGAAGATTAACTATTTTTTCAACCATATAAGAAATATCTTTCTCTGTATCGTCTTGTGCAACACCTAATAAGACTAATAAACCTTTTTTTATCTGTCCCGTAACTTCTCCGTCTACCTTTACATTAGACGAAACTACTCTTTGTACTACAGCTCTCACTTTATCTGCTACTCCTAACTATATACCTACTTGCAGTCTACTCTTCTAGCCGCCTCAACCCCTGGTATATTTTTTATTTTTTTCATAACATCTGTCAACTGCTCTTTTCCATTTACCTCAAGTATCAAAAATACACTAATTCCAAGATCACTTCCCTTTCTTGCATATATTCCCGCAAGACTAATCTTTTCATTATTTATTACATGAGTTATTTCATTAACCATACCTCTTCTATCTAGTGCTGAAATTTCAATTTCAGCTTCAAACCTAGAATTATTATCTTCAATCCAAGCTACTTTTACCATTCTTGTAGAATCTTTTTCTTTATCTCTAATGACATTCACGCAGTCTACCCTGTGTACAGTCACCCCTCTGCCTCTTGTAATATATCCTACTATTTCATCACCTGGAAGTGGATTACAACATTTAGCAAATCTTACATAGATGCCATCTAATCCATCGACATTGATTACAGTATGTCTTTTTCTTTCACCCTTTTTTTGCTTAATTTTAGATTTTTCTACTCCAATATTATGCTTTTCAATATCTTCACCTAAATTGGCATTTATTTCTTTTTCCTGTTTTCTTTCAGTCTTTAAAAGTATATCCTTTACCTTTGCAAGAACTTGATTTGCAGCAATACCTCCATAACCTATCGTCGCAAGAAAATCATCATAATCTGGTTGATTAAATTTCTTACCTACTTCTTTTAATACATTGGTAACTTCTGGATCATTTCTGCTAATATCATTTCTTTTGCATTCTTTATCGAGAATCTCAATACCTCTTTCAATATTTTCTTCTCTTCTTTCTTTCTTGAAAAACTGTCTTATCCTGTTTCTCGCATTTGGTGTTTTGACTATATTTAGCCAATCCCTACTTGGTCCTGGTGAACTTGAAGAAGTCAAAATTTCAACAATTTCCCCATTTTTCAAGTTGTATTCAAGAGGTACTATCCTTCCATTTGCCTTAGCACCTACACAGGCATTTCCTATTTTTGAGTGTATTCTATAAGCAAAATCAATTGGAGTTGCTCCATTTGGAAGTTCTATTACATCTCCTTGAGGTGTAAAAACATATACTTGTGTACTAAAAACATCATCTTTTAGTGCATCTAAAAATTCATGTGGATCGGTTACATCTTTTTCCCACTCCATCATTCTTCTAAGCCACTGTAATCTTTCATCAGCCTTAGAAACGTCCTTATTTTCTATACCTTCTTTATATTTCCAATGGGCAGCTATACCAAACTCAGCAATATCGTGCATTTCATGTGTTCTAATTTGTATTTCTACAGGCTCTCCATCTGGCCCTACAACCGTCGTATGAAGCGACTGATATAAATTAGGTTTTGGCATGGCTATATAGTCTTTAAATCTCCCTGGAATGGGCTTCCAAAGTGTATGTACTACTCCTAAAACAGCGTAACAATCCTTTACTGAATCTACTAATACTCTTACCGCAGTCAAATCGTATATTTCATCAAAACTTTTATGTTTCTTTTTCATTTTTCTATATATGCTATAAAAATGTTTTGGTCTACCATAAACCTCACAAGGTATATCCATCTTTTCAAAAGTCTTGGTTAAAAGTTCTACTATATTTTGTATATAGATTTCCCTTTGTTCCCTTTTCATTTTTACCATGTTCACAAGTTCATAATAGCCTTCTGGATCTAAATACCTCAAAGAAAGATCTTCCAGTTCCCATTTTATCTTAGATATACCCAACCTGTGGGCTATACCTGCATATATATCCAAAGTTTCTTGAGCCTTGTATTTGGCCTTTTCTAAATTCATATATTCTAGAGTTCTCATATTATGAAGCCTATCAGAAAGTTTAATTAAAATAACTCTTAGATCCTTTGCCATTGCTAAAAACATTTTTCTTAAATTTTCTGATTGAGACTCTTCTTTTGTCATATACTTGATTTTCCCAAGTTTTGTAACTCCATCTACAAGTATAGCAACATCTTTCCCAAACTCTTTTTCTATATCTTCCAGTTCATAATCTGTATCTTCTACAACATCGTGTAAAAGACCACCACATATTGTATCCTCATCCAACTGCATATCAGCTAGTATATTAGCCACAGCCTTGGGATGGATAAAATACGGTTCACCTGATTTTCTGAATTGACCTTCGTGTGCTTTTTTCGCTAAATTATAAGCTCTTGCCACTTTATCAAAGTCAGCATTTGGTGAATATTTTTTTATTTTTTCTAATAACATTTCTAGATCTTTATCATACATAATATCACCTCTCTAAATTAAAACCTCGCTAAATTTAATAAAAAGCGACAAGAATAAATTATTATTCAGTATAGTGTATTAAAGAATTAACTTCATATCCTTCAAGATATTTTCTACCATCTAAGAAATCAAGTTCCATTAAAAATTCTATACTTACAACCTTACCACCTAATTTTTCAACCATTTTGGTAACCGCCGCTGTTGTCCCTCCAGTAGCTAGCAAGTCATCTACTATTGCTACTCTCATACCTGGTCTTATAGCATCTTTATGCATTTCCAAAGTATCACTACCGTATTCCAAACTATATTCATATGAAAGAACTTCTGATGGTAGTTTACCTGGTTTTCTTACAGGTACAAAACCTATACCTAATTCATATGCCACAGGTGTTCCTACTATAAAACCTCTTGCTTCTGGTCCTACTATAAGATCAACTTTCTTTTCTTCAATATTTTTAGCTATCTCCTTGATGGCATATCTTAAAGCATCGCCATCCTTTAATAGTGTCGTAATATCTTTAAATCCTATCCCCTCTTTAGGAAAATCCTGTACATTTCTTATCTTTTCTTTTAAATTCATTTCTTCCTCCATTTTGACTAATTGATAACTTTTTTTGAATTAAAAAATCTAACAATGTCATTTTCTTCTAAATCCAATTTTTTACTTGGCTTTGCTAGCAACTCAAATTTAAATAAATCTCTTTCATAGTCCACACTATAACTAATAAGATTCTCAGTTGATAATACTTTCAAAATTATATGGACTTTAATAGGAGAAAGATTTAAACTTCCTATAAATTCACTATATTTCATACTCAATCCCTTATTTAACATAAAAAATTTATATACCAAAACAAATTCATCTCTATTAAAGAAACTTTCTCTATTTTTATTCTCAATATATATATATTCATTAGAATTGAAATTTATTAAACATTTTGAATTACTTTTTTTAGATTTTAAAATATATTCTATTTCATTACAATTATCAAA
>RCNI01001764.1_pt1 | contig 11206 bp, 8 predicted proteins | sample 2041151 | NCBI WGS metagenome assembly RCNI01 (sample SAMN09708214, study PRJNA481090) | feces metagenome | isolation source: feces | place: Antarctica: Albino Rookery
AAAATCGCATTGATAATAGCAACGATGAGATACGCAATCGAGCGGAACTTGTGCATATTCATCGCTCGCTGGATCTCGATACCCACCGTTTGGGTGGCCGGGAATATGGTAGAGGCAAACAGCAGCAGCGTCACAATGTAGTCCACCCGGAACTGCTCATCGCCGCCCCAGAGCACCACAAACGGCTCACCCACTGCCACGAAGCCCAGGAAGATACACGCCAGCAGAATAAACTGCAAACGGCCCGCCTTGGTGAGGAGCTTTGTCAGCTCCTTGCGCGGCTGATGCTCGGCCACCATACGGTGGACACGGGGGGTCAGCACATTGGTCACTGCATTGGAGAACGACAGATAGTACACATTCAGCTGTGAAGCCACCGTGTACACCGTCACTGCCGTGGTACCGTGTACCCAGCCCATCATCAATCGGTCAATACTCCAGTTGATATTCTCCACCACGATACCGATAAAGACATAGACCGTGTAGCCCATCATCTCTTTCATCAAGCCGAAATCGTAGTGGCGGAAATCAAAGGGCATATGGAGCTTGCGCAGGCAGTAAATAATATTGATAAGGCCGCTCAAAAGGGTAAAAATCAGCGCCGTCACCGTCAGCGTCACAGAGCGATAGCCCATCAGCAACAGCGGGATCATGATCAGCGGGTTGAGCACCTGCTTGCCCATGTTCACCATCTTCTGGAAAAAATACTGCTCGTGAATGGTCACATGGGATTCAAAGACACTGATTGGGAAATAGACCGCCGCATTCACCGTCATGATCCGCAGCAATTTTTCACCCAGAGCGATCTCCGACGGCGTCAGCTTCTTTCCGAAGATGATCGAGCCGTGCATGGAAAGGTAAAATCCAATGGCCAGTACCAGCATGCCGAGGAAGAGATAAGTCACCAAAAACATGCCGTTGATCCGGGCCATCCCTTTCTTGTCGTCCTCCACTTTCGCCCGGGAATAGTAGCGCACATAGGCACTGCCAAGTCCAAAACTCAAGAGATTCAAATAGGAAATAATGGGCAGTACCAGATTATATACGCCAAACTCACTATCGCCCAATTGCGCAATCATGATCGGTGTATAGGCCATGGAAATGATGGTACTCAAGCCCATGGAAATATAAGAGAGCACAGCGCCTACTTTGATTTGGTTGATCTTCACCTGTTTCTCTCCTTTCTGCATTATGACATCCTATTATATCCAATTATTTCCCGGATGTAAAGGGTCTTACCCCCGTTAATCTTTTCCTGCGCAAAAAGGAACGCTGCAGTTCACAAAAACTGCAGCGTTCTTTTCTTATAATTTTATATTATATAAGGTATCAGCCCTTTAGGCGCTTATCACACTTGGCAGCCAGCTTCGTACCCACCGTCTGGAAAATCTGCACCATGATGATGAGCAGGATCACCGCCACGAACATCACCAGATATTTGTAACGATAATAACCGTAATCAATGGCGATCTTGCCCAGGCCGCCGCCGCCGATAATACCACTCATGGCGGAGTAGCCCAGAATCGTGGTCAGTGCGATGGTGACATTGGAGATAAGGCTGGGGACGCTTTCGGGAATCATCACCTTGCAGATGATCTGCATAGGCGTGGCGCCCATGCTCTGGGCCGCCTCGATGATATTGCTGTCCACCTCACGGATGCTTCCCTCCACCAAACGCGCGATGAACGGGAATGCCGCCACCACCAACGGCACGATCGTCGCTGTCGTACCCACGGAAGTGCCAATCAACAGTCGGGACAAGGGGAACACCATGATCATCAGGATGAGGAAAGGTACCGAGCGCAGCAGGTTGATGATCACATTCAAAACGGATAAAAGCCACGCCGGCAGGGGCAGGACGCCGTCTTTCTCACCGGCTACCAGCAGCACGCCCAAGGGCAGGCCGATCACCAGCGACAGTGCCGTGGCCAGCACGGTCACATAGAAGGTTTCCCAGATAGCAAAGGGGATCTCTGTCTGCAAGCAATCCAGTGCCTGCGCCACAGACTCCGGAGAAAAGAGGTCTTTATACATTTTCGCTTACCTCCTCGAACTGAATATTGGGGAACGTGCGAAGAAACTCCGCAGCCCGGTCGAACTGGCCGGCAGGGATGCCCAGCAGCATACCGCCGTACACTTCTTCCGAAAGAGCCTGCGTGGTGGCAGAGATCACATTGGCCATAATGCCGTACTCCACCGCCAACCGTGCCACCAGCGGTATGCCGGTTGCCTTAGCATCCAGAAAAACAAGGCGGGCGCGGCGCTCCTGCGCCGGATCGGACACCTTGGTATCCACTGCGCCGGGGAACACCAGACGTCGTGCCGCCGCCGACTTAGGTGCGGCAAACACCGTGGAGACCAGACCGTTTTCCACCACCTCACCATCATCGAGGATGGCCACATGGGAGCAGATCTCTTTCACCACGCTCATCTGGTGGGTGATCACCACCACGGTGATGCCCAGCTTACGATTGATGTCCCGGATCAGGCCTAAAATGGACTGCGTCGTGTTGGGGTCCAGAGCACTGGTGGCTTCATCGCACAGCAGCACCTTGGGATCGGTCGCCAGCGCGCGGGCAATGGCGATACGCTGCTGCTGACCACCGGAGAGCTGTGCCGGATAGGCCTTGGCCTTGTCCGGCAAACCCACCAGCTCCAAAAGCTCCCGGGCACGCTTCTCCGCATCGGCCTTCTTTACGCCGCTCAGTTCCATAGGAAAGCAGATGTTCTGCAGGCAGTTGCGCTGCATGAGCAGATTGAACTTCTGGAAAATCATGGTGATGTCCCGCCGCGCCGCACGCAGCTGGGCAGGGGTCAGCTGACCCAGATTCTGCCTGTTGACGATCACCTCTCCCGAGGTAGGCCGCTCCAGCATATTGATGCAGCGCACCAGTGTACTCTTACCGGCGCCGCTCATGCCGATGATGCCGTAAATATTGCCGTCCTCGATGGTCAGTGTCACGTCTTTCAAGGCGTCCACTCTGCCTCCTGCCGTCTCAAAGGACTTACAGAGGTTTTTCAGTTCAATCATGTCGTATCCCCTCTCCCGCGTACTCTTACTTACTTGCTCAGTGCATCCAGATTGGTCTGCTTGCCACCGTAGAGGCCCATAGGCTCCACATGCACGCCAACCACTTTCACCAGATGGGTACCGTTCTGTGCGTTGAAGTCGTTGAGGTAGGGCTCATGCTGGAAGAAGTTAGCATCCAGTGTGCCGTCCTCCACCACGGTGTTGGGAACAACATAGTCGTTGTAGGTCTGCACGTCCAGCGTAATACCCTTGGCAGCCAGCAGTTCCTTGGAGATCTCCAGAATCTCAGCATGAGGGCTGGGGGAAGCACCAACACGGATGGTCTCACCCTTCAAAGCTGCATAATCCACCGTAGCGTCGTAGCCGTCGCCGGGATTCTGGGTCACACCAACAGCAGAGCCGCTGTACTTCTCAGCGATGAAATCAGCCACCTGCTTGCTCTCCAGTGTCGCAGCCAGAGCCTTGATCTTGTCACTCTTCTCGCTGCCCTCCTTGCAGGCCAGGATATTCACATAAGCCGAAGCAGAACCCTCGATCACCAGAGAATCCTTCACAGGATTCAGACCGGCGGGAATGGCATAGTTGGTGTTGATCACGGCGTAATCCACATCCTTGAGCAGGTTGGGCAGCTGTGCCGCTTCGGCCTCCACGATCTCCACGTTGTGGGGATTCTCGGCAATGTCCTGCTTGGTAGCAGCAATCCCCACACCGTCGGTCAGCTTGATGATGCCGTTTTCTTCCAGCAGCAGCAAAGCGCGTGCCTCATTGGTTGCATCGTTGGGAACGGCGATTTGAATGGTACTATCACTGCCGCCGCAGCCAGTCAGGGCCAAAGCCAGTGTCAAAACGAGAGCCAGCACCAGAGCTGTAATCTTTGTATGTTTCATAATCGTTATCTCCTAAAATTTCAAAATCAGATTTTGCCCGGCAGTTTCACGGCGCCGTGGCATTGCCGCATCTATCGTACCGTGTCCGAAGGACACATTCGTTTTTTCATGCAGAATTTCATTTTGCTTCCTCCTCAAAACAAAAAACAGCGGAAAGTCCAACGACTTTCCGCTGCTGATTCACTCTTTTTATCCTCAGGCCTTATGCTCCGAGGTATCGTGAATGGAAAGCTGTTGGAATTGAGCGCGGCAAGGCATGCACATGCGGAACATGCACATCTCCATCATATTCATCATGATAACGCTCTTCTTCATTTCAGCTTTCTCCTTTCCTCCAGAATGGGGTTCACTTGCTTTGTGTGTTTGATGATAGCACCGTTTTTGCACATCTGTCAACCGTTATATTGCCCAAAATCTGTCACAAAATTTCTATCAATTCTCCAAAGCAGGTGTATTTTCCTGCTCTTCATCGGGCTGCTGCACCGTCAGATCCTCGCCCTTGTCCTCGCCGAAATCCAACTGAATTACCGCCTGCGCCACATTGACAGAACAGCGCAAAACCTTCCCTTTTTCCGCCGCAGCCGTCTTTCCAAGCTGGATGATTTCCTCCAAAATAGAGCGGTTCAGCCCACCGCCCCGCCAGTGGAATACAAGATGTTCTTTCTTTTTCCGCAGCGTCTGCCGGATACGGCTGTCCACCTGTTCCATTTTGGTAAGAGAGATTGCGCGGTAGTAAAATCCGTCACCATCGGTGCACTTGGGAACCTCCATCACGAGGGCCTGATGATCTCGAAAGATATGCTTATCATCCAAATTAAAATAATCGTAGCGCTCCGTCCCCCGCTGGAGAGAGTTATCAAAGGTAGCATCCAGATGATAGTTCTTTCCATCCACTGTCACCACGTTCCACGCATGGCGGTACTTAACGCCCTTTTCCGGGTTATTGTGGCTCAGCGCCACCACGCAGGGCAAATGCACCGCATCACAAAGCACCTTCACCGTCTTGGCAATGCCCTCGCACACACCCACGCCCTGGGTCAGCGGCCCGATGATTTCGTGGGAATAGGACTTTTTCAGCTTATCATAACGGACGTTCTGCAAGATAAAGTCGTGGATCGCCGTCTCCTTCTCTCGGTCGCTCTTCCCTGCCAGTGGCCGTGTCAAGCGCTGAATCCTGGCGGTGACAGCCTGCCGATGCTCCCGGATCTTCCCCTTATCGAAGAGGTACTCCGGCAGAAATTCTACATGATCTGCACCGGGATAGAAGCGATAGCTGTACCCTGTAACAAAAAAGAGCAGCGGCTCATCCAGCTTCAGCCGCAGATAGGCATCCGCCAATTCCTCCGCAGACAATTTAGGGATCCGAATCATCGCATCCAATCGGTCAAAGCCCTGTCGCAGCAGCTCATAAACTGCGCGCTGCTCCTTGGAAAGTCCCTTACTGTAGTATCCCGCCATATGTCTCCTCCTTGGTTTTCTCTTCCTTATTATCAAAAAAAGTCCTCCTCTTGTCAAGAGGAGGACTTTTCCTTAAAAGGCCATCGTCACACCATATTTTCCAAAGAGCGCCGTCATCTTTCTTTTCTGTGCCGGTGTCATGCGTTCGGCGTACTTTTCCGCCAGCGAACGGGCCGCCGCCTCATCTCCGCCCTTGAGATAGTTCCCCATGGCTCGTTCCAAGCTGGCACTTGCTGTGGAACTCAGCGAGGCCTTCTTTTTCACCGCCGCAGCAGGTCTTCCGCTGTTAACCTGTGCACCGCCAGACGCCTTCTGCTCTGCCGCCGCTTTGTCCTGAAAGTATTTCAGCATCAGCGCATAGGTCTTGTAGTCCTGATCTCTCAGCGATTCATAGCGATCCTGCGCCTGCGCTGCACTCTTGCGCCACGCCTCCTGTCGATCCTGCCAATGCTCATATTCCTTGTCGCGTTCCCTCTGCAGTGCCGTATAACTGTCCTGCATGGTCTGCCCTTCCCGGTCATACTCCGCTCGCGCATTGGCCTCCAGCTGCGGGATCATCTGTGCCAGATCCTGCAAATAGCGCTGATAGGCCTGCTGCGCCGCATTCTGGGCATAAGAAGAGTCGTAGCCGCCACTGAGTGCCGCTGCCTTCCCCAGCGTATCCTCCATTGCCGCCTCACCCTGTCGCTGATATATATCTGCATATCGATGATACGCCGCATCTTCCTCCGGATTATAAGAGAACTTCTTACGCGTTGTCATCTCGTTGTAGATTGCCTCCAGCTGTGCATCGAAAGATGACACATATTCTCCCGGTTTCATCGCTTCGATGCTCTGCCGTTCTGCCTCTGCCGCTGATACCTCGTCTGATGGTTTGTACCCCTGCTCCAATCCGGCAAGTCGATCCGCCGTCTCATCAGAAACGCCGGAGAGCACCTGCTTACCGGTGCTGTTACCCTGCTTTCGTGCCTGTTCCTTTGCCAGCAGGCTTCCCCATGTTTCATTGCCCACGATGCCATCCACGGCAAGACCGTTCTTGCGCTGATAGTCAAAAACCGCCGCTTGTGTTTTTACACCATAGCCACCATCCACATCTAATTTGTAGCCATGCTGGTTCAGCTTGCGCTGCAGCTCATAGACATCGCCGCCGCAAACGCCGCGCCAAAGTTTCCCGTATGCCATATAACTCCTCCTCAGTCTGTTGTCTTGGTGTACTTGACGACAAACCACCAAGTAAGATCATTTCCCCATGCGTCATTTTTGAGAGAAAGGCCGATGTACTCCGGGGTCACCTCACGGATGACCGTGTATCTGGATTCCAGAATATGCGGAAGCTGATACTTCCACACGCGTCCGATGATCGCCACCGCTGCATCCAGATTCTGTATCCGGTGAGCAAATGTAAAGTTGGTAACGCTGGCTGAAAGAGATACATTCTGGTGCACCACCAGTTTTGTATAGACCGGCTTACCCCGGAACCTCTCCGTGGTGCGATATTCCACCCACTCCTCCATCGGCGGATTAACGCACTCCCACGCAAGCCATTGTCCCGCTTTTTTCCGCCGCTGCATGCGAACTCCTGTCGCCAGAGAAACCGCCTCTTGACAATCCCCCGCAACCGTTAACTCGCACCATCGGCCGGAGCTCCCCCATTCTTCCGGCGGCCCGTTGGGAATGACAAAATCACCCCAGTAATAAAATCCGGACTGTGTAATGGCGTTCAGATCGTCCCGCTCGGTCAGGATATTTCTCTCAATTCCGCCCAGACAGCGAACCGGCTGCGTAAACTCCGCACACAGCGTACACTCGAACGCCTCTTTTTCGCTGTACTTGCCAATCGCCACGCCCTTTCCGCCGGGCCGCAGATGCAGCGCAATCTCCGCCGTAGGGATCGTATAGGCAACGGTCTTCACCCTCCCCAGACAGTCTGCCGCAGTAAGTTCCACCTCATAGGACCTCTTCGCACTGAATCCCGGAATCACCTTCGCCGTCCCATTTGTCAGCACTGTATAGCCGCCCCATGCTCCGCCGGCAGGGCGCACGCGCATCTGCAGCGTTAAATGATTCCTGCCGCTCAGCGATGTAATCGCCGCAGAACAAAAGACCCGAATGTATCCGCCGTCACTCTGCGCCTGTCCCTCAGCATTGCAGCGAAACACATCACTCTTCGTAATAGCCGGCGGCGTATACGCATACGGCGTTACCGCCCGTTTTGCAGACCCAGCCCTACCGGGGCGCTTATCATTGGCTGTTATGGTAAAGACTTTTCTCCCCGCCGTCAGCGTCGGAGATTTCCACGAGAGCTGATACCGACTGACATTCCCGGTACTGACATTCCCGGTTCCAAATCCGGTAACGGACATACTCTTCAGCACTGTTCCTTCGCCTGCCGTGGCACCTGCCGTCAGCAGCACCTGACTGTAGCCCGCAACGTATATTCCCTGCTGGTCCAGCCATTTGTTTGTGTTCACAGGCACCAGTTCCACATGGTCAATCGTGGGACACACATCCGTCGGAACGTATAGCTTTATCGGCATCTGGCTCTTGCCGACGCGTGTTCCATCTGCTGCGAATGTCTCGCAGTAGATGGTCGCCGTTAGACTCGTACTGTCCGCCACTTCCTTCAGCAGCAGCCGAGGAGGTGTCCAGGATACATCACCTCTCGACAGCTTTTCACCGGAAGGAGGAATATTCCCCGTATGATTTCCGGCTTTATATGTCAGCCTGTGCCGGAAGGATGACACCGCGGCTTTGATCGTAACATTGCCTGCTTCTCCAATCGTAAAACTTCCGGCACTGACAGTTGACGCCCGAGGGATCGCAGGAAGTGTCACCGTCGCAGCAGCCTCCAAATCTCTGGGGGTCCATGTCGTCTCATGGCCCGCGTTCCAGTAGCCGTTCAGTGTGATCAATTTCGTGCCGTCCGAATTATGAGGAACCGTAAAGACATACTTCCCCACATAATGCCATGCGGCGTCTGGCCAGTTGTATGTCTTATACACGCGTCCGCTGTCGAATCCGCCGCTTGCCTGAATACGATAGTATGCGCCGTTAGTGTTAAGGTTGCTGTTTCCGCCGGTGTTGTAAATGTAGATTTCACACGAAATTTCCGACTGGTTTTGGGCTGTATGGGGAGTTACATGGTAATCCAGCCGCAGCTGCCAGTTTTTTTCCTTCGTGCTGTAAATACTCGGCATCTTTTACCCTCCAATCCATTTGATCGTAAGCCCATCGCTGCCGTCAATTTCCCATCTTCCTACGGTCACCGCCTGCAACACGGTGATATTTTTGATGTACAGTTGGTTATTGGACACATAGGCCACCTCCACTGTATCCTGCCAAAAGGACAGCTTTTGTGCCGTGTAGGTAGCGCGGAAGTTGGTCTGATCGATAACCGTCTCGCCATCCACCTCTGTCACCGTGAGATTCTGTCCCACCGCCACACCATAGACCGGTAAGCCGTCCTCATAGTAGACAATACCGGTGCGGATATAGCCCTCCGTCCCCACTTTATACGTCTCAAAGTCGGCACTAATCTTGTCCAGATTCGCCTTGAGCACAGAGAAAAAGCTGTAGTATTGGGTAATGGCTTCGGGATTAGCTGTGATTTCTGCATTGATTTGCTGGATGTACTTACCGAAGTCGGAGATCGCCACATACTTCTCCGACATTTTAAAGCCCAGTGCGTTGATGCTGTCCACGCAGTCACTCACTGCCAAATTGAGTTCCGCCGTCTCGCTGTTCAGCGCTGTCGTGGCCTTTTCCTGCGCAGTAGTTCTTTCCTCCAACGCTGTGGTCTTGGTACTCAGCCCATCCGCAGTGGTCTGCAATCCTAATGTAGTTTTTTTCAGCTCCTCAGTCAGCAAATTTAGTGTCTTGGTCACACTTTCAACGTTTCTTGTCTTTTCCCCCAGCTCTGCGGTTGTCCCCTGCAGTCCCGCCAGCTCCTTCTGCAGCTTTGTCAGATCCGGCAGCACCGTCTCTTTGGTTACTTCATCTGCCGTCTTGATGATCATACTGCGCAGCGTTTGATACTGCTGCCGTTTCTCCTCATTGACGGTGGCGACGGATTTTGTTCCGTCGCCACCGTCTGTCGCCTCCAGCATCAAATTCAGCTGTTGGACCAACTGAAAGAGATAGGCGTATTGCCGCTGCAGCTGCTGGTGTACGTCCCCCTCAGGTCTCGGCGGCATAAAAAACGTACTCACGGCCCATCACTTCCCTTCTCGTAAACTGCAGAAATGCTGTAGAGTGTGCACCTGCCCGTGCCCTGCAAACGCAAACGCACCTGTCCTGACCGCTTGGGCCGCAGATGTAGTAAACATCCGCTGGGACCGTCCTGCCCTTGCATTGCCCCCTGCTTCGTCCACGTTCTGCCGCCATCGCAGCTGAGGAACGCCTGCAGCTCGCTGCCCGCCGGCAATTCCAGGCGCAGTGTCAGCCTGGTGGGGTACTTGTTTTCAGCCGTATCCAAGCCCAGATCACCACTCTCCGCCTCCCAGTGCAGGGGTGCTTCCGGCTGTCCATCACTGCCCAGCATGGCCCATAGCTCTCCCTCCGCCGTCAGGCAGAAGAGTTCCTCTCCACGCCGTGCAAAGGCCAGTGCGTGGGTTTCATCCTCCCTAAACCACAACCGCAGCTGCGTATCATATACCAGCAGCTTCCATCGCCCACTTGCATCACAGCCGCTGAGATAGTACCTGCCTTCCAGGGCGCCTGCCGCCGCTCGCTGCAGATCCATCTGTCCCAACGGCCGCGATACCGCCACAGGCATACTTCCATCGAAGGCGTAAATCCCGCCGGGTCCGTGGTAATAGAGCGTACCGTCCACCGTTGCAATACTCTTGTGGCTTCCCCGCTTCACACCGGCACAGGCTACATTCACCACCTGGTGGGCACCGCTGGCGCTGGGATAGACCCGCTCCATGCACTGCTCTTTGAAGAAGATGGGGCTGCCCAAATAGGCCGCCACCCCGGTAAACGGTCCATCTGAACCACGGGTAACGGCATAACTGTCGGTGGAAAGTCCTGCATAGCAAGTCCAGTTCTTAAAATCGCCCAGCTTGCTGGCGTAAATGGCATTGACGGCCTGCCCGCCCACAATGCCATATTTACATCCCCACAGGCGATTGCCGCACTCCACTACAAAGTCCATGTCCGGCACGGTGCGCTTGAGCGTGAGTCTTTCTTTTCGAGAGGTATCGCCTGCCACAACACCCTCGATCACCAGCGCGCCCTCCTCCACATGTCGAAGCACCTTTTGCCCGTTGAGTTGGGTAAGTCCGCAGTCCGTGATCTCCACACCGTCCCCTTCTGCAAATCCCTTTCCGATTCCGCCAGCTGAGATTTTCACGCAGACCTCCTCTACCGGCATCCAGCCGTCTTGGGTGTACTGCCGCAGCACCGGCGTTTGGTCACTGATATCCAGCCACAGCGCCCCGTTTTTCGGCTCTGCCGGTGGCTGCTCCGCCGGTGCATAGTTGGTAAAAGCCGTGCCATCCGCCCTGCAAAGGGAGAATGTTACTGTTCCTTGTGTTGTGACCGCGTTCTCCAAACTGCCAAACTCCTCCACATTCCGTGTGTTGATCCACACCTTGTCCGGCCAGATAAGTAGGAAAGCGCCCATGGAGACCAGCTGCTTTTCACCCTTCGCCAACATGGGGCCGATGGGCTTGCCGTTCATATAGAGGGTCGTACCATCCACCCAAAGCAGTGCGTCTTTCACCGCAAGCGCACCAGGCTGTGCCAGCTTCGTCACAAGCCCACGGCGCGGCCGTACGGTCATCGTGGGAAAGCCACGCCCGGTAAGGTTTTTCATCTTGGCAAAGCT
>RCNI01001766.1_pt1 | contig 11202 bp, 8 predicted proteins | sample 2041151 | NCBI WGS metagenome assembly RCNI01 (sample SAMN09708214, study PRJNA481090) | feces metagenome | isolation source: feces | place: Antarctica: Albino Rookery
AATTATAAAAATAAAAAAAGATAACTGCCTCTCCAAAATCAATATGGATTTACAGTTATCTTCTTTTATCAATTATTTTTAATTATAATCTTTCTTTTAATTCTTTTACTAATTCATCTAATTTTACAGTATGTTGTTCTGATGTAGACATATTTTTTAATGTAGCTTCATTATTTTTTAATTCATCTTCACCTATAACTATAGTGAATTTAGCATTTATTTTATCAGAATATTTAAATTGAGCTTTAACACTTCTTGATAAATGATCTTTATCTGCACTTATATGTGCATCTCTTAATTCTTTTAATAATTTAAAGCTCTTTGTTTTAGCTTCATCACCTATAGTTACTATAAATATATCAGTAGATTGATTATTTTCTATTTCTATATTTGCATCTTCTAATGTTAAAAGTAATCTTTCAACCCCTAAAGCAAACCCTATTCCACTTGTTCCTTTAGGTCCACCTAATTGTTCAACTAATCCATCATATCTTCCGCCACCACAAACTGTACTTTGTGCTCCTATATTTTCAGCTATTATTTCAAAAGCAGTTCTTTTATAGTAATCTAATCCTCTAACTATTGTTTTATCTATCACATAAGGAATTTCCATTTCTTTTAGATAGCTTTCAAGTTCTGCAAAATGATTTTTACAATCATCACAAAGATTATCTATCATATATGGAATATCTGTTATAGCTTCTTTACAAGTAGGATTTTTACAATCTATTACTCTCATTGGATTTTTTTCTTTTCTTTCATTACACATATCACAAAGTACATCTGATTTTGAATCTAAGTATGCTCTTAATTTTTTATCATATTCTTTTCTACAAATAGGACATCCAACTGAGTTTAAGCTAACTTTTAAGTCTTTTAGTCCTAATTCTCTAAAGAATTGGATAGCTAATGATATAGCTTCTGCATCCATTGAAGGACTATCACTTCCTATAGCTTCAATTCCAAATTGATGAAATTGTCTTTGTCTTCCTGCCTGTGGTCTTTCATATCTAAAGCAAGGTGTTATATAAAACATTTTTGTAGGTTGTGTATCAGCATATAGTTTGTTTTCTATAAATGCTCTTACTGCTCCTGCTGTTCCTTCTGGTTTTAAAGTTATTTCTCTATCACCCTTATCTTTAAAAGAATACATCTCTTTTTGAACTATATCAGTAGTATCACCCACTCCTCTTTGGAATAATTCTGTATGCTCAAATATTGGTGTTCTAACTTCCTGATATCCATATAAAGAACATATTTCTCTAAATTTATTCTCAAGGTAATTCCATTTATACGAATCTTTAGGAGTTATATCTTTTGTTCCTCTTGGTGCTTTAGTTAGCATTTTTTTCTACCTCCCTTTTTTTCTTTTCTATCATATCCTCTACTCTATCAAGGTATATTTCTAAATTTTTAACATCATCGACTCTTTCGATTCTATTTTCATTTAAATAGACAAACTTTGATATTGCTCCTGCTCCAATTGCTATATTAGTTTGTTTTTCTTCCATCATCTGCATATTGTATATACATTCATATCCTTTTTTTGCATATCCAACATTTTCTAAATTTCCAAGCATCATCTTTTGTCTATACATATAGTATGGATTTAAATCCATTTCTTTTGCTGCTTTCATAGATACATCTATCATTTTTATCATTTCTCTATACTGAGTTAAATGTTCTTTATATAAATCCATATCCATATTTAATTTTGATGCTCTTTTTATAGCTAAAGTATGTACAGTTAAACTTTCTGGAGATAATTTTTTTATTTCCTCTAAAGTATTTTTAACCATTTCAACATCTTCGTCAACTAATCCTAATATTATATCCATATTTATGTTGTCAAAACCTAAGTTTCTAGCCATTTTAAAGCATTTTTTTATATCTTCAACACTATGCTTTCTACCTATTTTTTCTAATGTTTCATCGTTCATAGTTTGTGGATTTATACTTATTCTATCAACCCCATGTTTTTTTAGAACTTTTAATTTTTCTTCTGTTATAGTATCTGGTCTACCAGCTTCAACTGTAAATTCTTTTATTTTGCTAAAGTCAAATATATCAAATAGATTTTCTATCATATAATCCATATCTTCTGCTTCTAATGCTGTTGGTGTTCCTCCACCAATATAAAATGTTTCTATTTCCCAACCTCTTTTTTCTATTATCTCAGCTGTACCTCTAGCTTCATCTAGAAGTCTTTCAACATATTTTCTTCTAAGATTTCCATATTTTTTTATTGAATTTGAAGGGAATGAACAATAATAACATCTTGTTGGACAGAACGGTATACTTACATAAAGCGAAATCTTATTTTCATTTAATGGATATATAAAGTTTCTTTCTCGTTTTGCTATGTCTAATGCTAATTCTGCTTTTTCATCAGTTATGAAATGTTCATTTTTTAGATAATTTAAAATTTGATTATCATCCATTCCATCAGACATAAGATTATGTACTATTTTTACCGGTTTTATACCTGTTAAATCCCCCCAAGGTACATAGCTATCTGGCATAATATATTTTAATGCTCTAAATATACTTTTCTTTATACTCCATTTAGTTGCTTTTTTTAAAATTAAAGAATCTTCTCTTTCTAATTTTTCTATAAATTCATTATAATTTTTTGATTTATTTATTATCTCTGAATAATCTTTGTCAAACTCTTTTTCTTCCAAAAATTCTTCAATAACTTTATTTCCATCATATACTTTAGTTAAAGATACAACCTTCTTATCTTCTATTTTTATACTATTTATTAAAGATAATTCATCTGTATCCTTTAACTCTTCTACATAATCAAAATCAGACCTAAATAATTTTATAAGTTCTGAAACTTCATATTCATAATCATGCCCTTTTAATACTACTTTTAGCATTTTATTCTCCTCACTACATAATAATTCACTATGCAAAATATTAAATTTTGCATAGTGTATTTATTTTATTCTCCTATATATTTAGTTGTAAGATAAGGATTGTTTTGTTTTTCATTTCCAAGTACAGTTGGATCTCCATGTCCTGGATAAACAGCTAATTCATTTTCAAATTTTTTAATTTTATTAAGAGACTTTTTCATTTTTCTTTCGTCTCCACCATAAAGATCACATCTTCCCATACTTCCTTTAAATAAGGTATCTCCTGTTATAAGATTATTTTCTGTTCTTATACACATACCTCCTTCAGTATGTCCTGGTGTATGTATAAATCCTAATTTTGTTTTACCTAAATATAAACTATCTTTATCTTCTACATATATGTCTGCATCAAACTCTACTTTTCCACATCTCATTCTATTGCTTAGATTGTGTTCACAATGATTTAACATGTCTTTCTCATCTTTATGTGCAACAACTGGAACTTTTTTGTAATCTAATATATTCTTAACATATCCTATATGATCTGCATGTCCATGAGTAAGAATTATATATTTTAAATTTAATCCTTCTTCTTTTAAATATTCAATTACTACATCTGGGCTTCCACCAGGATCTACTACTGCTGCTTCTTTAGTTTCTTCATCAAATAGTACATATACATTTGTTGATGTATAAAAATCATTAATTCTTTTAATTTCCACTATTTTATCCCCCTAAAAAGATTTATTTGATTCTAAAAGTATAGTTACAGGTCCATCATTTACTAAATCGACCATCATATGAGCTCCGAAAACTCCAGTTTCTGTATGAATTCCATTTTCTGAAACTTTTTTTACAAATTCCTTATAAAGTAAATCTGCTTCATCAGGTTTTGCTGCATTTGTAAAGCTTGGTCTACGTCCTTTTCTACAATCTCCATATAATGTAAATTGAGAAACTGCAAGCATTTCTCCTCCTATATCTTTTAGAGATAAATTCATTTTTTCATTTTCATCTTCAAATATTCTAAGATTTATAGCTTTATCTACTATATAATCTACATCTTTAGAAGTATCTCCGTGTGTTACACCTAATAAAACAAGAATCCCTTTTTTTATTTTCCCTGTACTATTTCCATCAACTGTAACTTCCGAACGAGATACTCTCTGTATAACAGCTCTCATGTTGAACTTCTCCTAATTTAATTAATTTGACATTCTATAAATCATTTCTACTCCTGGAACTGATTTTATTTTTTTCATTATATAATTAAGCTGTTCAGTTCCATCTACTTCAACTAAAAGATTTATAGTAACATCTGAATCTTTTCCTTTTCTAGCATTTATTCCATTTAAGCTTATTTTTTCATTTGCAACAATGTGAGTTATTTCATTTACAATACCTCTTCTATCGACTGCTTTTATTTGTATCTCTGCTTCAAAAGTACTATCTATACCTTTTCCTTCTTGTGCCCAAGATACTCCTATCATTCTCTTTTTAAAGAATTCATCATCCATATTTACATTTATACAGTCTGCTCTATGTACTGCAACACCTCTGCCTTTTGTTATATATCCAACTATATCATCTCCTGGAAGTGGATTACAACACTTTGCAAATCTAACTAAAATATTATCTAATCCTTCAACTATAATTCCTTGTGTAGGTGTTTTTTTTCTTTTTTTGCTATATTCTGCATCGCTTATATTGTGTTTTTCTATATCTTCAGGTAGACTAGCTTTCTTTTCTTTCATGGCCTGTCTAATTTCCCTTGTATATAACTCTTTTAATTTGGTAACCACTTGCGATGCCATTATACCGCCATAACCAACAGTCGCTATTAAATCTTCAACATTTGGTTGATTATATTTTTTCGCTATTATTACCATATTTTTATCTACTACACTATCTTTAGTAGTTGGTATCCCATGTTTTTTAAATTCTCTTTCAAGAATTGCATTTCCACGCTCTATATTTTCTTCTCTTCTTTCTTTTTTGAAGAATTGTCTTATTCTACTTTTTGCATTTGGTGTTTTTACTATGGCAAGCCAATCTCTACTTGGACCTGGAGAGTTTGATGAAGTAAGTATTTCTATTATATTGCCATTTTGTAATTTATAATCTAATGTAACCATTCTTCCATCTACTTTTGCTCCAACACACTTATTTCCTATATTCGTATGCACTCTATATGCAAAATCTATTGGTGTTGATTCCGCTGGAAGTTCTATAACATCTCCTTGTGGAGTAAATACATATACTTGACTAGAAAAAACATCTTCTTTTAAAGCATCTAAAAATTCATGTGGATCTTTTAAATCTTTTTCCCACTCCATCATTTGTCTTAGCCATTGTAATTTTTCTTCTATTTTATCTTCTTTAGAATTTGAAATACCTTCTTTGTATTTCCAATGTGCTGCTATACCATATTCTGCAATATTATGCATCTCATGTGTTCTAATTTGTATCTCTAAAGGTTCTCCATCAGGCCCTACAACTGTTGTATGAAGAGATTGATACATATTTGGTTTTGGCATAGCTATATAATCTTTAAATCTACCTGGAATTGGTTTCCATAAAGTATGTATAATTCCTAAGACTGCATAACAATCTTTAACTGTATCTACTATAACTCTAACTGCTGTTAAATCAAAAATTTCTTCAAATGATTTATTTTTCTTTTTCATTTTTTTATAGATACTATAAAAATGTTTTGGTCTACCGTATACATCGCATGATATTTCCATTTCAGCAAATTTTGTTTGTAAAGAATTTACTATTTTTGCTATATTTTCTTCTCTTTGACTTCTTTTCATAGATACTTTTTCTACTAATTCATAGTATCCATCATGATCTATATATCTTAAAGCTAAATCTTCTAATTCCCATTTAATTTTAGATATACCTAATCTATGAGCAATTCCACCATATATTTCTAATGTCTCTGTTGCTTTATATTTAGCTTTTTCTGGATCCATATAATTTAAAGTTCTCATATTGTGAAGTCTATCTGCTAATTTTATAAGAATAACTCTTATATCTTTAGCCATTGCTAAAAACATTTTTCTAAGATTTTCTGATTGTGTTTCTTCTTTTGAACGATATTTTATCTTACCAAGTTTTGTTACTCCATCTACAAGATCGGCAATTTCTTTATTAAATATTTCTTCAATATCTTCATATGTATATTCTGTATCTTCTACAACATCATGTAATAGTCCACCTGATACTGTTTCGATATCTAATTGCATATCACATATTATATTTGCAACTGCCAATGGATGTATAAAATACGGTTCTCCTGATTTTCTAAACTGTTCTCTATGAGCATATTTAGCTAGTTTATACGCTTTTACGATAGTATCAGTTTCATTATTTGGTGCATATGATTTTACTTTTTCTAATATTTCAATAAGCTCTTTATCCGATTCAACCGAATTATCATTAAGGACTTTTATTGTTCTCTCATTTCTATCAGCATCTTTTAACTTTATGCCTTCTATTTTCTTTTTTTCTTGCATAAAACCACCTTATTCCGTTCCATCTGTATAACTAAAATATATATTTTAGTATTTTATTATTGATTCTATATCATATCCTTTTAATTTTTCTTTTCCATTTAAAAATTCAAGTTCTATTAAAAATTGAATTGATACTACTTCTCCGCCTAAACTTTCTACTAATTTTGTAGCTGCTTCTATAGTCCCTCCAGTAGCTAATAAATCATCTATTAAAACTACTTTTTTACCTTCTTCAATTGCATCTTTATGTATTTCTATTATGTCAGTTCCATATTCTAATTCATATTCATAGCTAACTTTTTCTGCTGGTAATTTACCTGGTTTTCTTATAGGAACAAACCCTACACCTAAAGCATATGCAACTGGTGCACCTAATAAAAATCCTCTTGCTTCTGGTCCAACTATATAATCAATTTCTTTATCTTTTAAATTATCTACTATTGTATCTATAGCTTGTTTAAATGCTTCTCCATCTTTTAATAAAGTTGTTATATCCTTAAAACCTATACCTGGTTTTGGATAATCTTGTATGTTTCTTATTTTTGATTCTAAATTCATATTAATCCTCCTGTATTTAATAATTATAAATTTCAATAGCTTTTTCTTTTATTTGATTTAAATTTTTTAATATTTTACTTGAATTTAAATCCAGTTTTTTTTCTGGCTTTGGTAAAACTTCTATCCTTAAAAATTCACGTTCATCTATTTCCATATCTATTAAATCAAGTTCTTTAAATACTTTAAATATAGTAAACATTTTTAATGGAATTATTTTGAATATACCCATTATATCGTCAATTCTAAATCTAATTTCTTTATTTTTTAATATATATTTATAAACTACTACAAATTCATTTCTATTCGGGATTATATTTTCCATAATACTTTTTATATAAATCTTGTCAATTTCACTATAATTTTTTATTACTTTACATTCATTTTCCTTATTAGCATATAAATTTACATAGTCTTCCTTAGTATACAAATAATCATAAAGAATAATATTATTATATCTTTTTAAATCTATTTTATCAATATTAGGTGCAAATATAAGGTTTATTTTTGAATGCTTTTTATTATATTCTATTTTTCTAAAAGATATATCTACATCTTCGTCTAATAACGATACATCTGATTTTGCTCTAAAAAATCCATTTATAGAATTTGCTATAACTAATGTTTCTTCTTTTAAATATTCAAATATATTTTCTTCTTTTTTACCTGATATATTTACATTTTCTAAACCTGTATCTATATCTGATATTTTATATAATTCATTTTCATCACTTGGAACTAATTTATTCATTAATTTTATAGCTTCTATATTTTTAGTTGTTGATTTTGGATGCGAAAGTCTTATATCTTTTATTAATAGTTGTATTTTCCTATTTCCCATAAATGTGTTTTCATCTAATTGGAATAATATATCTATCTTATCTCCTACTTTTAAACCCTCTATTAAGTGAGATGCATTAAATCCAACACATTCATATCTATTGTCTTTTTCTATATCAATTTTTATGTGTTGTTTATTTTGACCCATAAGTCTCATATCTCTCAAAATACAATCTCTAATTATAAATTTTGGTGTTGGATTGTTCATTCCAAATGGTTCTAATTTCCTAAGTTGCTCTATTAAATCAAAATCAACTACATTTTCATCTAATTCATATTCAACTTTTATTTCTTCTATCATATCTTCTTCTGATAAATTCACATCAGCCGATTCATTTATTCTTTTTCTAAGCTCTTCTATATTTTCTTCTTTTATACTAAGTCCAGCCGCTTGTTCGTGTCCTCCAAATTTAGTTAGTATATCAGAACAATTATTTAATGCTTCAAATATGCTAAATCCTTTTATAGACCTTGCTGAACCAGTAGCTTGACCATCTTCTATACACATAAGTATTGTAGGTTTATAATATTTTTCTGTTAATTTTGATGCCACTATTCCTATAACACCATGTTGCCACCCTTCATGTGCCAATACAATTACTTTATCATCTTGATATGATTTGTCACTTTTTATTATAGTTTCAGCTTCATGATGTATTTTCATTTCTATCATCTGTCTATCGTTATTTTTTTCATCCAATAGTAATGCTATCTCATGTGCTTTCTCTTTATCATCTTCTATGAAAAGTTCTACTCCTAAATTTGAAAAACCTAATCTTCCTGCTGCATTAATTCTAGGTCCTATTGTAAATCCTATATGAGAAGAACCTATTTTTTCTTTATCAACTCCACAAACTTTTATAAGTTCTGAAAGTCCTGTATTTTTGCCACTTTTCATTGTTTTGAGTCCATTTTTTACAATTATTCTATTTTCATCTACAAGTGGTACTATATCGCAAATTGTTGCTAAAGTTGTTATTTCTATATAGTCATTTACAGTATTTTTAAATTCTTCTTTTGGAGTTAGTGCTTGTACTAATTTAAAAGCTATACCGCATCCACATAACATATCAAATGGATAATTACAATCATCTTGTTTAGGATTTATAACTGCATAAGCATTTGGAATTTCACTTTGACATTCATGATGATCTGTTATTATTACTGTTATTCCAAGTTTATTTGCATATTCAACTTCTTCTACTGATGTTATTCCACAGTCAACACTAATCATCAAGTCGCAACCTTCTTTATTTATATATTCGATCGCTTCTTTATTTATTCCATATCCTTCTTCAAGTCTATTCGGTATATAATATTTTACTTTATATCCAATTGACTTAAAATATGTTAATAATACCGATGTAGATGAAACTCCATCAACATCATAATCCCCATATATCCATATACTTTTATTATCAGATACTGCTTCTTTTATTTTATCAACTGCTTTTTTCATATCCTTCATTAAAAATGGATCTCTTAAATAATCTAATGTTGGATTTGTAAATAATTTTATCTCTTCTTCAGAGTTTATATTTCTATTTTTTAAAATCTGAGAAATTTCTGGAGAAATATTGAAATGCTCAGCTTCTCTTGTTAATTCTGGTTTGCCTTTATGTATCAAAGTCCACTTTTTCATATAATCCCTCCTAACTATCTCCTTTTAAATTTAACTTTTATAATTTGTATAACTAGTACAAGACCTATCACAAATGATATAAAAAATCCTGCTATAGCCATATATTTTATCCATATATTTTTTTCAACATTTGGCGATGCTATAATTAATGATGAACCCACTATTATCGAAGCCAAAACTAATGCCATAGTCATTTGAGTTGTAAGCTCTTTTAGACAATCTTCTATTCTTGTCATTTTTAATTCTTCAACAGATATTTTTATATTATTTTTTTCTATCATTCTTAATACATTTTTTATTTGTTTAGGTATATTTTTTACATCTAACATTATTTCTTCAACATTTTGTTTTGTTTCAATGGCTATATTTTTAGGATTTACTCTATTCTTATAATAGTGTTTTAAAAAAGCTTTACTAATTTCTTTTGCTGAAAAATCTGGGTCTAATGTTCTCCCTGTACCTTCTAGTGTTATAACAGTCTTTGCAAGGGTTATTAATTGTGAAGGCATTACGATTTTATATTTTCTAAAAAATCTAAATATCTCATTTAAAATTGTGCCTATACTAATTCTTTCCAATGGTACATCGTAGTAATAATGTATCATATATAACATTTCTTGTTTAAACCCTTCTACATCTGTTTCATCTGTTATTGCATCTATATCACTTAGAACTCTCACTATTTTTTCTACATTTTTTTCAGATGCTGCAAGTGCAAATCTATTTAAAAAATTTAGCATTTTATTATCAATTATTCCTATCATTCCAAAATCAATATATGCAATCTTAGACTCATTAAGTACAAATATATTACCTGGATGTTGGTCTGCATGGAAAAATCCATAAGAAAATACTTGTTTTAAAAATGCTTTTACTCCTATATTAGCGATTTTTTTTGTATCCCATCCTTTTTCTTTAATTAAATCTATATCGCTTAACTTTATTCCATCTATTTTTCCCATTATTAAGACTTTTTTTGTTGTATATTCCATATGCATTGTTGGTATATATACTTCATCGCTGTACTCAAAAATTTTTTTCATTTTAATTGCGTTTACTGCTTCAAAATTATAATCTAATTCTCTTAATAACTGACTAGAAAGTTCTTCTACCATTTCTTTCATATCAACATTATAGTCTTTTATAATATCTTGTATTGAACTTGTCACTCTTTTTAAAATTTCAAGATCTGATTTTATTTTTCCTTCAATATCTGGTCTTTGCACTTTTACAACCACTTTTTCTCCAGATTTTAAAACTGCGTTGTATACTTGACCTATTGATGCTGCTGCAATTGGATTTTTATCAAAATCAGAAAAAATATTTTCTATTTCATCTCCTATTTCTTCTTCAATTATTGCTATTGCTATATCTGTATCAAAAGTTTTTACATTATCTCTTAATTTTTTTAATTCATCAATAATATCTTGATCTAAAAGATCCCGTCTAGTACTTAGTATTTGTCCCAATTTTATATATGTAGGACCCAATTCTTGAAGTGCTAATCTCAACCTTTGTCCTGATGTCATATTTTTTATATCATCTTTTGGTTCTGATGAACTAACATCTATTTTACTACCCGATCCATCTTTATTTATTCTTTCTATAATAAAGCTAAAACCATATTTAATCATAACTTGGGCAATTTCTTTATATCTTTTTATATGTCTATAACTTATTCTCATAATAATCACCGCCCATTTTTTATTTTATTTCTTTTATTTTATCATACATTTATACTATCTCACATATTTAATAATTAATTCTTTTATTATAAAAA
>RCNI01001767.1_pt1 | contig 11194 bp, 11 predicted proteins | sample 2041151 | NCBI WGS metagenome assembly RCNI01 (sample SAMN09708214, study PRJNA481090) | feces metagenome | isolation source: feces | place: Antarctica: Albino Rookery
TCTTTGTTTTCAAGCCATACTCCTAGCAATTTGTAGCAGGTGAGGTCTACGAGGTCCCAGTTGTTGATGTAGGAGGTATGGGTTAGATAGAATTCAACGCAGTTGCGGCAAAGATCTTTATTTTTTCTTCCTATAGCGAATTTTTGTAATAGAATCAATAGGGCGGTCAGTCGCACTTCGTGCCAGGGTGAAATTATCAGTTGTTCTAGTGAGTAGAAATCAAGGTTGGGGTATTGTTTGGCAATTGCACGTTGTTCTGGTACTGTTACCCCCAGGAAGCAATCACCTTCACCATATTGGCCTTTACCGGTTTTGAAAAAACGAACAAGGTGGTTGGCTTTTGTGGGGTTCCCTGCTGCCTGAAGTGTGGCTATGATTTTTTGAACTAGCATGTTTGTGTTTTTATCGAACAAAGTTAGATGAAATAATTTAAAATCTCAGATGGGGTGATGTTATTTCTTGGAAATGATGTTTTTGATGCTATAAAATATTCATTTTTAGGTAAAAATGAAAATATGTTAGTAAAAAAGGCGTTTTTGTTATTAAAAAGAGAGTTAAAAAAGGGGCAGATATTTTTTTTAATTGTACTTTTACGACAAATATCATAAAATGGAAATTTATGCCTAAGATAATTGCTATAGCTAATCAAAAAGGTGGGGTAGGAAAGACAACGACTTCGGTTAATTTGGCTGCCAGTTTAGCTGTTTTAGATAAAAAAATCTTATTGGTTGATGCGGATCCTCAGGGAAATGCTTCTTCTGGATTGGGATATGATGTTCAAAAGTTGGAAGACAAAACCATTTATGAATGTTTGGTTGATGGCTTGCCGGCGAAAGAAGCCATCCTGTCCACTGAGATTGGGCATCTGTCAGTATTGCCTTCCAATATTAATCTGGTCGGAGCTGAGGTGGATATGATGAATATGCCGGAACGTGAAAAGATATTGAAGAAGGTCTTGGATGAGGTGAAGGAGCAATATGATTATATATTGATTGATTGTTCGCCTTCTTTGGGGCTGATAACTGTGAATTCATTGACTGCAGCTGATTCGGTGATTATTCCTGTACAGTGTGAGTATTTTGCATTGGAGGGATTGGGCAAGTTGTTAAGTACGATTAAGTTGATACAGAAACGGTTGAATCCAAATCTGGAGATAGAGGGTTTTGTGTTGACAATGTATGATGCCCGTCTGCGTTTGTCCAATCAAGTGGTGGAAGAGGTGAGAAAGAATTTTCAGGAGATGGTGTTCAAGACTCTGATTAATCGTAATACAAAATTGGCGGAAGCTCCCGGATTCGGGCAGCCGGCTATATTGTATGATGCCAACAGCCGTGGTTCTGATGATTATATGTCATTGGCACAGGAGTTGTTGAAGAGAAATAATGGTATATAATAAAATTGAGGGAGAATATATGGCAAAAAAAAATGTGTTGGGTCGGGGATTGGGAGCGTTGATTGATGCTGCCAATGAACCGGAAACGCGTGAGATTGTTGTATCGGCAATGCAAGAGTTGTGTTTGGAAGATATCCATCCCAATCCTTTTCAGCCACGAACAGAATTTGATGAGGAAGCATTGCAGGAGTTGGCGGACTCTATTAAATCTATCGGTATTGTTCAGCCTATTACTGTAAGATTGGTGGAAAACGGCAAATATGAAATTGTAGCAGGAGAACGTCGTTACCGAGCTTCAAAAATGGCGGGCTTAAAAACAATCCCGGCTTATATCCGTAAGACTGATGATGAGAATATCTTAACGTTGGCCCTGATTGAAAATATCCAGCGAGAGGATTTAAATGCAATAGAGGTGGCAATCAGCTATAATCGTCTGATTGATGAATGTAAATTGACGCAGGATGCTTTGAGCGAGAAAGTAGGCAAGAAACGAGCAACCATAGCTAATTATTTGCGTCTGTTGAAATTACCTGCTCCTATCCAGTTGGCTGTACGTGACAAGAAAATTTCCATGGGACATGCCCGCGCTCTTTTGGGGGTTGAAGATCCTGAAACCCAGTTGATGATTTTCGAGCAAATCCTAACATATGATTTTTCTGTTCGTAAGGTGGAAGAAATCGTTAGAGAGATTGTGAATCCCACTAATAATGGAGAGCAGAAAAAAGAGGCTGTGGATAAGAAAAAAAAGAAGATTAATGAAATCGGTGAATATATAGAGCTGCAAAAACATTTATCCCATCGTTTTGATTCAAAAGTGGAATTGAAGAGAAATGATAAAGGAAGAGGTAAAATTATTATTGGTTTTAAGTCGGATTCGGAATTGGAACGGATAATCGGATTGTTGGATAAAATTGAATGAAAAGAATAGTCGTTTTTTTAATCGGGGTATTGTTGGTCTTCAGGGTGGAAGCTGCTGAAAGAGCAGGTGAAATGCTTACTCTCAAAAGGAGCGGAGATTCCTTAAAGATGACGGAATCTGTTGTTAAAAAGCCACATTCTCCTCATAGAGCTACGATTATGGCCATGGTCTTGCCGGGGTCCGGACAGATATATAATGGGCAATGGTGGAAAGTGCCTATTTTGTATGGGGGTATTGCTGCGGATTTGTATGGAATTATTTGGAATCAAAAGAGATTCAAAGAATATCGTGATGCTTATGTGGAGTGGGTTAATTATTTGGAAAAGCTTTCAAAAAATCCAGATACTCCTTATCCTTCCAATCCTGCATGGGATAGAATTCCTAAAAGTTTTGATGTTGAAAAGTATATTGTTGGCAAGTCACAAAGAGAAAAGTGGTTTAGTGATATTTTGAGTAATCGCAAGACTAGTTTTAAGCGTAATCGAGACTTGTGTTATATTGTAATGGCTGCAATTTATGCCATCAATATTATAGATGCAACAGTGTATGCGCATTTCTATGATTTTGAAATCGATGATAAGTTGAGTTTTCATTGGCAGCCTTCAGCCGGCTATAGTCCGGTTGGCGGAGGTTCATTCGGATTGACTTTGACTTTGAATTTTTAGAGGTATAATTATAACCGGTAATATAGGATGATTCAGTTTTTGTTGATGACAGCAATGCTGCTGGAAGGGGTTTCTGGGAGTGTTGCTTTTGCAGTAAGAGATTCAGTAGTTTTGTCTGGCGAAGATAAAAAAGTCGTTTTAGAGGATTCTATTCCTCAATCGTTTATTGATAGGTTGGATTATTATTATAAAGATTGGCATGCGGATAAACGTATAAAATTGAAGTATGCAGATTCGTTGACAATGGCCAATAACAAAAGTGCGATTGTTTGTAGTGATTCTGTGTATTTGGCCCGTTTGGATTCGTTGCAGTCGGCAATCCCGTTATCTTTTAATGATATTGTCCGGAATTATATCGAATTGTATACGGTAAAAAGACGTTTGCAAGTGGCAAATATGTTGGGGTTGGGAGAATATTACTTCCCGATTTTTGAGGAGGCTTTGGATGCTGAATGCATGCCTTTGGAACTAAAATACCTTCCGGTAATTGAAAGTGCATTGAATCCGAGAGCGTTATCACGTGTCGGAGCATGTGGATTGTGGCAGTTTATGTATTCTACAGGTAAGATGTATAAGTTGGAAATCAATTCATTTGTAGACAATCGGCGTGATCCATTTTTAGCAACACAGGCAGCTGTCCGTTATTTGAATGATTTGTATGCTATTTATGAGGACTGGATTCTGGTGATAGCAGCATATAATTGTGGACCGGGTAATGTGAATAAGGCAATCCGCCGATCTGGGGGCAAGAAGAATTATTGGGATATTTATTATAATTTACCTCGTGAAACACGTGGATATGTTCCGGCTTTCATCGCTGCCAATTATGTGTTTAATTATTATGAAGAACATGGTATTCAGCCATTACGGCAAAGTTTGCCGACTATGTGTGACAGTATCATGATAGGTGATGGGTTACATTTTGAGCAGATTGCAGCCAAATTGGATTTGTCTGTTGAAGAGTTGAGAGATTTGAATCCCCAATACCGTGCGGATGTGATTCCCGGAGGATTTGGCAAGTCGTATGCATTGAGAATGCCTTATGAATATGTGGGTGGATTTATAGATGATCAGGATTCGATTTTTGCCTATAACCGTACGAAGTATTTTAATGATAATGATAGAATAGCTGATCCTAAGGCTCGTATTAAGGTTCATGCTCCCAATTTGGGCCAGGAGGGGAAAGCTCGTTTGGTGTATACTGTAAAATCCGGTGATGTGCCAGGGGCTATTGCGATGAAATTTAATGTTCGTCTGGCAGATTTGAAATATTGGAATAATTTGAACAGGCGTATGACGATCCGGAAAGGTCAGAAACTGGTAATTTATGTTCCAGAGAGAAAGTTGGCACAATATAAGGGGAAAGCCAATTATACAGGGAAGGTAAATAATACAGCTTCGGCGCCGAAGGCTGCAACTATCAATGGTGAGTATGTCGTTTATACAGTGAGAAACGGAGAAAATCTATGGTCAATAGCCAGGAAATATCCAGGAGTGTCGAATAGGGATATCATGAGGTGGAATGGTTTGTCAGATGCTGATGTCCGTAGAATTAAGCCTGGACAAAAATTAAAGATTAAGATTTAAAGAGAAATAGAAACGCTGATAATAAAACCAGCGTTTTTTTATTTGATTTACAATTATCAGCGAATTTCCGGTAAATCGATACCTTTAATTTTCCGGTATAGATTCAGAGCATACGAGTCGGTCATACCAGAGACATAGTCAACAACAGTTTGGATTTTAGTGTACATTGAATCATCTTTGTCTACTTTGTATTGTTCGGGCATAATGGAGAGAATATTACGGGCATAATAGGTTTCCGGTTTTAAGACAGCATCCGTGTATTCTTTTAGGATTGTGCCAAGGATTTTGAAGCCGGCAATTTGAATTTGTGTTACAATACTGGTATGGTAGATGCGTTCGTAGGCCAGTTTGGTACAATACTCATATGCTGTTTTGTTGGTGCCTTCAACTTGTTTGATGAGAGTACTGTTGAATTTACCTTCCATGATGGCTTCGTAGTTGTTGATAAATACATCTGTGCAGGCATTGATAAGTTTGTTGATAATTCCTGCACGTAAAAATGCAATCCGTTCGTTTTTGTCAGTTACGGTCTTGAACGTTTTGTTTATAATTTTCAAATCTTCTTTATCAATGTTTTTGTCATAGAAGCTTTCTAAAATATTTACGGTCTCATCATAGGAAAGTATCCGTAGCTTATGTGAGTCTTCTATATCCATGATTTGATAACAGATATCATCAGCTGCTTCGACAAGATATACCAAAGGATGTCTTGCATATTGTAATGGACTTCCATTCAGTTCTTTAATGCCTAATTTTTCAGCAACAAACCTATAGATTCCTTTTTCACTTTGGAAAAAACCATATTTGAATCCTCCGTGTTCTGTATTAGTGGATTCATGCGGGTATTTTACTATAGATGCAAGTGTCGTGTAGGTCATTGTATAGCCTCCTGGGCGACGTCCGTTGAAGCTATGTGTAAGCAGGCGAAAGGTATTTGCGTTTCCTTCAAAGTGAATCAAGTCATTCCATTCTTCATCTGATAGTAGTTTTTTTAAATAGTTTCCTTCACCTTCGCTGAAAAAATATGAGATGGCCTCTTCTCCAGAATGACCGAAAGGGGGATTGCCAAGGTCGTGAGCCAAACAACCTGTGCTTACAATTGTACCGATTTCTTCCAATAATTCCAGATTTTTCAGGTCTCCGTGTTTTTGTCTTATGAATTGACTGATTTTATTACCCAAAGAACGTCCTACACTTGCTACTTCCAGGCTATGTGTTAATCTGTTGTGTACAAAAATATTTCCTGGTAGAGGAAATACCTGTGTTTTATTTTGTAAACGACGGAACGGTGATGAGAATATCAAGCGGTCATAGTCTCTTTGAAATTGAGAACGGTCATGGGAATGGAATAATGAGGTCGTATTTCCCGGATGATAACGATGTGTTGATATTAGTTGGTTCCAGTTCATTGGGGTGTAAATAAAAGATTGGGGATATAAATAAATTAGCGGGATTGAATCCCGCTAATTTTAAAAATTATTTCTTTATGAAATGATAGTGGCTTCCAAAACGCTCGAAAGCAGCCTTATCTAATTCTTCGCAGCATTGAGGTGCAGCGATTGAAATCAAGGCTTTGGCTCTGTCTTGTAGTGTCTTACCATAGAGGTCAACAGATCCAAATTCGGTTGCGACATAGTGAACGTCGAAGCGAGTGGTAACAACTCCGGCACCATTCAAAAGAGTCGGGGTAATTTTGCTGATACCCTTGGCTGTTACTGCCGGCATTGCGATAATTGGTTTTCCGCCTTCGCTGGCTGCAGCTCCACGAATGAAGTCCAACTGACCTCCACAACCGCTATAAAATTTACATCCTAAGGAGTCTGCATTTACCTGACCGGTTAAATCGATAGAAAGTGCAGAGTTGATAGCAGTCATTTTCGGCTGTTGTGAAATTATAAAGGGGTCATTGGTATAACCTACATCCATCATCGCTACAGCTGGGTTGTCGTCAATAAAGTCATAAACTTCTTTTGATCCCATAAGGAAAGTTGATACTATTTTGCCTTTATCGTATTTCTTGTTAAGGTTGTTAATAACACCTTTATAATAAAGTGGCAATACTCCATCTGCAAACATTTCTGTGTGGATACCCAAGTTTTTGTGGTTGCCCAATTGGGATAATACTGCGTTTGGAATTGCACCGATACCCATTTGCAGACAAGCGCCGTCTTCAATCAGGGCTGCACAGTTTTTGCCAATCTGGATGTCTTGTTCCGATGGTTGTGCCGGCTTGGCTTCAATCAGCGGAGTGTTGTCTTCGCAGAAGATGTCGATATCAGATAATTTGATAATCGCATCTCCCCATGCACGTGGAACATTGGGATTGATAACAGCAATGACTGTTTTGGCATTCTGTACTGCAGCCAATGTTGCATCAACTGATGTTCCCATTGATACATAGCCGTGTTTGTCCGGAGGACATACCTGAATCATGGCTACGTCAACAGGAGTGACTCCTGTGCGAATCAGTTTCTGTGTTTCACTTAAATGAACAGGAATATAGTCTGCCCAACCTTCTTGAGTAGCTTTACGTACATTGTGGCCAACGAAAAAAGATTCCAATTGGAAAATGCCTTCGAATTCTTTTTCAGCATAAGGAGCATTCCCTTCTGTATGAAGGTGCTGCAACTTCACGTCTTTCAATTCTCCGGCACGTCCACGTTCGCAAAGTGCTTGAATCAAACCTTGAGGAGCGCAAGCTACGCTATGAAGGTGAATATGGTCTCCTGATTTCACGACCTTCACAGCTTCTTCAAATGATACTGTTTTTATTCCGTTATACATTTCTGTTTTATTTAGTTTAAAATCTGTACTGTCAAACAGCGAAGATAATTATTTTTTTTTCTTGAAAAATTGAAATGACTTTTTTTTAGTTTATCTTTTCATAGCACGGTCCATATCTTTTTTTGCATCCTTGAGTTTGAGGGATTCGCGCTTGTCATATTCTTTTTTACCCTTGGCTAATGCGATGCGCATCTTGGCATATCCTTTTTCATTGAGAAATACGCGGACAGGGACAATCGTGAGACCTGATTCTTTGACTTTCCGTTCGAGTTTGACCAATTCTTTATGTGTGAGAAGGAGTTTCCTTTCTCGCTTTTCTTCGTGATTGTAGTAAGTCCCTAGTTTGTATTCTGAGATATTCATCCCTTTTACCCATAGTTCGCCACGATGAAAATAGCAGTATGAATCTACCAAACTGGCTTTCCCTGCCCGGATAGATTTGATTTCTGTTCCTGTGAGTACGATGCCGGCAGTATATTCTTCGAGAAATTCGTAGTCGAAGGATGCCCGGCGGTTTTTTATGTTGATGTCATTTGCCATAGTTTCTCGTTGTCTTTTATACGTTTATTGCCGAAATCCGGAAAATAATCATTAATAATTTGGTTGTGATAATCGGAAAGCATATAATTGCCAGTGAAGCAATTATCAATATGTTTGTTTTTTGATTGGCGGGGATATGAAGTAAGGTATTTATGCCCAAATATAATGTACGGATAAATATGAAACTACAGAAAGTCAATAATTGCCCTATAAACCAGTTTCCAAATGCTATTCCCAAGCTATGGAGCAATAAAAAAACAGTGGCACTATATAATGTAAGATTGAATGCAGATACCTGAGGGCAATTAAGTTTACAGCATAAATATTCCCGGATTAATAAATGTGCCAACCAGGCTCCAGCCAAGGAGGATACCAGATTAATAATAGCTAATCCCAGTGATTGTGATAAGTTGTTGTTTAATAAATTAATAAGGAAAAACAATATGGAGCATATAGCTATGACTGGAATAAAGTACTCATATGTGACCTTCTTGGGGTCGGTGTGTTCATTTCTGACTTTATTCCAACACTTGGATGGGAAAAACATTATTTCCCATGTGCGCTTATGTATGTTTTTATAGTGAATTTTCATTGTGTGCAAAAGTATCTTTTTTTTTGATATCCTATGTCATCAGTGTCATAATTTCGTATATTTGTAGACAGAAATAGTGTAAAAACAGTTGATTATGAAAAATATAGATTTGAATGATATTTTACAGTATTGGGGCATCACTTCAAGTTGGTTGTTGGATATTATGATATCAGGAATACGTATCTTGATAATGATTCTGATAGCTTGGCTGGTGTTTTGGATTGCTAAAAAATGGTTGTCCAGAATTATTGCTCATGTGGCAGGTAAAACGTCAACTCATTGGGATGACTATATGTTTGACAAGCATTTTTTCAGTTGCTTTGCTTTGTTGGTGGTGCCGATTGTCATCCGGGTCGTTTCGGATATGTTTGGGTGGGAGTATGGCATATTTTTTTATAAGGTGATTAATATATGGAGTGCTTTGGCTGTCGCTCTGTTGGTTTCGGCAATATTGGATGGTGGAAATCGTATCTATGACAGTTATCCTGTGTCTAAAAACCGTCCGATAAAGGTGTTTGTACAAGTAATCAAAATATTTGTCTATAGTGTTGTTTTTATTATTGTTTTCAGTATAATTTTGGGTAAAGATCCGCATACTCTTTTGGTTGGACTCAGTGCTTTCGCTGCAGTTTTAATGTTGATTTTTAAAGATGCAATATTGGGATTTGTTGCTGGAGTACAATTGATTGCCAATAAAATGGTGACAATCGGTGATTGGATTGTAATGCCTTCGGCGAATGCCGATGGTGAGGTACGTGAAATCAGTTTGACAACAGTCAAGGTGCAGAATTGGGATAAGACAATATCTACAATTCCAACTTATAAAATGGTGTCAGAATCATTTACCAACTGGAGGGGGATGCAAGAATCCAATGGTCGGCGTATCAAACGTTCGATAAATATTGATGTGCAGTCAGTTCATTATTTGAGTCGGGAAGAGTTGGAAGAGTTGAAAAAATCCGTATTGTTGAAAGAATATATTGAGACCCGTCTAGCAGAATTGGAAACTGAAAATAACGCTCTGGCAACTCCTTTGGATGGAGAGCGGTTGACAAATATCGGGACGTTCCGTGAATATATGGAAGTGTGGATTGCGCGCAATCCGGATATCGCTCAAAATATGACACATATGGTCCGTCAGTTACAGCCTGGTCCGACAGGAATTCCTCTGGAAATTTATTGTTTTTCTGCCCGTCAGGACTGGGTAGCGTATGAAAAGATCCAGTCGGATTTATTTGATCATTTATTTGCTATTTTGCCATTGTTTAACTTGCGCATATTCCAGTATCCTTCAGATTGCTTTAAACTGTGATGTGAAAGAGGATAAAAGCGTGTATGCAGAAATTCCTGTTAAATAATTTGCAATAAAAGTGGAGTGAAGTGGTTGAAAGTGGGAAATATTTTTCTTAATTTTACATCATCGAATCAAGTGTCTTTACAGTGGGATAAAAATGTGGTTAATGTATTGTTTCCTAGATGTTTGTTACTTGATTTGTGTGAATGGTTTTTAAGATAGGAGACAAATATGTGTACTTTTATTGGAGATTATACGGGCAAAATAGATAGCAAGTGTCGAGTGGTCGTTCCGGCTTCTTTTCGGAAGGTCCTGGTGACAGCCGGCTTGTCAATGTTTGTCTTGCGTAGGAATGTTTTCGAGAAATGTATAGATATGTATCCTATAGATGAATGGGAACGGATGTTGTCTGATATAAGGTCAAAGCTTAATATGTTGAATGCAAAACATGTTGCTTTTATTCGAGAGTTTTGTCGGGGAACATTGGTGGTGGAGATGGATGCCAATGGGCGTGTTCTTTTGCCAAGAAGATTGTTGGATGAGGTGGGAATAGATAAAGAGATGATTTTTGCCGGTCAGGATAGGATGATTCAGTTATGGGGAGTGAATGAGTATGAGAATGTTGCAGTGACTCCTGAAGAGTTGGGGACTCTGGCAGAGGAAATATTTAAAGATTGATAGAGTTATAGATGGAAAATCAGAAATATCATGTCAGAATATCATATACCGGTTTTATTGAATGAGTCTGTTGATGGATTGAATCTTCGGCAGGGAGGTGTGTATTTGGATTTGACTTTCGGAGGAGGGGGTCATTCTGCTGAAATACTAAAGCGTTTGGATGCGAATGGATGTCTATTGGGATTTGACCAGGATGAAGATGCTTTGGCTAATGTTCCGGATGATGACCGTTTTGTTTTTGTAAATCATAATTTCCGTTATTTGCATAATTTTTTGCGGTATTATGGTTTTGAAAAAGTAGATGGTATTTTGGCTGATTTGGGAGTATCCTCTCATGAGTTTGATGAGGCTGACCGAGGATTTTCTTTTCGCTTTGATGCAGAGTTGGATATGCGGATGAATCGGCGTAGCAAGATGACTGCGGCTGAAGTGTTGAACAGTTATACTGTTGAACAGTTGATGTATATATTTAAAAATTATGGTGAGATAGAAAATGCCCGGAGATTGGTGGATTTTATTGTGAAGGCAAGAGAGGTGCAGGAATTACGGACATCAGATGAGTTTTGTCGAGCGATAGAGGCATGTATTCCTAAAATGAAGGAGAAAAAATATCTTGCAAAAGTCTATCAGGCTTTGAGAATAGAGGTAAATGGAGAATTGGATGCCTTGAAAGAGATGATGGAACAAGCGATGGAGGTGTTGAAACCTGGCGGGCGTTTAGTGGTTATAACTTATCACTCAT
>RCNI01001768.1_pt1 | contig 11193 bp, 7 predicted proteins | sample 2041151 | NCBI WGS metagenome assembly RCNI01 (sample SAMN09708214, study PRJNA481090) | feces metagenome | isolation source: feces | place: Antarctica: Albino Rookery
GCCAAGATCTTATAGGTTTGAGGGATGTGAATAGCAGCATCAACACGTCTACCATTTGAAAGTTGATATTGATATTCAACAACTTTTGGGGAGTTTCCCATGTAATCACTCAAAAGTTGCTTGAGCTGATACTCTCCCCAAGCACCGCGTGCTTTCTTATCGAGCATAGTTGAGCTCATAGCATGCATCTCAGAATGAATAGAGCGAATGAGATTGCCAGCCTCTCCCTGATTTCGGGCATTTGCGACGTTCATTTCGTCTATTTTCTGGGCAAGAGCAGCCATTCTTGCATTTAAAACAGCTAAACTCTCCTCGTAAGTTGGATTAGGAGAAGTATAGAGAGATTCTTGTGTTGATGTATTTGTTTTCTTGCTAGTATGCATACCTACAATAAAAGCTATAATAGGTAGAGTTATTATTAATACTAGACAGATGTAGAACAATGTATCAGATGAATGACTCAATTACGTGTCCTCTCGTTTGACATTCTATAAAGTGATAATTCTAACTTTATAACATCTTTATTACCTGAACTTAAAAACAGGTACGAATAATATCGTCGTTTTATGCTTATCCCAGTATAAAACGTTATTGCTAAATTTTGCGAACAACTTATTCTGCCTTAGCTAATACTTTAGCAGGATAAGAAGGAGGTTGCATGGGGATTCGTCAACGTCGTGCTAGAAAGCACGCAAAGACACATATCGTAGGCTTTTCTATCGGAGGCTTCTTTGGTTTTATAGCCCTTCTAGCTATTACCTTTATGCTCTCTCTTGGAGGCCTTGTAGATATTTGGCTTAAGGACTTACCTGACTACACTAATCCTGATGCCTTCTTTGCAGCTGAGCCAACACAGATTTTGGATGCTAATGGTGAGCTTGTAGCTGATCTTCATCTTCAGAATCGCAAGAGTGTTGAGCTTAGTCAAATCTCCCCTTATGTACTCAAGGCAACGGTTGATACCGAGGATGCACGCTTTTATTCCCATAACGGAATCGATCCTCAGGGTATCGTTCGTGCAGCTATTGTAAGTGCTAAGGGTGGACACGAAGGTGCATCTACTATTACTCAGCAGCTTGTTAGAAATACTATTTTGTCTGATGAGCAGTTCGAAAAAACTATCAAGCGTAAGGTACGCGAAGCTTACCTAGCTACTCAGATGGAGCGTATCTTTACCAAAGATCAGATTTTGAACCTCTATCTCAACACCATCTACTATGGTAATGGTGCATACGGTATCGAAGCTGCTGCAAATACATACTTTGGAAAACCTGCAAGTGAGCTCACTTTATCTGAAGCTGCAATGCTCTCAGGTCTTCCACAGGCACCATCAGCATACAATCCATCTCAAAATATGGAAGCTGCTAAAGCACGTCGCGACATTGTATTGGGACGTATGGAAACTGTGGGAGATATTACTCCTGAGCAACGAGCAGCTGCTGAGGCCGAAGATATCGTCTTGAATCCTGAGACTCTTGATGATAGTGGATATAACTTCCCTTACTTCACAAGCTACGTCAAAGATGTACTTGAGCAAGACTTCGACAGCAATGTCATCTTGAAGGGTGGACTCAAGATCTACACTACCCTCGATCCTACATACCAGCAGGCAGCACAGGATTCTGTAGAGGAGTTCCTAAACACCACAGGAGATCCTGACTTGCAACAGGCTGTTGTAATCATGGATCCAAACAATGGCTACGTAAAAGCTATTGTAGGAGGACGTTCTTGGTCTAAGAGCCAGTTTAACTTGGCAACACAATCCAAGCGTCAGCCAGGTTCTAGTTTTAAGGGATTTGTTTTGGCTGCTGCAATCTCAAGCGGTATGAGCCCTACAACTCTTATTAACTGTAACTCCCCGCTTCAGATTGGACCTTACCGCGTTGGTAACTACGGAAACATCAGCTATGGAACAATCTCCATGGCACAAGCAACCGCCGTATCTTCCAACACAGGCTACGTCCAAATTGCACGCGCTATTGGTCTTGATAAGTTTGCTGAGACCTGTCGTGCTTGTGGTATCGATGAGACAATTCCTCAATGGGACTCAAGTGCACTCGGTGCTAAGGAAGTTAGCGTTCTCGAGATGGCTGAGGGCTACAACACCATCAATGCTGGAGGTGTTCACCGCGATCCTGTAGTTATTACTAAGATTGAAGATCGTCACGGAAACATCGTCTACCAGCATCGCGATAAGACCACTGAAGCCCTTACCCCACAAGTTGCATCAGCAACTACTGAGGTATTGCGTGGAGTTGTAACTGGAGGTACTGGATCTCCTTTGAACAACTACTTCTCAAGTCAGCCTGTTGCAGGTAAGACTGGTACGACTGAGTTCTTCGGAGACCTTTGGTTCTGTGGATACACCCCTCAGCTCACAATGGCAATCTGGACAGGACATGCTAACAACACTCCTGTATATATTGGCGGAGTTCCTGGACACCCTTACAACACCTCAATCCCAACTTTCGGATTGATATGCAATAAGCTTTTGGCAGGTGTTCCATACGAGCAATTCAAGGATGCTGGTACTCCTCCTTATAAGGACAATAGCTACTGGCAGTTCCTCCAGCCTGTAAACCAAAACGCCGTGGTTGAAGAGCCAACGAACGACTACGAGAAGGCTCAGGATACCCAGAAAGATGCTGATGCAGAGGGTCAGAAGACCGATAAGCCAGCAGATGGTAAACCAACAGATAAGCCGGCAACTCCTTCTGAGAAGCCTGCAAAGCCTGACACACAAAAGCCTTCCACTGGAGGCAGCACAAACTAGTTAAACAAAAAGGACCCGAAAGGGTCCTTTTTTATTGGCTAAAAGATTAGGGGCCAAATGACCCCTAAATAATAATCAAAGTTTTAACTAATTTTCGAGGGCAAAAAAGGGAGGTATTAACCTCCCCCCTTTGAAAACCTTGATGAAAATCTTATGACTCAATTCGACTAAGTTTGTCGATCAAAATCTCAAGACGCTCAGCACTATCTTCATTGGTAGAAATAACAAGCAAAGTGTCGTTACCAGAAACAGTTCCCATAACGCCAGGAAGCTCAGCTGCGTCAATAGCAGCAGCAATTCCAGCAGCAGTTCCAGGCTGTGCCTTAATAACTACGAACTGACCAGAACGAACAATCTCACTTGCGAGCTCGTGGATCATGCGCTGAAGGTGCAAGTCCTCACAGAGTGCGTATACGCCAAGCTTGTGCTTGCGAAGACCCATGTCTGCAATATCACGAGAAATAGTAGCCTGGGTGCAAGAATATCCAGCTTCCTCAAGAGCATCGACAAGGTGCTTCTGTGTCTTGATAGACTGTGATCGAACAATGTTGCGGATCGCCTCTTGGCGGTCATTGCGTTTTTTCACGATTTCATCTCCCTTTTGTCACGCAAATTTATGTTACCCAGAAAAATGACTATACAAAGATAGTCAAATGTCTTATATAAAATGGTGAACCTAATCAAATATTATGTAATCTAATATACAGGCGTTTGATTAGTTCACGGCATAATAATATACACGATTAGGGTATATTATGAGAGAGAATTTAAAAAAATATCATTAAACGGTAAAAACGCAGGTTTAATTGTTACTAGAAACCGCAATATACATAAGCCCTACAAAATTATATCGATTTTGTTTCTAGGGCCGTTATAATTTCGTCTTCATTCATAACAGGTATACCAAGCTCGTTTGCCTTCTCAAGTTTAGATCCGGCATTCTCGCCCGCAACAACATAACTCGTTTTCTTTGAAACCGATCCAGATACCTTTGCGCCTAAATCTTCAAGGCGCTTCTTGAGTTCTGAGCGCTTATATTGAGTAAGAGTTCCTGTAAGTACAAATGTAAGTCCTTCAAATGGTTGCTCCTCCAAGATAGGAGTGTCATCCACCATAGATACTTCAGCACTCTTAAGACGATTTATAACCTCAAGGTTGGCATCGACAGAGAAGAACTCACGAATCTCATGAGCCATCTTCTCACCAATACCTTCAATAGCAGTCAACTGATTCATAGATGCTGACTGAAGTGCATCCATTGATCTGAAATTGCGCGCAAGTACGCGCGCTACATTTGCTCCAACATGAGCGATACCGAGTCCAAACAGTACAGATGCGAGTCCTTTGCTGCGCGATGCATCAATGTTAGCCATGATCTTTTGAGCACGCTTGGTTCCCAAGACAATGATGTTTCCATCCTTATCCTCACGTCCAGAACTCAACGAAGCAAGATTATCTTCGGTCAAGTTCGTATAGAAGTCAGCAGGATCATGAATGAGATCTTGAGCAATCAAGGAATTGATTATCTCCTCGCCCAAGCCATCGATATCCATAGCTCCGCGTGTGGCCCAGTGAATGAGTCGCTCTGAGCGCTGTGCCGGACATTCAATCGAAACGCAGCGATATGCTACCTCCCCTGGCTCATGCATGATTTTGCTATGGCAGGATGGACAGTACTCTGGCATCTCAAAAGGAGTTGCCCAATCAGGACGCTTAGAGAGAATAGGTTTTACTACCTCAGGAATAATATCGCCTGCTTTATGCACGACGATAGTGTCGCCTACCCTGACATCTTTTCGGCGAATCTCGTCGAGATTATGCAAAGTAGCACGAGCGATGGTAGATCCAGCAACCTCTACAGGATCGAACTCAGCAACCGGAGTGAGAACTCCTGTGCGTCCAACCTGAACGCGAATTTCTCTAAGTACCGTTTCCTTTTGCTCTGGTGGGAACTTAAAGGCGATAGCCCAACGAGGAGCGCGGGAGGTAAATCCAAGTACTTCCTGGTCGTCGAAGCTATCAACTTTTACTACTACACCATCGATGTCGTAGTCGAGCTTCTGTCGTAGCTCGAGTGCATCAAGGCAGTACTGATGTACTTCTTTATCAGTCTTACAAACGCGTGCATGCTCATTTACGTGGAATCCAGCTTCACGAAGCCAATTGAGGAATGTCTCTTGGCTGTCTACATCTAGATAACGCGTTGATGCTACGGCATAAATGAAGGTTTTAAGCTTGCGTTCAGCCGCAATGCGTGCATCTTTCTGGCGAAGAGATCCAGCAGCTGCATTGCGAGGATTAGCAAATGGGGTCTTACCTTGAGCCTCTGCGACCTCGTTGAGGTGAGCAAACTGCTCTTTGGACATATAGACCTCACCGCGAACCTCGATGCTAGTACCAATGCCATCGTTATCAACGTGATGCAAGGCATCGGCATGGAGCTCGTGAGGTACGTCTTTGATGGTAAGGACATTTTCAGTAACATCCTCACCTACTACACCGTTTCCACGTGTAGCTGCTCGCACAAGCTGTCCATCGACGTATGTTAGAGCGACGCCAAGACCGTCAATCTTAAGCTCACACGTATAAGTATGAGGTCTACCCCTGAGGGCTGATTCAGTACGAGAGAGCCACTCATCCAACTCATCGAGATTCATAGCATCGTCGATGGAATACATCTTTTGCTCATGCTGAACTGGCTCAAACTTATTGGAGACATAACCACCGATTCTCTGGGTGTAAGAATCAGGCGTGATTAATGATGGATATTTGACCTCAAGAGCCTGAAGTTCTCCGAGCATCTTATCGAATTCGTAGTCAGAGATTTGGGGATCATCGAGTGCATAGTAGCGATAGGCATTGTAGTCGAGCATACGACGAAGCTGAGCTATGCGGCGAATTTCTTCGCGGCTAGCACCAGATGCATCCTGTACATCTTGCTCAGGAGGCACAGAGGCCTCGAGTTCTTCAGTTTGATTGGTATCAAAAAGAGAAGGCTGAACGTAAGACTTTTCAGCACTTTGAGCCTCGTTGTCTTTCTTTTGAGAAGCCATGATCTCCCCTTTACTCATTCTTTTAAATCATAAATAGTTGCATTATAAAAAAGCGCACCAAGGACAATACCTCAGTGCGCGTATCCTTTAAACTTATACTACCCTATACACTCAAAGTTACTATGAGCAATAGCAAGTTATACCGAATGCCTATTTAACAGATGCTTTATAGCCAGCATTCACAACAGCATCAACTGCAACTTGTGCAGCTGTGCCCTCAGGAAGCTCTACAGATGCCTGCTTAGCATCGAGATCTACCTGAACATCTTTAGCTCCAGGGATTGCCTCGAGAGCCTCACGAACGTGCTTTACGCACATCTGACACATCATACCTTCTACGTTCAATACTACCTTGTTCATAGTGCTAATCCTTTCTTCTTTGGATGTTAAATGCTCGTTCATTTCCTGCTCTTTGGAAGTATATACCCACTTGCTCTTCCATCCCTTCAAACGAAGCGCATTAGAGACTACAAAGAGAGAACTGAGACTCATTGCTAGGGCTCCAAGCATTGGATTCATACCTAAGTCGAATCCAAAGAGACGTGGGATACCTGCTGCAATAGGAATCAAAATGACGTTGTAAATAAGTGCCCAGAATAGATTCTCGTGGATGTTTCGCATAACAACGCGAGAGAATTCCAATGCACGTGCAACATCGAGGGGGTCTGACTTCATCAAGATGACATCGGCGTTATCGATTGCAACATCACGTCCAGCTCCGATTGCAATTCCAACATCGGCACGAGCGAGGGCAGGAGCGTCATTGATACCATCTCCCACCATAGCAACCTTCAGGCCTTCAGATTGAAGCTTTTGTATCTCGGCATCTTTATCCTTAGGCAATACCTCAGCAATTACACGCTTTATGCCTAGATAGTTAGCAACACGTTGTGCTACAAAGAGGCGATCTCCACTCAGGAGTGTCGTTGATACCTTCATTGAGTTGAGGGCATGTACTGCTTCTTTAGAAGTAGGCTTAAGCTCATCATCAATGACAAAGCAAGCTTGTACCTTACCGGCACTAACGAGGTAAAGAAGCGTTTTATCCTTATCCTCATCTGGAATCACTCCATCGAACTGCAAGGATAAATCCTGCAATATAGATGCGTTTCCAAGAGCTACAGACTTACCGTCAAGTTTTGCCTTAAGACCTTTGCCTTCAAGGAAGGTAAAGTCATCGACACTTCCTTTGAGATCATCCCCGGCTTCATTTATAAATGCTTGAGCGAGAGGATGTGATGATTTGGACTCCAGCAATGCCGCCATATCGAGAGCCTCATCACTTGAAAGCGATGAATCATTTGCTAAGTAGATATGCTGAAGATAAGGCTTGCCTTTAGTGAGGGTACCTGTCTTATCAAAGACAACCTCATCGATTGTAGCCATCTGCTCAAGTGTTTCGGCAGATTTAATCAAGATACCCATCTGTGCGCCTCGGCCAGATCCAACCATAAGGGCAGTTGGTACCGCAAGGCCCAATGCGCAAGGACAGCTGATAACGAGCACGGAGATGGCGTAGTTCAATGCCATTGCAACATTGTGAGAAGTGATAAGCCAAACTACGAGCGTCAGCAGAGATAGGATCATAACTGCAGGCACAAATATAGATGCAATCTTATCGGCAATGCGCTGTACGGGTGCTTTAGATGATGTTGCATCCTCAACCAGACGAACGATAGACGAAAGTTCAGTATCTTCACCGGTTTTAGTAATTCGTATCTGAAGCCATCCGCTTACAAGCGTCGTACCTCCAGTAACGGCAAGACCTGACTGCTTGAATACAGGCAGGCTCTCTCCTGTAAGAGCTGACTCATCGCACGATCCAGTACCATCGACAACTTCACCGTCAGAAGGAATATTATCTCCTGCCTTCACAACACAGATATCCCCAACCTGAAGTTGCTCAGTTGGAATAGTGACCTCCTTGCCATCTTTGATAACGGTAGCGTTTTTAGGAGCAAGTTCTATCAAAGATCTCAAAGCATCGGTTGTGCGATGTTTGGCGCGCTTCTCAAAGTACTTACCCAAGCCAACAAGTGACACAATCATGACGGCCGAATCAAAGGTAAGCCCCATGAGCACCTTATGTGCCATAGAAGGATCTGAGACTACTACGAATGAAAGCCTGAAGAGATTAAAAAGCGCATACACAAGAGACACGCCAACACTCAAAAAGATAAGCGAATCCATGGTCGGAATCTTATTCTTGAGTGCTTTTGCACCACGTGCAAATGTATCACGGTACAAGTAAATAACAGGCACGCTAAATAGGAGTTCTAGAAGTCCGAGACTTACATAGCCGGCAGGCGTTTTGGTTGCCTCAAAGAATGGCCATCCAAACTTGGCACTCGCCCCCATCCAAAATACGCATGCAGCAAGGATAAGAGCACTTACGGTCTTGTGAAGCTCCTTTTGAATGTCGGAAGACTGAGCTTTTTGCTCCTTTTGAGCTGGAGCATTTGCCGCAAGAGCACCTTCTGGTCTCGTGGATACAACCTTATAGCCCGCCTTCTCTATTGCATCAGAGATGGCCTCGATGATAACTTCCACACTGGCTAAATTTGATGTATCTAGATCTACCAGCAAAGTATTTTGAAGCAGATTAACGCGCGCTGAGGTAACTCCAGAGACGCTCTGTGCCGCCTTCTCAACATGAGATGCGCAGACAGCACACGTCATGCCCTGAATATCAAATATATATTTCATAGCCACCTCTACATATACTTTGTAACGAGAGCGAGCACTTCATCGATGATTTCAGTATTGCCACTTTGAATATCATCGACTACGCATGTCTTCATATGTTCGGCGAGGATCTCGCGTGATACTGCAGATATGGCCTTCTCTACAGCCGACAGCTGTATAAGAACATCCTTGCAGTAGCGATCGTCCTCTATCATTTGCTTAATGCCACCGAGCTGACCCTGAGCACGATTAATACGCTTGATAAGTGCATCTTTAGTCTCAGGACTACGAGGCTTCTTTTTGTATGCACAGCATTCATGAAGCTGCATATCATCTTGCTTTGCCATGAGCTCACCTCTTGTATCCATAGAATGTAATAGTTTCACTATACCCCTGAGGGGTATGTGTATTCAAGGAAAACTAATTTCTATTTTGCTAAAGGTGGCCTATCAACATACAGGCATAAAAAATGCCAGGCTGGAAATCCAACCTGGCAAAATGGTTATTTCTGATTGTCCTCAGGGAGGAAATCATCAAGGTTAAAAGGTGACTTATTTACATCCTTTGGCTTTTGCATGTTCTCGTCGCTACCCAAGGTAAGCTCTGTAGTCATTTCACGTCCCTTGTGGATGTAGATGACATTAATAGTCTGTCCTACCTCGCGGGAGCGAACTGACAAGATAAGACTTCCTGCAGTTGTAATCTGTTCCTTATCGATACCGATGATGACATCTCCAGCTACGATACCTGCTTTTTCTGCAGGAGATCCAGGGGTGACTTCCTGAACATATGCACCCTGATCTACAGGTAGATGCTTAGCGCGTGCAATCTCAGGGGTCACATTAAGAAGCTGAACACCAACGTATGGATGAACCGGCTGTTTACCATCGATGATAGTATTTGCAACCTTAATAGCGTAGTTGCCAGGGATTGCAAAGCCAACTCCAGCATTCGATCCTGATGAAGACTGGATAATAGAGTTGATGCCAATGAGCTGACCCTTAGAGTTGACGAGTGCTCCTCCGGAGTTTCCAGGATTCATTGCAGCATCAGTTTGAATTAGATTGCTGTAGATGGTATTGCCATTTGCTGAAGGCAACATAGTGTTGCGATAGAGCGAAGATACGATTCCAGTTGATACAGACTGATCAAGTCCAAAAGGACTTCCAATACTCATAACCCAGTCTCCAACCTGAAGGTCTGCAGAGTCACCAATCTCAATTGGAACAACCTTTGCATCTCCAATATCAGCCTTGATGACAGCCAAATCGCTCGATGGGTCGGATCCGGTCATCTGAGCTTGATACTTCTTATCCTGAATGGTTACCTGAATCTTCTTGGCACCCTCTACAACGTGGTAGTTAGTTAGGATGTAGCCTTCTGTATTGAGGATTACACCAGAGCCTCCAGCTTCACCCTGACCCGTCTGAACATAGATGGATACGACACTTGGAAGTGCCTTCTTTGCAACAGCAGAAGCAAGTGTTGCATCTTCTGCCTGAGCATTAATAGTAATGTTAGCTGGATCTCCAGGAGTTCCTATATAAGATGGCTGAGCTAAAGAGCCCAAGAACCAATAGAGCAAAACGACAACAACAGCGCCTACAACACCTGATATAAATCCAACAGAGGCAGCTTTCTTAACAGTCTTAGTTTCAAGATCATCAGAATCAGGTAGTTGCTCTTTGTCGTGATTCTCTTCAATAAAAGAAACCTCATCTTGAGATGTATGAGCTTCCTTCTTCTCCGTATTTGAGATTGGAGGCACAGGCATACCATTTCCAGAGCGCTTCATCTCATCTGGATGTTGAGGTCCGCTCGAGCGCTTCTCCTCGCCTTCATGCATAGCATTATTTAGATCTTCAGACATTACTTGAGCCTCCTCATATGAGTCCCTCTTAAAATAATAGATACATACCCCTGAGAGATATGTATCTATCTTTTAATAGTTAAATTCAAATAATTCGCACTTGAGAGATATATCTGCGACTTATGCTCTAAACATATAGCCAACACCACGAACCGTCTCAATGTGAGCGGCAATCTGAGGTCCTACCTTGGAGCGAACACGACGAACGTGAACGTCTACGGTACGAGTACCTCCGCAGTACTCAAAGCCCCATACGCGATGAAGCAGTGTCTCACGAGTGTATGCACGACCAGGATGTGTTGCCAAGAAGCTCAAAAGTGAGTACTCCATAAGCGTCAAATCGATAGGTGTACTATCTACGAGTACCTGGTAGGTTGCAAGATTAATCGTCATGTTATCGATGGTGATAACATCAGAAGAATCAGCTTCGTCCTGAGGCCAGAGAAGTCTTGAGATTCTCAATTCAAACTCTGCCTGTGAAGCATTACCAACAACGAAATCAGAAGTAATGAGACCAGGGAATTCAGCCTCGCTCAAGCGAGCTGGATCCTCAATGAAGAGAACTGGAATCAAACCATTCTGAACAACAAACTCATTGAGATCAGAGAGGAAAGAATTGGTTACGTTATTGTGATCTACAATAACGAGGTCAAACTCGTATCCAGAGTTGATAGCCTGCTGGAACTTGCCAGGGTCTGTCAACAAAGTGGAAGCATCAATCTCATTTGATACCGCACGAATCATATCGTGATAGCGCGATGTAAATGAAACATACAGTATATTGCGATGGTGCACGAGTTACTCCTTCCTTT
>RCNI01004007.1_pt1 | contig 11185 bp, 8 predicted proteins | sample 2041151 | NCBI WGS metagenome assembly RCNI01 (sample SAMN09708214, study PRJNA481090) | feces metagenome | isolation source: feces | place: Antarctica: Albino Rookery
AGTTTGCCGAAGGCAAGGGCTTCTTTGGAAATCCGGATCTCATTGCCATAGAATCCGTCCCAAACTGATCCGTGCAGATTGACCATAGGGCCAATCTGCAAGCCAGCCGGTTCCATAGCACTGGGGCTGTTGTTAGACACCACATAGCGCAGTGCAGAAGCATCTATATTGAAAGGTACATTCTGATAGGTACCATTGGGTGCCACCGTTTCGGTACCGTCCTTGCGCCAGATGCCGTGACCCTTTACTTCGGGTGCCGTGTACGGGGTGCGCAGGTAAGCATATCCGGTTGCAGAAATGGTTCCTACATTATTATATGTATATTCTGTCTTCCAGACAGCCTTTGCCGAATACTCTCCGGCCACGGCTGCCGCGCCGCGAACTTCCACATAGGCGTCTTTCGCAAAGTCAACCTGGCCTGCAAAACTGCTGAAATGTACATTGATCTGATCCAGTGCATCGAAGGAAGGATCTTTCTGCTTCCACTGAGATTCCATAATCACATTGTTCTGAATCTCATCGGCAGCGATGGTGACCTGTCTGCCGGTTCTGTCGGTCAGTACCACATCCTTAATCTGTGCACAGTCTCCCCAAAGGGCAGGTGCAAAGTACAGCTCGTCAGCACGGAAGCCGTAAGGTGTATTGAGGCCTCCGTTTTTGAGGAACAGCGGCCCGATCTCCAGTTCTGCAGGAGACATGGGAGATGCACTGTCATTGCCAAGCACATAGCGCAGTGCAGATGTCTTTTCATAAAGAGGCACGTCCTGATAACCGTTGGCAGGGCCTACAACATCCGGCTCACCACGGTGAACACCGTGGGTCTGCACAATGGGCTTTGCAATCTGAACAATCAGCTTTGCGCTGTCTGTAACCATGGTATCTGCCACAGCAGCATTCTGGTAGTCCGTTCCCCAGGTGGCATTTACTTCATACTTGCCGACCCGGGTAACCACACCCTTCACATCCACAAAGGCACGGCTGTCCATTTCCACGGAGCCGGGGAAATCGCTGAGATAGACACACACATTGTCCAGCTCACTGAAAGAGGAGTTCTTCCGCAGCCAGTCGTTCCGCGTGATCCGAATGTCTCCGTTTTCATTTGCCTGCAGTTCCTCGGCCTTAAAGACGATGGTGTTTCCATACAGGTCAGTCAGTTCCACGCGGTTGAGCCGGGACAGATTCAGCAGCGCCTGGGACAGGGCCACCTCGTTGGCATTAAACTCGATCTCCGTCTTGGAAAGATGCTCTTTGTCCTTGTTCTGCAGCAGCGGTCCGATTTCCAGTTTTGCCGAATGCATGTCAAATCGGTTGCCGTTGCCCAGAATATAACGCAACGTTGCCGCATCTTCATTCAGCGGAATCTGTGCGTACTGACCGGCAGCGGTTTCTTCCTCTGTACCGTCCGGCTTACGGAGTACGCCGTGAGGCTCCAGCCGGGGGTCGGAAGGCTGAGGAGAAAGGATTGCCGTATCAAGTGGCTTCGCATGCTTAAACTCTTCCTCGTAGTGTGCTTCTTCCGTCTCTGTCTTCGGCTGCCAGTACTTGGTCACGTATTCCGTGTCGATGGTATTGACAAACTTCTCACTTCTGGGGGTCTTGCCCACCACGGCGATCCGTCCAGGCATCTTTTCACCCACAGCCACTTTATCCTTCAGATGAACACGGAACTTTCCGGTAAACGTCCAGTCCTTGTTTTCCAGATAAGAGGCAATTACATTTTCAATCTGGAAGCTGTAGGTAGAGATCTGCGTATCAGGATCCACCGACAGACTGGGGCCGACACCCAACTCCGCAGCGGTCACATAATGTGTCTCTTCCTTGGGATCTTCAAACACGAAATCAATCGGATCCGGCTGGAACCAGCTTGTAAGTTCCTGGGGCATACCCACGGCATCCGGCTCCAGAATCAGATCGATCCGCTTTTCCACAAAGTACTGGGGCATGATATCCGTCACCACCGGACGGAATGCCGGCACATTGCCATCATTTTGGAAACCGTCCAGATAGTAGGCATCCGTGCCGCCGATGGCAACTTCCTTCTCTTCCAGATGGGAGCCGTCAGAATCTATTACATACTTTTCATGCTGAAAACCGGGGACTCTCTTGGTAAATTCACCGGTAATCTGTGTTTCCTGGGTCCAGGGCACATTTCGTCCGCCGAAATAAACCGTAGGACGATAAAATGTATTCGTTGTCAGCTTACCACGCAAATTATTGGTATAGGGCACAGAAACGTAGTATTCCCGGTAGCTTCGCTTATCATCGCCGTTTGCCATATGCTCCGGATACAGCTCACCCTTTTCGCCTTCAATGGATACGCCCACAACACCGGACAGAGAATACTTATAAGGCATTGTCTTACCCAGATTGGTGAAATCCTCCAGATCCAGATTGGCCCTTTCCTCCGGTGTAAAGTCCGTCACATCGTGAATCAGAACACCGCCCTCATGGGGAACACCTATAAAGGCCTTATCTCGGTTGCCCAGTCCAAAATCTTCATTTCTGATAGGAGCACCGTCGGGATTGTACAGCCACTGCATCATATCATCTTCCAGGACACCGCCTTCTCCCGGCGTATTCTGGGCGTTCTGCACCGTAAGGATCAGTGTAAACTTATCAATCTTACTGGATGTGTCCGCACCGGAAGTATTCGCAATCTTCACATGATAAGTAATGTAATTGTACTTATCCCAGAGAACGGACTTACCTACCTGATCGATGCTGTAATCCCACCGAAGATTGGAGTTTACAATATCGATGGCACGGATGTCTTTATCACTGCTGCTGCCCGGCGCAATTTCGAATCCTTCACTGGACGGTTTACCCGCACTGTCAAAATACCGGCCATAACCGGCACCCACACGCACACCGCCGGATACGTTTTCCGGCACATCACCAAAGAAGCGAAGGCTCAACCTAAAGGAGGGAGCAGGCTTCGGCTTTATCTGGACGCCGGAATCGATTGTCCGAATCAGCAGAACGCCTCTGCGGTAATCCTCGCTGGGATCCACCGGTGCTGCCGTCTTCTGTTCGGGAGCCGGTGCCGCCGTGGTCTCGGGCACAGTTTCCAGTACGGTCTCCGGCTCTTCCGCAGCCACAGCTTCCTCTGTGGGTTCCACCGCTTTCTGCTCTGTCTGGACAGCAGGTGCGGATACCGTTTCTGCTGTAGTCTCCGGTACCGTCTCGGTAGTCTCTTCCGCCACAGGCTCTGCCTGAACCGGTGCAGGAGGCGCTTCGCCTTCCGTGGTATCTACGACCCAGTTGCCGGTGTTACCGACAACCTTGGCTTCAATACCCATCAGCATTTCATCCGGAACACCCGAAGGCTTTTTGTCAGAAACCATAATCTGGCCTTGGCTGTTCTTGTAGAAATATGGGAGCTCGATCCGCACATACGCGTCGGTTATATAACCGGTCGTGTATCCGGTCTGCAAGGTCACCTGCATCAACATCTCCGCCCCTGTCGGCAGCATATAGATCTGATCGGTTACCTTATTGGCCGCACTGCCTGGAATCGGTTCGCGCGAAAATGTGACGCCGATCTCCGGAGCTTCTACCTCACCAACCCCCAAAGCCCGGGCAGTCATAAAAATACTCTCCCAGCTTAGGTTAAACAAGGTAATCACTACCAAAATTGCGCTCAAACCTCGCTGCCAAAATTTCCACTTTCTCACTTCTCTATCCATTAAACTACCCCTTTCCGTAAGAAACAGTCTGATATGAAATCGCATGTGTTTTACAGATGGCAATCCTCGTCTTGAAACGCTAAAAATGCAGACTGCCCCTGTATACATATTTTATAAAATTATACAATAATTTTCAAAATATGGCAACATTTTCTGAACACTTTCTTTGCAATTTTTACATATGATTTGGTCCTTCAGCTGCACATGCTTTTGTATGAAAAAACCACCCGATTGGGGTGGTTTTTCACTTTACCTAGTCATGCCCTAAAAGATACTTCCGGTGATTTCAATGTATTTTAGAGGACCGAAACAATGCCTACCTCAAAAGATACACACGCATACCTTAGAAGAAAAAGATTTTTCCTATCCTTGTAAAAATATAACAGGCATTATACTTACAGTACCGTGCTATTTACGCTGGAGTATTCTAAGATTATCATTCATGGCAATTTCAACCTGAACACAGAGTTGCTCTACATCTTTAGCAGACACAGAATGTTGGGTCCTTTGGCTATTAACTTCAATTCCGTTGTAGCCATCTTTGGGCAAAACTGTAACTTCACCGTTTTCGTTTACTGAATGCCTCATTTGCATTTGGGTCAATTTCACAATGAGCTATACACTGAACCCCTCCGACAGTCTCCAAGCCTGGCCTAAAGCCACCAATTCCAGTAAACATATCAAGAAAACAGACAAGCTGGAATTAAACCGTTCAAATTTGCCTTTGCAACGGTTCATATCCTCCAGCAACGCCTAATTGGTGGATTGCATCTTTTTATTTTCACAATGAAATATAAACGAAAAAAGTCCCAGAGCCGTTGCAGCTCTAGGACTTTCGTCTGATGAATCTTTTAAGGCATCACTACACGCAGAGGGCGAGGGGTTCGACCCCTTTTCTACTGGATAAAATAAGAAACACCATCCTGGTGGATGGTGTTTCTTATTTGGCAGAGGATGAGGGATTCGAACCCCCGCAAACGGAGTCAGAGTCCGGTGTGCTACCGTTACACAAATCCTCTATCGCAAGCACGCAAAGAGAAGAAAATGTCAAGAACTTTTTTCCAAAATTCAAATGTTTTTTCCTCTCCCTGGTAGATTACCCCAAATCGTCCTTTTTATGCTTACTTTTCTTCCCAGGGAAAAGGCAAATTCTTCAGAACATGGGTGCGCAGATAGCGAAATGTCTCCTTATCGCCCTTATCCCGCAACATTTCCAGTAAGAACGCCAGCTCCTGTCTGGTTTTCGGGTGCATGCGGTTCTTTTCCATGCTTCTGTTAAAATAATTATACGGCGATGCCGAAGTATAGTTTTTGCCCTCATATGTCATGCAGGCCGCTCTGCGGTCCATCACCATTTCCACCAGATACTTCCGGGGCATGGGGACAGCCTCATACTGCTTTGTCTGCATATTCATATCCGTCCAGTACTCATAATGGTGCCGATTCCGGCCCTTATGGTGGATCCAAGCCTCACTGTATCCCTTCGCCTCACGCTCTGCCGCATTGGGACTTCTGGTGCCCTGATAATACTTTGCGCCGTTCCAGAACTCCGTAAACGAGTATTTGGACAAATCGTGGGCCAGTCCCTGCCGGATCAGTCCCACTCGGAAACAGCCCCCCATAACCAGGAACTTGTGCTTTGTGATGGTTTTAAAATGCTGCCAGGGTTTCATTGCAATCACACTCACTTTACATTTGGGCTCATTATAAGCCAGCTAATATAGAATTGCAAGCATCAAAACACCGTCCCAAGGCTGGAAGCCGTCGGGACGGTGCTTACATTTAGGTTTCTTCCAGCTTTGCCATTGCCTTTTTAAACTGGAAGGAGAACAGAACTGCCGTAAACAGAACTGCCATCACGTCTGCCACAGGCTCTGCCATATATACGCCCATGGTCTTGTTTTCCACAAACAGGGGCATAATATAAATCAGAGGAATCAGCATGATAAACTTCCGGAATACCGCAACCAAAATAGAGCTGCCCGCTTTTCCGATGGCCACGAAGGTCATCTGGCAGGCCATCTGAATACCAAAAATCGCCATGCCGGCGCAGTAAATGCGCAGGGCCGGTGCCGTAAAGGTGATCAGCTCCTCATTGGGCGTGAAGATTCCGGCAAAAGCCTTGGGTGCCAGCATAATGCACATGCACAGCACTAAGGAATAGGTGAGGCAGCAGCAGCAAAGCAGACGGAAGGTCTTTCGGACCCGGTCGCCGTTTTTTGCTCCGTAGTTATAGCTGGTGATGGGCTGAGCGCCCTGGCCAACGCCCTGCATGGGCAGCATGGCAAACTGCATGACACTGGTTAAAATGGTCATAGCACCTACTGCCATATCGCCGCCATAGCGAAGCAAGGAGGCATTGAAGCACACCGCAATGACACTTTCACTGGACTGCATAATAAACGTAGCCAGCCCCAAGGCCAGGCAGGGCATAATGATGGAAGGGGTCAGCTTCAGATTTTCCCGCTTGATTTTCAGCAGCGTCTTTTTGCCGGTGAGGAAACTCAGCACCCACAGGCAGGATACCGCCTGAGAAAGAATGGTTGCCAGAGCTGCGCCCCGTACTCCCATATGGAAAACAAAGATGAAGATCGGATCCAGCACAATATTGCACACAGCGCCGATCAGCACGGACAGCATGCCGATCTTGGCAAATCCCTGTCCTGTAATAAAGGCATTCATGCCCAGCGTCAGCTGTACAAACACCGTACCGATGGCGTAGATGTTCATATACTGGGTGGCATAGCCGATGGTATTGTCACTGGCGCCGAATGCCAGCAGCAAATCCCGATTCCAAATCAGAAGAACCGCCGTCAGTACAGCGGAAATCACAAGCTGCAAGGCAAAACAGCTGCCCAGGATTTTCTCGGCATAATCGATTTCCTTTTTACCCATGTAAATAGATGCACGTGGTGCTCCGCCGGAAGCAATGAGGGCCGCAAATGCCGACACAATCATAATCAGAGGCATACACACACCTACACCCGTGAGAGCAAGGCTGCCATCGCCGGGCATATGACCTATGTAAATTCGGTCAACAATGTTATAAAGCATATTGATAAGCTGCGCCACCACCGTCGGTACCGCCAACTTAACCAACAGTTTTCCAATGGGTTCCGTTCCCAAAAATTCCTTATCGTTCGCCATGCACGTTTCACACTCCCACTTTCAGTCAATCCTTTTTATCATACCACTTTTTTCATATCTGTCAATCAATCTTGCCCCGATCCCCTCACCCCACCGAAAGGGATACGGATTGCAAATCGGATCAAGCTATGATAAAATAGCTCTATTATCACAGAAAGATGGTGCAATACATGGATACACTGGAATTTTCAGAACGCGCACTGCGTGCCGAGCAGTACTTTAAAGAAGGCTTTAATTGTTCTCAGTCCGTCGTTCACGCTTTTTCCGATCTGATTGATCTGGATACGGACGCACTGCTTTGTATCGCCTCTCCCTTCGGCGGCGGCATGGGCAGAATGCGGGAAGTCTGCGGCGCTGTCAGCGGTATGTTCATCGTACTGGGCTATTTGCGTGGATACGGCTCCCCCGATGCCCGCCAGGAAAAAATCGATCTTTACGCTGAAGTTCGTGCGCTGGCGGAAAAATGCAAGCAGATTAACGGCTCGATTATCTGCCACGAGCTGCTGACAGGCGTTCCCCACACCGACGGCGGCACACCCGAGGAGAGAACCCCTCAGTACTACAAAAAGCGCCCCTGTGGTCAGCTGGTCGCCATTGCAGCCCAGGTCCTGGAGGATCATCTGCGCAGCTGCGGCGTACTGGGATTATGAAAATAAGCCTTCCTATGTTTAGGAAGGCTATTTTTTAAAGCATGCCTAAAAGATAGTAAATGAAGCCATAGATCACACTTGCCACTGTGCCATAAACAATCACCGGCCCTGCAATGGTGAACATCTTGGCTCCCACGCCCATCACCATGCCTTCGGTTCTGAACTCAATGGCCGAAGCGGCAATGGAATTGGCAAATCCGGTAATGGGAACCAGCGTACCGGCACCGGCCACTTTGGCAATGTTATCGTACAGGCTCAGACCTGTCAGCAGTGCAGAAATTGCAACCAGCGTCATGGAAGTTGCCGTGCCTGCTGCCGCACTCTCCATGCCCAAAGCCGTGTACCCATTTAAAATCAGCTGTCCCAGGGTACAGATCAGTCCGCCTATGAAAAACGCACCCAGGCAATCCTTCCCAATGGGTGACTTGGGTGCCATTTCTTCTACAAATTTTCCATACTCTTTTTCCGTCATAGCCATCCCTCCTGTGATAGTTTGTCCCAATTGGCGGCTTTTATAAATAATTTTGCAGAAACGCTTTATATACCAAAAACGGTACTTAGGAGAAAATCCTAAGTACCGTTTTTCTTCATTTATACAGCGCCCTTACCGGTGAAAACCACATGAATCGTCATGAAAATGATTTTCAGATCCGTCCAAAGGCTGCGCTCTCTGATATACTTGAGGTCCGCCTCGACCCATTCGTCGAAATCATGGGAATCGCTGCGGCCCTGGCACTCATGGTAGCAGGCAAGTCCCGTTTTCACGTCCAGGCGATGGAGCTGATAGTGGGTATACTGCGCCACTTCTCTGGGCAGTGGGGGTCTCGGGCCGATGATGCTCATATCCCCCTTCAGAACATTGACCAGCTGCGGCAGCTCGTCAATGCTGGCTTTGCGAATAAAACGGCCGATTTTGGTAATTCTGGGGTCATCGGCAATTTTGAAAGCAGGCCCTTTCATCTCGTTTTGATCCATAAGGGCATCCAATTTCTTTTCCGCATCCACACACATAGAACGGAATTTGAACATCTTGAATTCCTTACCGCCTTTGGTCAGTCTTGTCTGGCTGTAGATCACTGGGCCGCCATCCTCTTTCTTGATCAAAATGGCAATCACCAGAAACAGCGGACTTAAAACGACCAGTGCAAAAACGGATAAAACTATATCACAAACACGTTTACAAACATCGTACACAGGCTTTGCTTTCGGTGCCTGAAAGACTTTTTCTTCAGGATCGACTCTTTCTTGAACCGTCTGCATATTTTAACTCCTAAAATCTATTTTTTCTTAATCTTTCACATTATACCCTAAAAAATACGTGATTTCAAGCATTTTTTGTGAACGAATCGGAAATGCTTTCCGGCATTTCCACATAAACGCAGGCACTCCATTTGGGCACGCCCCTATAGGTGATACCGAGATACGGAATTGTTTTTCGTTCTCACATGCATTATAATGCCAGCGACCAATCCATTAAATTGGATCGGGAAAGTTAATAAAATTAAACTTTTTAATATGCGCATGCACCGGACATTTGCTGACTGGATGGAATATAGCGGCAATTTCTCACTTTGTGTCGTGGAAATTCTACTTTTAGGAATGTATGCTGGTGATGAAAGGAGGGTCTGCATGAATTTGAAACGGACAGGAGAATTCTTGAAAGATCTCCGAAAAAACAAAAATCTAACCCGGGAGCAATTGGCAGAAAAACTGGGCGTTACCGGCAGGACCGTGTCCCGATGAGGAACCGGAAGCAATTTGCTGGATCTGGATTTGCTGGATCTGGATTTGCTGATTGAACTGACTGATTTCTACGATGTTGACATTCGGGAACTGATTGACGGCGAAAGGAAAAGCAAGCCCATGGATAAAGAAATCAAAAATAGCCTGGTAAAAGTTCCCAACTATGCAGAAGGAAAAAAAGAAAGTCCTAATAAAAAGAATGTGCCATATGACCGCAGGTGCGCTGATCTTATTCTGTGCATTTCTGGTGCTTAGATACATGGGCTGTTCTTCAAAACTCTGTCAGAATTTATCGGAGTTTATACTGGGACTGACAACCGCTTCTCTGATTCTGAACATCCTGTATTTTTCCGGTGTGCCAGATATAATCCGCCGCAGAAAGCTGGAATACTTTGTGAAAAGTAAACGTGTTTTTTGTAATTTGCAGACGAAAACGGAGTGTATCGGTATTTCGATACACTCCGTTTTCGACATTTTCTTAACTGCTTACCGGCATGGGTTTTGGCCGTACCGAACGTTATACCTGATTGGGGAACAGGGTCTGAATGGCAATGTGGGCCGCAGCCTGCTCCGCTCTTTTTTTGCTGGAACCGTTGCCGGTGCCAACCACCTTATCGTTCAAGCTCACCTGAACCGTGAATTTCTTGTCGTGATCCGGGCCGGATTCCTCCACCAGCGTATATGTAAGATGCTGATTTTTCTTACGCTGTATCAGCTCCTGCAGCATGGTCTTATAATCTGCATTGTGCAGTTTTTTCACCGGCACATCGCACAGAATAAACCGCTCGATAATCCCCCGTGCAGCTTCCATGCCGCCGTCTAAGAAGCTGGCTGCCAGAATGGACTCCACCGCATCTGCCAAAATGGAAATGCGGTTTCTGCCGCCGTTCTGCTCTTCTCCGTGGCCCAGCATAAGATGCTTGCCCAGCTCAATCTGCTCTGCCACATGTGCCAGACTGCTCTCGCAGACCATATCTGCACGCATCCGTGTCAGTTCTCCCTCCGGGCGGTCCGGGAAGTTGCGGTACAGGTATTCCGCCACCACCATGCCCAGAATGGAATCACCCAAAAATTCCAAACGCTCGTTGCTCATCAGTCCATTATGCCAGCGTTCATTGGCATAAGAGGAGTGGGTCAGTGCATTTTGCAGCAATGTAATATTCTGAAAATGATACCCGATGGCATGCTCTAAATCCTTAATCATTAGAAGCCTCCTTCTGCGTCAGTGCCTGCAAGCCCTGCTCCAGCTCTGCGCTGATATCGTGCTGTGTTGCCTCCATTGCCTGGTGGATGGCATTGCAAAATGCCAGCGCATCGGAAGAACCATGGGCCTTAATCACCGGCTTGCGGATACCCAAAAACTGTGTCCCGCCGATTTCCCGATAATCCAGGAGCTTGCTGAGGGATTTAATCCCGGACATGCAGCAGGCTGCGCCCAGCTTGGTCAGCAGGTTTTTCTTAAACATCCGTTTCATAAGGCTGCCCATAAACATCGCTGTACCTTCGATGGATTTAAGCAGCACATTGCCGGAAAATCCGTCGCAGACCACCACGTCTACCGCACCCAGAGGCACATCTCTTGCCTCCACGTTTCCCACGAAGTTCAAAAGTCCCCGGTCTGCGGCATCCTTCAGCAGTCCATAGGCTTCCTTCTGCAGGGGCGTACCCTTGGAATCCTCTGTACCAATATTCAGAAGTCCCACCTTAGGCTCCTGGACTCCGAAGGTATTTTTTGCATAAAGAGAGCCAATAAGGCCAAACTGCAGCAGAAATTCCGGCGTACACTCTGCGTTGGCACCGCAATCCAGAATTACCGTCTTTCCTCCGGCCTTATTGGGCATAGCAGGGCCCATTGCCGCCCGGCGGATTCCCTTAACACGCTTTACAAGCAATGTGGCACCCGTTAAAAGGGCACCGGTGCTGCCTGCGGAAATAAAGGCATCGCCCTGTCCGTCTGCC
>RCNI01001771.1_pt1 | contig 11177 bp, 11 predicted proteins | sample 2041151 | NCBI WGS metagenome assembly RCNI01 (sample SAMN09708214, study PRJNA481090) | feces metagenome | isolation source: feces | place: Antarctica: Albino Rookery
AAAGTTAGACTTTATTAGCGAGACAGTTTTGATATGCTGCCTCGCTATTTTTATACAGCTTGAAGATTGAGCCTGTACTGAACAGGACTTATCCATCCAGGTTTCTCTTTTATTCTTTTTCCATTGTAATACTTTATATATTTCTCAATTGCTGATTTTAATTCTTTGTAACTATAATAAATTACTCCGTAGTATATTTCCTGTTTAAGTATACTAAAGAAGTTTTCCATTACGGAATTATCGTGGCAGTTTCTTTTTCTGGACATACTCTGAAAGATGTGTTCTTCTTTAAGACGATAAGAATATGCTTTCATCTGATATACCCAACCCCGGTCTGGTGAAAGGTTCTTAGATAAGGGCAGTCAGAAGTTACTATTATGGCTTGTTTCAGTGCATCCATCATATTTTTAGCAGAAAGATTTTCAGCTATACTGTAGCTTATGATTTCGCCATTTAAATATTCCATTACCACTTTCTTTTTAAATTCAAAGCTATATTTAGCCATAAAAATACCGACCTCCCATTTGTTAGATTTCGGCTCTAACTTTTTGGGGTCGGTACAGACTTCTTCTTTTTTTGTTAAAAAATCATATGTGCGATAGGACATATAATCAGCAGACTGAGAATTGTTCTTTCGATAAATATGATAAAAAGTTCATAAAGCTTTACAGGAAGTTTTAAGCCCAGTACAAGGCTGCCTACTTCTGAAAGATAAATAAGCTGGGTTACAGAAACTACTGCAATAATAAATTTTGTCATTTCACTTACAATAATCTCTTCTGCAAGAATGGCAGGAGTAAACATACTGACAAAACCGACAACCATGGTTTTTGATGCATTAACCGCTTCAGGGACTTGTAGTAATTCCAGCAATGGAATAAAAGGCTTTCCGACAATGGTAAAAAGGCCGGTGTGATAGGCAAGAATAAGTGATAGTGTGCCTATTGTAACGATAGATGGAAGTACATTTAGCCACATAGTCAGTGTATTCACTGCACCATGATGAATAAAAGGTCTTACACTTTTATGTTTTTCAGCACGCTGAACAGCAAGATGCAATCCGTAATGATGAGAGGATTTATGGTGTTCAGGAACTTCTTCAGATATTCTTTGACCTTCTACAAGATAAGTGTCCTTTTTCAATGAAAGCGGCGGTATTCTAGGTAGAACAATTGCACATAAGATACCGATAAAACAAATACAGAGGTAATATAATCCAAAATATTCCATCAGATTGACTTCTGAAAGCACAACAATACTCAGGGTAATGGAAACTGCAGAAAATGTGGTAGCAATAACGGCAGCTTCTCTTGCAGAATAATGGCCATCTTCGTATTGATGATGGGTAAGAATTACACCAAGTGTTCCATCTCCCAGCCAGGAGGTAAGACAGTCTATGGCTGCTCTTCCCGGAAGTTTGAAAACCGGTCTCATAAACTTCGACAATATAGTACCGATATATTCAAGTAATCCGAAATCAAGAAGTAAAGGTAGAAGAAATGCTGCTATAGTATCCACTACAACGAGTAGTGGAAGCATATGATGCAGTACGAATCCTCCTGTTTCTGAATTGGTAATGTAATATAAGACTCCGGTATCAACGTGCAGATAAGTAAGAAGTATTACGATGAAAGCAAAAATACGTGAAGTGATTTTTACAGGTGTGACTGCAAGTCCTTCTTTAAGTATTGAGTGCTTTTCGTAAAAAGAAGGCTTAAAGTAACATATAATTGAAATCAATGCGGAAAAGAACATAATATATAAAGAAAGAACAGGAAGGATACCTTCAATTTTCTCATACACATGGTCCGCAATAAATTTAATAGGGATAGTTATATTGCCATCAAGCTTCATTGGTATCATGAAAAGCAAAATACCAAGAGCAGACGGTAGTATAAATTTTCTTATTTTCTCTTTATTCATATTTCTCCTTAAAAATTTTAATCCTTTAAATTCTACCATAGCAAAGAACAAAATAAAAGAAAAAATAACGAGCAGAGAAGAATTTCTTTACCCGTTATTGTGCATTTTATTTTATTTTATCTATTACATTTTGCATATCCTGCGGAAGGGGAGCTTCAACGGTAATTGCTTCTCCGGATACAGGGTGATGAAAGGAAAGTCTGTATGCATGAAGTGCCTGCCTGTTAAGTAAATCAGGATTGTTACCACCATAGAGTTCATCGCCAACAAGAGGATGACCTATATGTGACATATGCACGCGTATCTGATGGGTTCTGCCTGTTTCAAGAAGAAGTTCAACCAGAGTATAACCTGAATCTTTGCGATATCTTTCTAAAACATGTACATGCGTTACAGAAGGATATCCATCTTCCATTACTCCACGCCTTACCTCTTCAGAATCCGGTCTGCCAATAGGGAGATTAATTGTAAAGTCATTTTCTTCAACGATTCCGTTTACAATGGCCCGATAACGTTTTCTTGTGGTATTTGCCTGCATTTGCTTGGTAAAATCGTTCTGGGCATGAGAATTCTTTGCAACTGCAAGAAGCCCTGACGTATCCATATCAAGACGGTTAATAAAACGAATTTTAAAAGTCTGATTTGTATCTTCCATATATTTCATTAAACCGTTTGCAAGGGTATGTACAGGATGTCCTTTTGTAGGATGTACTGTTACGCCCGGCTGTTTATTTAAAATCAGAAGGTCGTCATCTTCGAAAACAGGATATATGGGAATATCTTCTGCAGGGAAATCGCTCTTTTCTTCAGGAAGGCGTACTGTAATAATATCTCCTTCTTTTGGAGTAATCCAGCCGGCAGTAGGTTCTCCATTAAGAAAAATCAGATTTTGCATTTTTAACTTTGTCATAAGTCTTGATGAAAAAGTGAATTTTGTACGAATCAGTTTTTTTATAGGAAGACCATCGTCTTCTTTTGTTACAATATATTTAAATTTTGCCATAATACCTCACTTATAAGAATTTGCTTTTTACTTTTGTCCAGAAATCATAGTCTTCAAAGCGCATTAAATGAACGTGAGTATCGGAAAAGCTGACATCAATTTTTTCAATATTTGTATATTTGTATGTATATCCGTCACATACAATAGCCAGTTCGCCTTTTGCTGTATCCATATCGGGAACAATCCCTAAGGAAAGATCTGACGGTAAAAGTATACTCGATGTGAAAGAACGATAGGCTATAGTATTCATTGGTGCAATCGGTGTCACCTGAAGAATATTGAGACGCGGATCAACAATACTTCCTCCCAAGGAATAGTTATATGCTGTACTTCCGGCAGGGGTAGCGATAAGAAGTCCGTCTCCGCTAAAACGCTCAATAAAGCTTCCATCAATAGAAATATTCAGATGAATCGCATAAGTAGAATCACCTTTTATTGCAACTTCATTAAGTCCGATATGTTCGTATTTCTGTCCTTCAGAATGAATAATGATTTTTACTGTAGACAAATCCTGAATTGAATATTTTTCCTGTGTATAATTGAAGATAAAGTCATCCATTTTATTTGGCATTATTTCCTGAAAGAAACCAAGATGCCCTGTATTGATTCCGATTATAGGCATCTGAGGAAAATTGAATTTATGAATTGCCTCGAGAAAAGTTCCGTCACCACCGATGCAAACAAGAAGTTCTGCATCATCATAGTATTTAGGTAATACGGCAAAGCCTGATGCATCAAGCTTTTGCCGTAATTTTCTCTTTGTGCGTTTTGAAGTTTCACTTTCATTGGCGTAAATATATATTTTTCTGTCCATAATATAACCTATAATAATTTTTCAAGTTCATCTACGAGAGATTTGAATGTTTCCATTGCCAGAATAACCGGTTCCTTACTTTCCATATCTACGCCTGCGATTTTCAGAAGTTCAACAGGATAGTCACTTTCACCTGTTTTCAGGAATTCCTTGTAGGCATCTCTTGCCGGTTCACCTTCAGTAAGGATTTTATTTGAGATAGCTGTTGCAGCGGAATATCCTGTTGCATACTGGTAAACATAGAAGCTTCTGTAGAAATGAGGGATACGGGCCCATTCATACCTGATGTATTCATCATCGGACAGCGCAGGACCGTGATATTCAGTATTTAGCTTATTATACTGCTCACAGAGCCATTCTGCAGTAAGACTTCCACCTTCTTCTACATACTTATGGGCAAGATGCTCAAATTCTGCAAACATAGTCTGACGGAAAAGTGTGGTACGGAACTCTTCAATATGCATATTTAGTAAATATTTACGCATTTCAGGATCAGTTTCTTTCTTTAACAGATACTGCATAAGAAGGGCTTCATTTACTGTTGAAGCAACTTCAGCGGTAAAAATGGAGTGTCCACCGTAAATAAAAGGCTGATTCTCTCTTGTATAGCTTGAATGCATGGAGTGTCCCATTTCGTGGACAACAGTAAATACATCTTTCAGTGTGTTTGTATAGTTTAACAGAATGTAAGGGAAGCTGTCATAAGAACCGAAACTGTATGCTCCACTTGTTTTTCCTTCGTTTTCGTATACATCAATCCAGCCTGCATCTACACCTTTTGATAATCTTTCAATGTATTCTTCACCCAAAGGAGAGAGTGCATTCTTCATGATAGAAACAGCTTCTTCATAAGGAACATTTTTTTTCGGTAATTCAACAAGAGGTACATAGATATCATACATTTTCATTTCTTCTACGCCGAGAACTTTTTTACGAAGTTCTAAGTATCTATGCATAACCGGTAAATACTCATGCACTACAGAGATAAGATTATCATACACTTCTTCAGGAATATTACCGCCGGACATTGCAGCCTGTCTTGCAGAATTGTATTTACGGATTCTTGCGTCGATAACATCACTTTTTACATTATAGCTGTAAAGAGATGCAATCGTATTGATAAGACCTTTATAAGCTTCATAAACTTTGGTAAAAGCAGATTTTCTTACTTCTCTATCGTGTGATTCCATAAATTTGATATAATTTCCGTGAGTAAGTTCCACTTCATCACCATCTTCGTCAATGATTGTTCCGAATTTCATATCAGCATTGTTCAGCATAGTAAATACAGAATCAGAAGTATCGGTAACTTCACTTAACTGTGCAAGAAGATTTTCCTGTTCTTCAGATAGAACGTGTTCTTTTTCACGGAGAATATCTTCAATAACAAAACGATACTGTTCCAGATTTTTATTACTGCTGATATATTCTCTCAGGGTTTCTTCAGAAGAAGATAAAAGTTCAGGAGTAAAGAAACTCATAGATGTTGCAATGTTTGCGATAATACCGTTTACTTTATCCAGCATAGCCTGCTGCTTTGAGATGGTATTATCTTCATCCAGTTTCATTCTTGCATAAACAAAAGCCTTCTCTATTTTCTGCCATATAGCATCTTTATCTTCTAAAGCATTAGCCAGTGTTTCTGCGCTTTCTGTAAGGTGACCCTGATATTTTGAAAACTCTTCTGCCATTCTGAGCGCAGTGTCTACATCTTCCTGCCAGGTTTCATCGTTACTATACATAGCCTCTATATTCCATTTATATTTTTTTTCAATTTCATTACGCTTTTTTAATTTTTGTTTTCCCATTTTTTCCTCCCTGTAGTATAATGCTAACTATAGACAGTATAGCACAAAAGTGCAAAAAATAATACAGGAGAAAGATATGGACAGAGACGAACTTTTTAATTATTTGGATATTGAATCGGGAGAGGAATTTCAATACTTTGAAGATTTCGCAAATCTCGTGGAAAACGAAAATGAGATAGATAGTGATGTTATTTATGAGCTGCTTTCAGAAATGGATATGGGTGTATTCAGAGAGCTTTGTGGAAATTACTTTGAAGATATTATGAATTCTATTCCGGGAGACCAGATTGACTTATATAATCTGCTTGAAAATATCAGACGTGTACTTACAGGTCTTTCCGAAGCTGTGGCAGCGGAAGAAGAAAATGCTTTACTTAAGCTGGCGGATGAGCTTAATCGTTTCAGAATATGGTATTCCACAGAAGAAAATGTAGAGTGCAGAGATCTCGAAGACAATGAGATCACATCTGAAACAGTAAGAGATGCATTAGTCAATGCAAGACTAGAAAAAATTACAGAATCGGAATTCAGCTATGATTTTGAGAAAGCTCTTGAGTACGAACTTGAAGAGTTTATAATGACTTATGCCGATTTGGCAATGCAGGAAGAAGAATAAAAAGAACCATATATCCATTTTCTGCATAAGATATATTATCTTAATAAACAGGAGGGATAGTTATGGGAGAATGCAGAACAGACTGTTGTGACTGCAGAACGGATTGTTGTGATAACCGACATGATTGTTGCGATTGCAGACATGATTGTTGTAATTGTAACGAAGGAGGAAACTTTTGGACTATACTTATTTTGTTTTTAGTTTTCTATTTGCTTTTCTGTGGAAATGACAACAGAGGAGGACTTTTCGGAGGGCTGTTCTAAAAGAAAAACGGGGATATCATTTCAGCTAAAGACTGAAGAGGTATCCCCGTATTTAATATACTATTTTTTATATCTATTCCAGAATTAAATCTGAAGCATTATGTATATGCTATAGAGATAAAGAACAAATTTGTAATTTCATATCCGAAAAAAATTTCCCGGCCGAAGCTATTGTTATCTGCGGAAGATAGGATATAATTTCATTTTGTTTTATTTCGCATTCAGGACAAGTCTTTACTTCGTCTTCTAATTTTTCACCATAATTTTTATATTATATCATATGTGTTTCTCTGGAAATAGCAAATATTCTGATTTTTTAAAATCGTATTAACATAAAAAGGCTGTGTTAATCAGAAAATTTTAAACTTGAAAATAGGGGGTAAAAATTATATAATTAAATGATTGGAGGATGGGATAAAATGACATACCTATTTAGTGGAGTTATAGGGCATCAATTGATTTCTGTTATCTATGCGGTTAATATAATCATTGCCCTTGCAATTATATTTCTCGAAAGAAAAAATCCATCTGCGACACTTGCATGGATTCTTGTTCTCTTTATTCTGCCGGTTGTCGGCATTCTGCTTTATGCCGTTTTGTCTCAGAACATCGCAAGGCAGAAAATCTATCGTTTCACGGACAATGAAAAAAGGGTAATTAGTGAAGAACTCAGAAAGCAGTCGTCAGAGATTGATCATGGTTCTCTTGATTTTTCCACGGATGTTGCCCAAAAATGGAAAAAACTAATTAAACTGAATCAGGTATATGGAAATGCTTTTCTTACACAGAATAATGATGTGAAAATATTTACAGATGGACGTGAAATGTTTCAAAGTCTAATACATGATATTCAGCATGCAACGAAATATGTAAACGTAATGACCTACATTTTAAAGGACGATAAAGTCGGTCGTTCTTTTATTGACGTACTTACGGATAAAGCCAGAGAGGGTGTTGAGGTAAGACTTCTTATGGATGCGCTGGGCTCACGTTTTATCAATGATATAAAATTAAAGAATTTTATTGCTGCAGGTGGCAAAGTATCCTACTTTTTTAAACCGAAAATAAAGCTCATCAATCTCAAACTCAACTACAGAAATCATCGAAAGATTGCAGTTATTGATGGTAAAGAGAGCTATATAGGCGGTTTTAATATTGCAAAAGAATATTTAGGCTTTAAGAGAAAATTCGGATACTGGCGAGACACTCATATTAAAATTAAAGGGGGTGCAGTTCAGGATCTGAATGCACGTTTTGTTATGGACTGGAGATTCGCATCTAAAGAACCTATGGAACTTTCAGAAGTGTACTTTGGCGAAAGCTTAAGTGCAGGAACATCACCGGTTCAGATTCTTTCATGCGGTCCTAATTCGACGAAAGAAGAAATTAAACGTGCAATGATGAGAATGATTACAATGGCGGAAGAAAGTGTATATTTACAGACTCCGTATTTTATTCCTGACCCGAGTATGCTGGATTCACTGAAGATGGCTGCACAGTCAGGAATTGATGTAAGGATAATGATTCCATGTATGCCGGATCATATGTTTGTCTATTGGGCGACATACGCATATTGCGGCGAACTGATTCGTTCAGGTGCAAGAGTTTTTATCTATGATGCAGGATTTCTTCATGCAAAGACTCTTACGGTTGATGGTGAGGTGACAACTATCGGTTCTGCAAATTTTGACCGTCGTAGTTTTAAACTGAACTTTGAATCAAATGCAGTAGTTTATGACAGCAAGATTGCAAGTGAGATGAATCGGTTGTTTATGGAGGATACAAAAAAAGGCCATGAACTGACTTTGGAGGAATACGAAAACCGAAGCATAATTATTAAGTTTAAAGAAGCTGTTTCACGTCTGTTATCAGACATATTATAAGGAGGAAAGAATGGAAAATAAATTTCAATATATGATGAGAGTATTAAAAAAGGCGAGTTTTAAGAAGATGGGTGTAGCGATTGATCATGCGCATGAAAGATCAGGCAAGAACAAGGTTGCAATCTTTTTAGATATGGTAAACTGTACACTTCGTTATGGTTCAGGATACAATGACTATGTTATCTTTGAATTCTGGAACCTGAACCATAAACAGAGAGACACTTATCTTACAAGAATGAGAAGTAAGAAATTTATCATGTTCATGAATGACCATGATTACGCTCATTATTTTGACAATAAAAATGAATTTAATGAAAAATTCAAAGACTATATCGGAAGAGAAGTTATTGACATTGCTACAGCAACGGATGAAGATATCAAACATTTCTTTGAAACAAGAAAGAAAATCTTTGCAAAGATGAATGATCTGAGCTGTGGTATAGGATGTGAACTTATCAAGACAGAAGATTTCAATTCCGCAGATGAGTTCCTTGCTTACACAAAAGAAAAAGGGTTTGGAACACTGGAAGATGTAATCGAAAATCATCCGGATATTGCCAGGATTTATCCTTTCTCAGTAAATACAATGAGAATGATTACTATGGTTGACGCACAGGGGAAAGCCCACTGCGTTTATGCGGTATTCAAAATGGGCATTAATGGAAGAGTAGTAGACAACTATGGTCTTCATGGTCCTGTTGATACAGAAACAGGAGAATTCCTTTATCCTGCGCACTCCGGAGATACTACTGCAGGAACTCATTATACAGAACATCCTTATAGCCATACACCACTTGTTGGGTACAGAGTTCCATATATCAAGGAAGCTGTTGCAATGGTAGAAAAAGCTGCATTAGTAGTACCTCAGATGCGTTATGTAGGCTGGGACGTTGCTATTACACCTAACGGACCTGCAATTATAGAAGGAAACAATTACTGTGCACATGATTTCTGGCAGTTGCCTGGACAGACTCCTGGTGGAATCGGTATTATTCCGACAATCCAGAAAATTATTCCTGAGTTTAAATGGTAGATAAAGAGAAGAAGGCACTGATAATGAATAAATTAAGATTTTTGATAGCTTTGTGGGCTGCAAAGCTGTCAGTTTTTGCATTAAAAATTACAAAGCATAATGGAACAAATTTCCCGGGAGTTGTAGCTCTTAAAATCTGTCCTGATTTTTTAAAGTATATTGGAAAGCCTGAAAAGATTATAGGTGTAACCGGTACAAACGGTAAAACTACAGTCTGTAATCTCGCCATAGACATGTTCAAAGCAGATGGGAAAATTGTTCTGAATAATAATATGGGTTCTAATATAAACTCGGGCATATCTACAGCTTTTATAAATGGTGCAAACTGGTTTGGAAAGACAAAATACGACACGGCACTGATTGAGGTGGACGAGCGTTCAGCACCAAGGGTATTTCCATACATGAAACCGGATATTTTTCTGATCAACAATCTTACCAGAGATTCAATTATGAGAAATGCACATCCGGAATTTATTGGAAGAATATTAACAGAAGAAATGCCGGAGAAAACAAGGTTATTATTAAACGGTGATGATTTGATTGCTTCTAATATTGCACCGGAAAATGACAGAACTTATTTCGGTATAGAGCATCTTGATACAGATGTAAAGGAATGCATCAATCTGATTAATGATATGCAGATCTGCCCTAAATGTAACGGAAGGCTGAAATATGAAAGTCTGAGATATCATCACATCGGTAAAGCTTTTTGTCCAAACTGTGGTTTTAAATCTCCTCAGTGTAAGTACGTAGCTGATAATGCGGATCTTCAGAATATGACTATTCGCATTACGGACGAAGACGGAGAGTATACGTATAGCCTTTTAAATGACAGCGTATTTAATATTTACAATGTAGTTGCTGTAGTTGCTCTTTTCAGAGAACTTGGATACAGCAGAGAGAAAATCGGTGAACTGTTAAAGAAAGTTCATATTGTAGGAAGCAGATTCAGTGAAAAAGAAGTAAATGGATACACCATCGTAAGACAGATGTCAAAAGACAAAAATGCTTTAGGTGCATCACGTGCATTTGATTATGTTTCGGGTAGACCGGGTACTAAAGAGCTGATTTTAATGATGAACTGCCTTGGTGATACAAAACACTGGTCGGAAAATATCTGCTGGTTATATGATGCCGATTTTGAATTCTTAAATAAAGATAATATAAAAAATATTATTGTTACAGGTCCTCGTGCAAAAGATTATTATCTTCGTCTTAAAATTGCAGGCGTAGATGATGAAAAAATCAGTTTTGTTGAAAATGAGCTGGATGCACCAAAGGCACTTAAACTATACAAGGGAGAGAGTATTTACCTTTTCTATGGTACAGACTCTATTGTCCTTGGAAATAATGTAGTGAAGAATATAGAAAAGGTTATTACAGAAAGGGGTGAGCATTAATGAAAATTGAAGTTCTTTACCCTGAAATATGTAACCTTTATGGAGATTTATTTAATATAAAGTATTTAAAAGACTGCATACCTGATGCTGAAATTATCAATACTGAATTAAATGATGAGCCTTTGTTCGCACGAGAAATGCCGGATTTGATTTATATGGGAACAACCACTGAAAGAGGGCAGGTTCTTGCTATACAGGCACTTTTAAAGTATAAAGAACGTATTAAGGAATGCATAGATAACGGAGTGGCGTTTCTAATTACAGGAAATGCTATGGAAATCTTTGGAAAAACAATTTCTGAAGAAGGAAAAAAAGTAAGTGATGGACTTGGAATTTTAGACATTACAGTGAATAGAAAGGCAAGAGAAAGATTTAATTCTCTTTATCTTGGAGAATTTAATGATAAGACGCTTGAACAGCCAATCAAAATTGTA
>RCNI01002828.1_pt1 | contig 11176 bp, 8 predicted proteins | sample 2041151 | NCBI WGS metagenome assembly RCNI01 (sample SAMN09708214, study PRJNA481090) | feces metagenome | isolation source: feces | place: Antarctica: Albino Rookery
GCTATGGTTACTGGCTATATGGCTGGTGCTACAATCGTATTCAGTATTCCAGTTGCTTTGAAAATTTTGCAACCAGATGATAGAAAGTATTTAGCCCTTGGTATGTTATCAGGCTTCATTTCAATTCCATTCGGCGTTTTAACTAGCTCAGCAATTATAGCTTTTTCAAACCCTATGATTCGTGAGTCAGTTTCAACAAATGCAGATCTTACATATCAATTAGCGCTTGGATTTGGTCAAATCTTCCAAAACTTGATTCCACTTATAATCATCTGTGTTCTATTGGCAATCGGACTATTCTTCTTCCCTAACCAGATGATTAAAGGCTTCAATGTTTTCGGTAAGGTTCTCGATTCTGTGTTAAGAATTGTTGTTGTTTTGTGCGTTGTTGAATACTTTACTGGCTTGTTCTCACGCCTATTTGGTTCATGGGGCTTCGAGCCAATCATCGCAGACGAGCAAGACATTAACCGTGCGTTAGAGGTTTCTGGTGCAATCGGTATTATGCTTTGTGGTGCGTTCCCAATGGTATATCTCATCAAGAAGTATTTGGCTAAGCCACTCAAATTCGTTGGCGATAAGCTCGGTCTTTCACAAGACACAACAACTGGTATCTTAGCTTGCTCAGCAAACGCATTAGCTTTGTTCGCAATGATTAAGGATATGAAGCCAGAGGACAAAGTTCGTACATTGTCATTCTCTGTATGCGGTGCGTTCTTGTTCGGCGACCACCTCGCATTTACTGCTAACTATCAACCATCATTGATTCTCCCAGTTATGCTTGGTAAGTTGGTTGCAGCAGTTATTGCCGTTGTTATTACCAATAAACTAATTATCCCTAAAATTTTGAATAAAAAAGTTAAGAAAGCTGCATAAGAGCTGATTTCATAATTTAACAAAATGAAAAAAGAAACACCCTACTGATTCAGTAGGGTGTTTTGTTATGCCTAAATCTATTGATTTATTTAGCTTTATTTACTTTGTTTATTAGCTCGCTTCTAGTTAGCTTTGCGTTTCTTGATACTTCGTCGTTTGGTACAACTCTTAATACTTCATCGTTATATTTAGCGACCTTAACACTTGCTTTTTTGCCGTTAATGTCAATATCTTGAGTTGACCAAGTTTCGTTTAGTGGCACTTGCTTTGCAAGAATTGATTTTTCTGTCAAAGCACCAGTTGGGCATATATCAACGCATTTGCCACAATTTGTACACTTCGTTTGGTCGAGTGGCAAGTTGAATGCTGGAGCAACTTCAGTCTTAAAGCCTCTGCCAACAAGTCCGATAGCGGAAATATCAACCACTTCGTTGCACGCACGAACACAAAGACCGCACAAAATACATTTAGCCGAATTTCTCTCGATAAATTCGTTTGAGTTGGCTGTGTATTTCTGTGGCATTTCGCCCTTGAATCGCTCTGGGTTGATGTCATATCTCTGAGCAACTGATAGGAGCTTACATTTGAAATACTCTTTACATCCGCATTCCAAACATCTGTTAGCTTCTTCGATAGCTTGCTCTTTTGTGTAGCCGAGATTAACTTCGCCAAAGTTTGACTTTCTCTCTTGTGGTTCAACAACTGTTGGCTTAATTCTTTCCACTTTTTCTTTTGATGAAAAGTCAATCTTTTCTTCGTCACGCTTGCTTAAAAACGCATTTGTGAATTGGTAGTCTTTACCGTTCAAATATGCGTCAACACTTTCAACACATCTGTCAGCTTCGCCAACTGCCTCAATGGCGATTGATGCACCCTTGTTTGTTGCATCGCCAATAGCGAATACGCCCTCAAGGTTTGTTGTGAAGTCAACTTCGTCAGCGAGAATAGTGTTTCTGTCTGTCAAAGTAAGCTCGCTTGCGTCCTCTTTAACTAGCTTTTGACCGATAGCCATAATAACGCTATCAACTTCAATATCTTCAGTCTTGCCCTCGATAGCAACTGGGCGTCTTCTGCCTGAAGCGTCAGGCTCGCCGAGTTCCATAAGTTGCAAAGTGATTGATTTTACCTTGCCGTTTTCGCCGTTAAATTTGATTGGGTTAGTTAAGAATTTATAGATAACGCCCTCTTCTTCGGCCTCTTTGATTTCCAATTCGTCGGCTGGCATTTCGTTGCGTGTTCTTCTGTAAACTACATAAACTTCTTTTGCACCGAGTCTTACAGCAGTTCTGCAAGCGTCCATAGCGGTGTTACCACCACCACAAATTACAACCTTGTCGCCAATTTCAAATGGCTCATTTTTAATAACGCTACGCAAGAAGTCGATACCGCCGTAAACGCCGTCAAGGTCCTCGCCCTCAACTCGCATTGAGCTTGATTGCCAAGCACCGATTGCAACGATTACTGCATCGCTCTTTTCTTTTAAGCTCTTAATAGTGAAGTCTTTGCCGAGTTTTTGATTGTTAACTAGCTTTACGCCAGTTTTTTCAATGATAGCAATTTCCTTGTCTAAAACTTCTTTAGGTAGTCTGTATTGTGGAATGCCGTAGCGAAGCATACCGCCCATTTTATCCATCATATCGTAAATGGTTACATCGTGACCTTTTATAGCTAAGTAATAACCAGCAGTTAAACCGGCTGGGCCACCACCAATAATGCTAACTTTTTTGCCTGTGCTTTTAGCAACTTGTGGAATATAGCTTTCGGCGTTGATGTCCATATCTCCGGCAAATGCCTTTAGTTGAGAAATGTTGATTGGCTCGTCAACCTTGCCCCTTCTGCAAGCCTTTTCGCAAGGATGAGGGCAAATTCTACCGATTGAAGCTGGCAAAGCGATTTTATTTTTGATTAGCTTTAATGCGTCCTCAAATTTGCCGTTAGCTATTAAACCTACATAGCCTTGGCAGTCTGTTTGAGCTGGGCAAGCGAGCTTGCAAGGTGCTACGCAGTCGCCGTCATGGGCAGACATAAGAAGTTCGAGTGCGATTTTTCTTGATTGTACTACTCTCTTGCTTTCAGTATGCACTACCATACCGTCGCTAACTTTAGCTGAGCATGAGCGTAATAGCTTTGGCACGCCCTCAGCCTCAACAACGCATAGCATAGTCCGCACGCACCGTAAACTTCAACTGCTTCGTCGTAGCATAATGTTGGAATGTAAATGCCTGCCTTTTTCGCAGCTTGCAAAATAGTATAGTCCTCAGGAACAGTAACTTTTGTATCATTTATTGTCAATGTAACTTCTCTCATCATTACCCCTCCTTAACCTATAATAATTGCATCAAATCTGCAATTTTGATAGCACTTGCCACATTTAATACATTTGCTTGTGTCAATCGTGTGTGTTTGTTTAACAGCTCCGCTGATAGCTTCAACAGGACAATTTCTAGCACACAAGGTACAACCCTTGCACTTTTCAGGGTCGATTGTGTATGTGATTAAATCTCTGCATTCGCCAGCAGGGCATTTCTTGTTTTCAATATGTTCAATATATTCGTTCTTGAAATATTTGAGCGTTGTTAGAACTGGGTTCGGTGCAGTTTGACCTAAGCCACATAGTGCGCCGTCCTTGATTGAGTAGCAAAGCTCCTCTAATAGCTCAATATCTCCGTCCTTACCGTTACCCTCTGTGATTCTGGTAAGTATTTCTAGCATTCTCTTAGTACCGATTCTACAATGTACGCATTTGCCACAGCTCTCCTTAGCAGTGAAGTCTAAGAAGAATTTAGCCATACCAACCATACAGGTTGATTCATCCATTACAACCATACCGCCTGAGCCCATAATAGCACCAGTTGCGCCAAGTTCCTTGTAGTCGATAACTGTGTCTATAAGCTCTGCTGGGATACAACCACCTGATGGGCCACCCATTTGCACAGCTTTGAACGGCTTGTCAGTTTTCATACCACCGCCGATGTCGAAGATGACATCTCTAAGTGTCTTACCCATTGGTATTTCGACAAGACCAGACCTTTTAACTTTACCAGTTACGGCAAAAACTTTTGTACCCTTTGAGTTTTCAGTGCCCATTTTTGCAAAGGCTTCGCCACCGTTGTTGATTATCCAACTAATGTTTGCGTATGTTTCAACATTGTTGATGTTAGATGGCTTTCTCCAATAACCGCTTTGAGCTGGGAATGGTGGCTTTAGTCTAGGCATACCACGATTGCCCTCGAGTGACTCAATAAGTGCAGTTTCTTCGCCACAAACGAATGCGCCAGCACCAGCCTTGATAGTGAAGTCGCAACAGAAGTCTGTACCTAAAATGTTGTCGCCGATTAAATTGTTTTCCTTAGCTTGTGCAATCGCATTTTCAAGTCTTTTGATTGCTAGTGGATATTCGGCTCTTACATATACAACGGCGTGCTTAGCACCGATTGCGTATGCGCCGATAAGCATACCCTCAATTAAATTGTGAGGGTCTGACTCGATAACGGCTCTGTCCATAAATGCACCAGGGTCGCCCTCGTCAGCGTTGCAAATTAAATATTTTTCGTCGCTCTCGTTTTGTTTAGCAGCGTTCCATTTGAACCAAGTTGGGAAACCTGCGCCACCTCTACCAGCAAGACCAGAAGTTTTGATAACTTCGATAACTTCGTCTTGGCTCATTTCGGTTAATACCTTTTTTAACGCAGTGTATCCGCCAGCTTCGATGTATTCTTCAATGCGTTCAGGGTTGATAATGCCACATCTTTTTAGCGCAATTCTTGTTTGCTTTGTTAAAAACTCGCTGTCTTCCTTTGACACTATCAAGTCACTAATTAAACTAATATCCTTAGTCTTAGTGTATTGTGCAATTCTTGTTGCGTCATCTTCGCTAACCTTTACTAGACGGATAAGCTCTTCGCCCTCATAAATATCTACGATAGGCTCAAGATAGCACATACCGATACAACCAGCTATTGAAAGGGTTGCACCGTTTAAGTCAAGCATAGAGAGTGCCTTGCGTACTTTTTCAGCACCAGCTGCGATACCGCAACTACCTTCGCCAATTACTATTTTCATTACGCTTCCTCCCTTAATTGCTTTAGTATTTTCTTAGTCTTTTCAGGGGTTAGGCTACCATAGGTGTTGCCGTTAATCATCATAGCAGGTGATAATGAGCAACAACCGAGGCAAGCAACACATTTTAGTGAGAAAAGACCGTCTTGTGTTGTTTGACCGTCATCAATTCCTAATTCGTCTTTAATTGTTTGTAAAATAAGCTCGCTTGAGTTTACGTGGCAGGCAGTACCTTGGCATAGCATAATTAGGTACTTACCAACTGGCTCAAGTCTAAATTGAGTGTAAAAAGTAGCAACACCCATAATTTGAGCGGTTGAAATGTTAGTTTCCTTAGAAATCAATTCTATTGCGCATTTTGGCAAATAGCCGTAGATTTCTTGAGTCTTTTGCAAAATTGTAATCAAATTACCTTTGGTTTTAGCGTATTTTTCTAAAACGTCATCTAGGAGTGAAAGATTGATGTTTTCTTCTTTCATAATACGACCCTCTTGGTTATCATTAGTATTGTTATAAACTACAAAAAGTAGTTAGTGTTTGATTTTAATGATACATCATTTTTATTACTTTTTCAAATACTAATATGTGAAAAATAATAGCTAAAATGGTTAATTTTAGCGGTTTTGTTAAAGTTTTTCGTTTTAGCATAAAACAGATACGAATTGTAATATTGTAGAGGTTGCGATTTTTGTGTTTTTAGTAGATGTTAAATGAAAATATTATTAAGTCAGTATAAAATGTACGCTATTAAACAATAATATATTTTGGTTGCGTCGGTAGGCTTGGTAAATAAAACGCACTAAAGCATAGTCTAATTATAGCGAAAAAGTAAACAATGAAAAAATTTTGCTATTACCGATTGACAAGGTAGGTAAATAAGACTATAATGTGGTTGCCTACTAAAAAGGTAGGTAATTGCTTTTTAGGAGTATTGGTATGTCAAATTATTATAATTCTGCCGACCAAATTATCGGCAATACACCACTATTAGAATTACAAAACATTGAGAAAGAATATAATGTTAACGCAAATTTGTTTGCTAAACTCGAATATTTGAACCCTACTGGTTCTGTTAAGGATAGAGTTGCTAAGGCAATGCTAGACGATGCAGAAAAAAGAGGCATTTTGAATAAGGACACAGTTATTATAGAGCCAACAAGTGGCAATACTGGTATCGGTCTTTCATCAGTTGCAGCAGCAAGGGGCTACAAAATCATAATCGTAATGCCAGAAACAATGTCTATTGAAAGACAGAGATTGATGAAAACCTATGGCGCAGAGCTTGTGCTTACAGAGGGTAGCAAGGGTATGCAAGGCGCTATCGACAAGGCTGACGAGTTAAGCAAGGAATATCCAAATAGCTTTATTCCTGGTCAGTTCGTAAACCCAGTTAACGCAAAGGCTCATTTTGAAACAACTGGCCCAGAAATCTGGAACGACCTTGACGGTAAGGTTGATATTTTCATCGCTGGTGTAGGTACTGGCGGTACTTTAACAGGTATTGGCGAGTATTTGAAGAGCAAGAATCCTGATGTTAAGGTAATTGCAGTTGAGCCAGCAGACTCTCCAGTATTATCTAAGGGCGTTGGTGGCCCACACAAAATTCAAGGTATCGGCGCTGGTTTCGTGCCAGAAGTTCTCAATACTGAAATTTATGACGAAGTGTTCCCAGTAACAACTGAGCAGAGCTTCGAGCTAGCAAAGGCTATTGCTAAAAAAGAAGGCATATTGGTTGGTATTTCATCAGGTGCGGCTGTGTATGTTGCAACTCAAGTTGCTAACAGACCTGAGAACGCCAATAAAAATATAGTAGTAATTCTTCCAGACTCAGCGGATAGATATTTTTCAACCCCTTTATTTACTGACTGATTTTGGAAAAGAGAGGAAAAGTAAGTAAATGCAAATTTATGTGGACAATGCCGCAACAACTAAAATGAGTGACACGGCAATAAAAGCAATGATTCCATATATGAGTGAAATATATGCAAACCCATCTAGCCTACATTCAGTAGGTCAGTTGGCTAATGAAGGCTTGGAGAATGCAAGGCAAAAAATCGCTGATTGCTTGGGATGTGAAGCTAGAGAAATCACTTTCACATCTGGCGGCAGCGAGGCTGATAACCAAGCGCTTATTTCTGCTGCCGAAATTGGCAAGAGAAAAGGCAAAATGCACATCATTTCAACAGCTTTTGAACATCATGCAATTCTCCACACACTTGATAAATTAAAAAAAGAAGGCTTTGAAGTTACACTTCTCCCAGTATCAAAGGTTACTGGTCTTGTAAGTGCTAAACAGGTCGAGGATGCTATTAGGGACGATACTTGCTTGGTATCTGTAATGTATGCTAATAACGAGATAGGTTCTGTTCAGCCTATTGCTGAAATTGGCAAGGTTTGTAGAGAAAAGAATGTCTATTTCCATACCGACGCCGTTCAAGCAGTTGGTCACTTGCCAATAGATGTTAAGGCGCAAAATATTGATATGCTATCTCTATCGGCTCATAAATTCCACGGCCCTAAGGGTATCGGCGTGCTTTATGCTAAAAAGGGCATACCGCTAACAAATATTATTAACGGCGGTGCTCAAGAGCGTGGCAAACGAGCTGGCACAGAAAACATCCCTGCAATCGTGGGTATGGCTGCGGCGCTCGAAGAAGCTATTGCTAATATGGACAAAAATACTGAGCATTTATTAGCTATGAGAGATAGACTTATTAAAGGCTTATCAGAGATTGAACATTCCGAATTAAACGGAGATTTAGAAAAAAGATTGCCATCAAATGTCAATTTTTGCTTTGAGGGTATCGAGGGCGAATCACTACTTTTAATGCTAGATGATAAGGGCATTTATATTTCAAGCGGTTCTGCTTGTGCCTCATCTTCACTCGACCCTAGCCATGTGCTTTTAGCTATTGGCAGACCACACGAAATCGCCCACGGCTCATTGCGTTTCTCATTAGGCGAGGATATTACTGAGCAAGAGATTGACTATATTATCGACTCGGTTAAAGAAGCGGTTAGTGATTTGCGTTGTATGTCGCCAGTATGGAGCGACTTGTTAAATGGCAAAAAAGAATTTATGTTAAAGTGAGGTAAGGATATGGCTTTATATAGTGATAAAGTAATGGACCATTTTAGGAACCCTAGAAACATTGGCGTTATTGAGAATGCTGATGGTATCGGCGAAGTCGGTAATGCTAAATGTGGCGATATAATGAAAATATATTTAAAAATCGACAACGATATTATTACTGATGTTAAGTTTGAAACCTTTGGTTGTGGCAGTGCTATCGCTTCTAGCTCAATGGCAACCGAGCTTATTAAGGGGAAGCCAGTATCTGACGCACTTGCTCTCACAAATAAAGCAGTTGTCGAGGCGCTTGACGGCTTGCCACCACACAAAATTCACTGCTCTGTTCTTGCTGAAGAAGCAATCAAGGCAGCGCTAAAAGATTATTATGACAGAAATGGTATCGAGTACGACAAAACACAATTCCCAGATTGTGCTAGTTGCTCAGGTTGTTGTGGTGTTTAATTATTATTAGACAACTTCAAGGAGAATGCTAAGGCTCGGCAAGTGAAAAAGTATAGCATTATTTAAGGGCTTAGATGTGACGGAGGTGAATAGCTATGATGATTTCAACAAAGGGTAGATATGCCTTGAGAGTTATGATTGATTTGGCTGAACATTCAAAGGACGGTTTCATACCAATGAAAGCGATAGCCGAAAGACAAAATATATCTTTAAAATATTTGGAAAAGATTGTTCCACCACTTGCTAAAAATAATCTAATCGTAGGTGTTCATGGTAAAGGCGGTGGCTATAAGCTAACCGAAAGTCCAGAGAGCTATAAGGTCGGCGATATTTTGCGAGTAACTGAGGGCGACTTAGCGCCAGTTGCTTGCCTAGAGTGTGACTCCCAAACTTGTCCGCTAACAGATGATTGCAGAACAAGACCAATGTGGAATAAGCTCTATGGCGTGATAAATGAATATTTAGATAGTGTTACCATAGCCGATTTAATGTTGACTGACGATAAGCAGTCACAGTTAGGCGAATAATACATAAGGGCGTTGAGTTTCAATGCCCTTTTTTTATGTTTACTTGTTTTAGCGTTTGAAGTGCGTTGCGGTGCGATTGATTTATCCCAATTTTTCTAATTGCTTACCATTGCTAAGTGGGTAAAAATCAATTATAATTATTTGTAAAGTTAAAATTGATACTAAAAAGTTTTTTATGGTGTATATATGAGTATTAGTTTATTCAAATTATTAAGTACTAAATATGTCGGCAAGGTTTTGGATAATGATAATAAACCGGTTCAAAATGTGCTGGTAACTGACGGCAGAAATGTTACTAAAACTGACGAAAATGGTAGCTTTAAGCTAAAAGGTTATGCTAGGAGCAGATTTATTTATATCACTGTGCCAGCAGGCTACGAGTGTGATAATTTCTATTTGCGTATTAGTGAGAATGTCAAAAGCTATGACTTTAAGCTCACAAAGAGCGACTTGACCGCTCAAAAAGAGCATAGCTTTATCCATATTTCTGATACCGAAATTTACAAAGGCAGTAATATCGACTGGGTAGATACAATGAAAGACGGCGTGCAAAAATACAAACCGTCATTTATAATTCATACTGGCGATATTTGCTACGAGTACGGCTTAAAAGAGCATATCAAAATTATGAATACATCCAATATGGGTTGCCCTGTTAGGTATGTAATCGGTAATCACGATTTCGTAGCCGGCAGATATGGCGAGGAAATGTACGAAAGTATTTATGGCCCTACTTGGTACTCGTTCGATGTGGGCGATGTTCACTATGTTGCAACGCCAATTACGAGCGGACTAGATAAACGTTCTGGATATTTTAGGAGCGACTGCTGGAAGTGGCTTAGAAACGATTTGCAAAATGTCGATAGCAGTAAAAAATTAGTTATTTTTAACCATACAAAGAGTGAAAAAGACAATTATGTATATTTGCATGGTAAAAATAAGCTCGATTTGAAAAAGCATAATTTAATCGGTTGGTTTTTCGGTCACTACCATAATAATAATTTGTACGAAAAAATGGGCGTTCTCAATGTCAGCGCACCTCGTCCAAACGGTGGCGGTATTGATTCGTCAGTTGCTGGTTATAGGATTGTTAATATTAGTGAAAATGGCGATTTGTCAACTCAAATGCAGTATTACGATTTGGGTAAAACTACCGAGCCACAGAACGCAAAGTGGCAAGCAAAGTTGCACGGCAATGCCCTTTTCTGCGATACTGTTTTGGATAATGATAATTTGTTTATCGCTACTTCTTGTGACGATTATCCTTGTGACTGCGGTGTGCATTGTGTCGATTTAGACGGCAATATCAAGTGGTTTTATAGGACTAAAAATTCACTTAAAAATAATATTGTAGCAGTTGATAATAGAATAATCGCAATGGATAGTGAGGGCAGAGTTTACTGCCTCGATAAGAATAACGGCGCTCTCGTTTGGGAAAAGCAAGCAAAAATCCGCTCGTATTCAATCGGCACTAGCAATGCTATTTGCCTATGTGATGACACAGTAATTGTCGGCAATGGTATTTCGATTACCGCTCTCAATATAAAGGACGGCTCAGTAAAATGGACTCAGGCTTTTTACATAGGCGAAACTTCGCCAGCCGGCTTCGTTGCCACAAAGGGCAAAGTTTTAGTTAGCATTCATTGGAATTCGCTTTATTGCCTTGACTCTCAAAACGGCAAAGTCTTGTGGAGAATAAAGGACAGCAAGATTAGATTTAGAAGCTCAACCCCTACAATAATTAACGATAATTTTGCGCTCGTTACTGGCGACAACGCGGTTATGACGGTTGATTTGAATGACGGCAAAATTGTTAGCAAAACTTGTTTAGACAACTATGCTTTTTCATCAAGTGGCGAGGCTAAAATGCTCGATAATGTCGCTATTATTCCAACATCAAATCGTGGCTTGATAGCGTTTGACATTGTTAGTCATAGTGTTAAATGGACTTTTGAAACTGGCGAAAATATTTTGTTTTCTGCGCCTTATACTATCGTCGGCGACAGAACGGTTGAGGGTAGCGTGAGTATTAAAAATGGTGAAATAATCTTCGGCGCTAATGACGGATATTTGTATGTGCTTGACTTAAACGGCGAGCTTATTCGCAAATATAATTGTGGCTCTGCTGTTTTAGGTGCAGTTAAAGTTGATACCGACGGCGCTAACATTTATGCGGGCA
>RCNI01001772.1_pt1 | contig 11172 bp, 6 predicted proteins | sample 2041151 | NCBI WGS metagenome assembly RCNI01 (sample SAMN09708214, study PRJNA481090) | feces metagenome | isolation source: feces | place: Antarctica: Albino Rookery
AAATCCGTTGACTCTGAATTTCTTTACAATAATCTAATTATCAATGATTTCAAAGAACTTTTTGAGATTTTAAGTGGACACTAATGACTATATTTAAGAAAAGAACTAACTCATTATATATTTCATCTAAATGTTAAAACAATTTTAGTTTAGAAGTCTGAATATTAAAACGTGTTATGTAACATATTTTTTTAATGGGAAAATTTGCAGATATCCGAAAAATCCGTACCTTTGTAACGTGTTTTTCATAGTATTAGATTTAAGGTTAACAAAGGTTGGAGTACAGCGGTACTCCTTTTTTTTGCCCGTTTGCGGAAACAGCCTCAATAAGAGGCTGTAGCATAAATACCTTCTTGAGAAAGCAATGACACAATTCGATCTAATTCCTGACAAGTGGCCTTCAGCAAATTTTGGTCTGGGGTTTCACGGTCAATGGTATAAATCATTACTTGGCAGGGAGCAATTTGCTTCACCACCTCCAGCCAAGGCAATACATAACGGTCGGAAGTGTTGTCCACGTCCTCTCCTTCGTCTGTTTTACCTTTCATAAACATCGTCTGTATGATTAGCTTCCCTTTAAATCGCTTCATCGTTTCAATGATATCTTCCAACTGATAGTTTCCATTAGGACGATCCACTCGAGATATGTAATCCATATCTACTGTATCCAATTTCAAAATATTGTTGTCTACCAGCTCCAAAGCTTTAAACACCTCCGGCTTCCCAATAAAAGTAGCATTGCTCAATACGCTTACTTTAGCTTTAGGAAAATATCGGTTACGCAAAGCTAATGTATCGGCTATAATAGCAGCAAAATCAGGATGGGCAGTAGGTTCTCCATTACCGGCAAAAGTCAAAACATCTGGCTCAGGCCCTTGCTCTGACATGCGCTTCAAGCATGCCTCCAAGGCGAAACGCACTTCCTCACGAGTAGGCAACTTCTGCTTAGGACGATGGTCTTTATTATATCCACATTCACAGTAAATACAATCGAACGAACAGAATTTCCCATCGGCAGGAAGCAAGTTGATGCCTAACGATACTCCCAAACGGCGGCTATGCACCGGACCAAATATAGGAGATGGATAAATAACAGTAGACATAATCTAATAGTTTTTAATAAATATCGACTCACAAAAGTACTCAATAATTCCCAACTACCATTTTACTTTCAACTGAATTTGCACATCGGCCTTATCACTCCCCTGAATCTCTTCCAAACCTGTCCCTATCCTATTCCGGTCTAGATAGTGGGTCCACCCCCACTTGGCATGCACTACAATCCGACTTTTATAGATATATTTAAGATTGAGTGACATCCGACGTCCTTTTCCATAAAACGAAGGCATAGAAAAAGAATAAAGTAAACCGGGCTCATACATATATATCCTGGAATCATAGCTTTGTGTGCGAAAACAAGCTGCTCCTAATATCACCTGTAAAGGAAAGGAATGCCCCTCCCACCGTATAGTAGAATTTAGCAACCAACCATCGGAAGGACGATTGCCAGAGAAGGAAGTATGCACATATTCTCCAGATGTCTTCAACTGCCATCTGCTTGCCGGTTCATAAGATGCCTGTCCTTGAAACCGATGCCGGACATAAGGCAACACATATTTCTCTTTTGAGTGGTCTGTATAGTTTTTAGCTTTATTCTTGCAACTATATTTAATTAACATCATCAGTGAATTAATCGGTGAATAACTCATCTGAACTAAATTGCTAAATCCAGAAGTATGGTCGGCATCCACTTGATACCGCCGATAAAAAAAATGAAAGAAATCAAAGTATCCCGACAACTTTATACAAGGTATTATACTAGTTTCCAATCCAATATAAGAACCAAATTCATTTTGCTGACGAGAATTTTCCCAAATATTACTTCCATAAACAGATGAGTATTTCATATCAGCAAACCTGTTGATAACTATAAACGATGTATTAACCGACGGTGAATAAGTTAGCATATTCAAAGTAGCTATCTTTCCTTTATTATCTATAGCAGTCTCCCCTGCAAATATCCATTTAGGATGAAAAAAATACTTATAATAGACTCCTGTATTGCAAAAATTCTTGCCACGAGGATAGTATCGGTTATATTTACGAAGTTCCGGATTCAACATTTTGTCGAAAACATTATAAACAGCTGTTAACCCAATGTTAACAACTGGAGACTTATAATTTAAATTACTGGTTATTACATGTTTATATGTAGTATTTCTATGCTCAAAGTCTTTAGGCAAACGATGATATCCATCAGTTTTCAACATCCTTATCAACCCGTCTTCTATTCGTGCATCCAACCTATTATACGAATAAAAGAGCGAAACCTCCCATCGGTCGGTTAGTTTCATAGTAGCAGCAGCACCTTGCAGATAACCATATTCAGCAGTCGAACTGTATTTAGAAATCCCCCTCCCCATACGATTCATACTGACAATAGCTCCCGATCTTCCAAAACTGAACAAGTTACTGTTGAATACCAATCCATATCCGAAATTGGCCCGATAGTTGCCCAATGCCAAAGCCTTGATACGCCCTATATCCTGCAAGAACAAATATCCTGAATAAAAATCATATCCCTTGCGGTTAGGTCCCTTGAAGAAAGGCTCTCCCGCGTCCTTTTCCGCAGTAAATCCGATATAAATCCGCTTGTTATACTCCATCCGATAACAGAGGTTATGATAAAAAGAATCTCCCAAATAACGCTTTCCATCCTCTGGATATATATAGCCTGCTTTCTTATTCAACGGTATATCCAACCTTGTTAACAACTCCTGTTTATTATATTTCATGAAGTGTTTAAAAGAGAATCTATCATGCTCTTTTTCAGCAGGTCCGATATAGATGAAATCTTGTAGGAAACGAACTGTCTGCCAGTCAATACCCTCTATACCCAACAGTTCGTTCTTACTCACCATCGGACCATATTTATACAGATAATACAAAATATTCTCCACTACCTTATCCGATAGAAAAGGCAGTTGCTCTAACTGTTTCTTGGTAACCGTATTAATATTAAACGGATGGGTAGCCAGCTCACTCAGCTCCTCATATTCATCTTCCCATCTTGCAGCCGACTCTCCATCCAATCCCGCTTCCCGCCATTCCATCCAAGATGATTGAGAATAGGATTCTGTAAAAACGCAAATCATTGATATACAAGAAACAAATAATCTTTTCAACATATTATTAAATGGTTATCAACAGCCTATTTACGTTAAAATATCTCATCACATAAAGACTGAATTTATAATTATATTTATTTTTGCAACTATGAAACACATGATATACATAATAATCCTTTTAGTCTTTGGAGCGACTCTGCCCTTAAAAGCGCAGCAGTCTTCCTCATTGCAACTCAAAGGATATATGGTATCTATGTGCATGTATCAAGGAGACACTATACCTTGTATAACGTTGAAAAACATCTATATATACCCTACTGTTAAGTTTAAAAGCCGAAAACAGGAACGCTATTACTATAAATTAGTGAGGGATGTGAAGAAAACATTGCCACTGGCACGCGAAATTAGAAACATAGTAATAGAAACGTATGAATATCTGGAAACACTGCCAAATGAAAAAGCACGGAAAAAACATATCAAACTAGTGGAGAAAGGACTAAAGGAGCAATATACCCCTAAAATGAAAAAGCTTACTTTCTCACAGGGAAAACTATTGATAAAGCTAGTAAACAGAGAATGTAACCAATCGTCTTATCAATTGGTAAAGGCTTTTATGGGACCTTTCAAAGCCGGATTTTACCAGACCTTTGCTGCTTTGTTCGGAGCTAGCCTTAAAAAGGAATATCACCCGGAAGAAGAAGATAGGATGATAGAAAGAGTGATTATACTTGTAGAAAACGGACAACTATAAATTGATAAAACACACTTTTATTTTACGTATAATCAATGAATTAACAAGTTGTTCACATATATTGTTAATTCATTGTTGAATGAAAAAGAGTCGCTGAATAATCTCCAATCAATTACACAACGACTCCTGTCTATCTATTTTCTTAACGCCATCAGTCTGTTAGCAAACTCCCATAAGACTATACCGGCAGTAACCGATACATTCAGAGAATGCTTGGTGCCATACTGAGGAATTTCAATACAGCCATCGCAATGATTTACCACTTCCTGCTGCACTCCCTTCACTTCATTTCCCATCACGATAGCATACTTCTTACCAGTTTCCACTTCCAGTTTATCTAGCATCATACTACCCTCACACTGTTCAATAGACATAACTGTATATCCCTCTTTATGAAGTTCTTCCACCGCATCAAGAGTATTTTCAAAATATTTCCATTCCACCGTATATTCTGCTCCCAATGCCGTTTTATGCATTTCAGGATGTGGTGGAGTAGCTGTTATCCCACACAGATAAATACTGTTTACCAAAAAAGCATCCGAAGTACGGAATACTGCCCCTATATTATGAAGACTTCTCACTTCATCGAGCACCACTACCAATGGAAGTTTTGCAGCTTCCTTGAACTCCTCAACCGTAAGACGGTTCATTTCTGTTATTTTCAGTTTTCTCAGTTCCGACATATAAATGGTTCTGTTAATGAGTTAAATCGCACGGCAATACACATTTGCCATACAAAACTATGCAAAGATAAAAACTATCTTAATAACCTTGTGGAAAACTGTTGAAAAGGTGTAAAAAACCTATGCATAGAAAATAAAAACTATTTCTTGCATTATTCAAACAAAGCTATATAGCAAAGTAAAAAAGAAGATTCCAAAAAAGTTAACATAAAGTTTCGATACCAATATAAACATAAAATTTCACGAAAATTAGCAACATTATAGGCAGAAAGTTTTTAACTTTGCTCCTAATCAACATATTGTTAATATATCAACAAAACATAAGATAATCAGCTAGTAAGAGTGTTAATGAAGGAAGTATATCTACAGATATTTTCTTAATAACTTAATATGCAAGAAAATGGCTATACTTTTTACTAACACTTTCAACCGGCTATTATTATCATCTTATTCTTTCTTTTAAAAGAAGAAAAAAATATAATATTAATATGATTAAAGAGAATTGGTTGAAAAAAGGGTATGTAGAAGAAACAGTGAATAAAACACTCGACCTGAAAAAAGAGATTGTTCAATTGTGTAAGGAAAAAAATGCAATTATTTTAGGCCACTACTACCAGTCAGACGAAATTCAGGAAATCGCACATTTTATAGGTGATAGTCTTGCATTGGCACAATGGGCTGCCAAGACCGATGCAGACATCATTGTAATGTGTGGAGTTCATTTTATGGGAGAGACTGCAAAGATTTTGTGTCCGGATAAGAAAGTGTTGATTCCAGATTTGAATGCCGGATGTTCGTTGGCAGATAGCTGTCCGGCTAAAGAATTTGCTGAGTTCGTGAAAGCACATCCGAATTATACTGTTATTTCTTACGTCAATACCAGTGCAGCCGTTAAGGCGGTAACTGATGTGGTGGTGACTTCTACCAATGCCAAGCAGGTGGTGGAAAGTTTCCCTAAAGATGAAAAGATTATATTTGGTCCAGACAGAAATTTGGGAAACTATATTAATTCTGTTACAGGAAGAGATATGTTGCTTTGGAACGGTGCTTGCCATGTACACGAGAAATTCTCTGTAGAAAAGATTCTGGATCTGAAAAAACAGTATCCAAATGCTGCTATTCTGGTGCATCCGGAGTGTAAGGGTGCTGTGGCTAAACTGGCCGATTGTATTGGCTCTACAGCTGGTTTGCTGAAGTATGCAATAGCAAGCGACAAGAAAGATTTTATCGTGGCTACAGAAAGCGGTATTCTATATGAGATGCGCAACAAGTGTCCGGAAAAGAACTTTATTCCTGCGCCTCCTGAAGATAGCGGATGTGCTTGCAATGAATGTGGCTTTATGAGATTGAACACTTTGGAAAAACTATATCTGACATTGAAGTATGAATGGCCAGAAATTACTGTTGCTCCTGAGGTTGCAGAAAAGGCAATCAAACCTATTCAGAAAATGTTGGAGATTTCAGCTAAAGCAGGGCTTTAATTGAACTGGTTGACTATAAAGAGTAAGTGACTGTTCGTAGGATAATAACCAAACTATTTGTTAAAACCAATTTAGAGCAGTCCCTTATTTATTAAAATATGTTGTAAAGCATAATTTTTTAGTATAAATGTTTGCAGGTTTACGGAAAAGCCGTACCTTTGCAACGTGTTTTTCATAGTATTAGATTTAAGGTTAACAAAGGTTGGAGTACAGCGGTACTCCTTTTTTTTGCCTGTTTGTGAAAACGGGCAAAATTTTTTATAGTACTATCTGTTCGTTTTCCTATGCTTTTGCAATAATATCCATAGAATGTATGAATATACATTCGACTGTTTTAAATAGTTGCAAATGCAATAATCAAGTGGTTTTTTAGATTTGTTTTTGATGAAAATAAGATTTTTCTTTTGAGTGTAGAAAAGAAAAATAACTCCTCGAAAATGTAAGTTCTCTGTTTTTTGATTTTATATTGATGTTTATATTTTCTTGTTTGTGAATTGTATTTGCGTAAAATATAGAAAAAATGGATGGAGTACAGAGAGATAAATATCTTATTGATTTGGTTACTCAGGTAATAAGAAGTTAGATCCTGCTTTCTTATAGAAGTTGTTCTTTTACCGTGTATACTTCTAGGCTCTCTGAAAAAAGAAAATCCCTAAGATATTGTATCTTAGGGATTTTCTTTGATTGGTTGTTGGATTACCAGGATTCGAACCTGGACAAACAGAACCAAAACCTGTTGTGCTGCCATTACACCATAATCCAAACTTTATTTGTTTTCCTCGGAAAACATTGCAAAGATAGGAAAATCAGTTGATAACTTCCAAATATTTTTTCTACTTTTTTTAGAATATCTATCTTTGTACAGAAAATAAATTAAATCCCAAATATGAAAAAGCTATTGTTATCTATTTTTATGGGAGCGGGAGCGTCTGTGTTACAGGCCGTAACTCCTCTTTGGATGCGTGATGTATGCATTTCTCCTAATGGTACAGAAATTGCATTCTGTTATAAAGGAGATATTTATAAAGTAGGAGTGAATGGGGGGAAGGCAGTGCAGCTCACCACTCAGAGTTCCTACGAGTCGTCTCCAGTATGGTCGGCCGATGGCAAGCAGATTGCATTTGCCAGTGATCGTTATGGAAGCATGGATGTGTTTGTAATGAATTCAGAAGGAGGGGAGGCCAAGCGGCTTACCGTGAACTCTGCTTCTGAAATGCCATCGTCTTTTACTCCCGACGGAAAGTATGTCTTGTTTTCTGCGGCTATTCAAGACCCAGCCGAGAGTGCATTGTATCCAACTGGAGCGATGAGTGAACTATACCAGGTTCCGGTAGAAGGAGGAAGAACTGAACAGGTGTTGGCAACTCCGGCTGAAATGGTGAATTATTCAGCAAAAGGAGATTTCTTCCTTTATCAAGACAGAAAAGGTTTTGAGAACGAATGGAGAAAGCATCATACTTCTTCCATCACTAGGGATGTGTGGATGTATGAGGTGAAGACAGGAAAACACACTAATTTGACTGAAAGAGCAGGTGAGGACCGTAATCCGGTACTTAGTGCCGATGGTAAGCAGGTATATTTTTTGAGTGAGCGAAATAAGGGTTCATTTAATGTATATCGTTTTGATTTGTCGGATCCTAAGAAAGTGGAAACTGTCACTTCATTTAAGAAACATCCGGTTCGTTTCTTGTCTGTGGGCGGAAACAATGTGCTTTGTTATACTTATAATGGTGAAATCTATACACAGTCTGCGGGTGGAAAACCACAGAAAGTAAATGTGGAGCTTACGAGTGACAATGTGAATATTCCGGCTTCATTGAGTTATACTCGTGGGGCAACAGAAGCTGTTCCTTCACCCGACGGCAAGCAGATTGCTTTTATTGTGAGGGGAGAGGTGTTTGTTACTTCTGTGGAATATGGTACTACCAAGCAGATTACTCATACTCCACAAGCAGAAAAAGGCTTGTCGTTTGGGGCTGATAATCGTACGCTGGTATATTCAAGTGAGAGAGAGGGCACCTATGGTCTGTATACCGCTAAGATTTCACGTAAGGAGGACTTGAATTTTCCGAATGCGGTGCGTATTGAGGAAGAAGCATTGCTTCCTTCAAAGACTGTAGACTGCACTTATCCTAAGTTCTCGCCCGATGGGCAGGAGATTGCCTTTATAGAGGGAAGAAACAAGCTGATGGTATATAACTGCAAAAGCAAGAAGGTGCGTCAGGTGACTGACGGTTCTACGTGGTTTACAATGTCTGGAGGATTTGATTATGCTTGGTCGCCCGATGGTAAATGGTTTACTTTGGAGTTTATCGGCAACCGACATGACCCGTATTCTGATGTAGGTATGGTCAGTGCAGACGGTAAAGGAGAGATTATAAACCTTACTAATAGTGGTTATATGAGCGGTTCGCCTCGTTGGGTAATGGATGGTAATGCTATCTTGTTTATTACCGAGCGCTATGGTATGCGTAACCATGCTTCATGGGGCTCGCTTAATGATGTGATGATAGTTTTCCTTAATCAGGATGCGTATGATAAGTTCCGGATGAGCAAGGAGGATTATGAATTGCAGAAAGAGCTGGAAAAGGAACAAGAAAAGGAAACCGAAAAGGATAAGGCTGACAAGAAGGACAAGAAAACCGACAAGAAAGAAGATAAGAAAGATATCGTGATAGAACTGGAAGGGATAGAAGACCGTATGGTTCGTCTTACTCCTTATTCTTCGGATTTGGCATCAGCTATCATTTCCAAAGATGGAGAAACTTTATACTATATGTCGGCTTTCGATGGTGGATTTGATATGTGGAAGATGGATTTGCGTAAGCGTAGCACCAAATTGCTGCATAAAATGGATGCTGGATGGGCTGGTATGGAGGCAGATGCAAATGGCAAGAATATCTTTATCTTGGGAGGTGGTGGTTTCCAGAAGATGGATGCAGCATCAGGAAGTCTGAAGCCGGTCTCTTTCCATGCTGAGATGAAAATGGATTTGGCAGCTGAGCGTGACTATATGTTTCAGCATGTATATCGTGAGGAAATGAACCGTTTCTATCAGGTGAATATGCATGGAGTGGACTGGGAAGCGATGGTGGCCAATTATCGTCGTTTCTTGCCGCACATCAACAACAACTTTGATTTTGCCGAACTCTTGAGCGAATTGTTGGGCGAACTCAACGTATCGCATACTGGTGGCCGTTATGGTGCTCCTAACAGAGCTGAGTCGACTGCCAACTTGGGTTTGCTGTTCGACTGGAATTACAAGGACAACGGTTTGCGTGTGGCAGAAGTTGTAGAAAAAGGGCCTTTCAGTCGTAAGAGCAGTAAAGTGACCGCAGGCACTATCATTGAAGAAATTGATGGAGAGAAGATTGGAAAGGAAGGCGACTATACTACTTTGCTGAATGGCAAGACCGGCAAGAAAGTGCTTGTGTCTCTTTATAATCCTCAAACCAAAGAGCGCTGGGAAGAAGTGGTAAAACCTATCAGCCACGGTGCTTTTGAAGGGTTGCTGTATCATCGTTGGGTGAAGCAGCGTGCCGATGATGTACGCCGTTGGTCTGGCGGTCGTTTGGGATATGTACATATCGAATCGATGGATGACGACAGTTTCCGTACAATGTATTCGGATGTGTTGGGTAAATACAACTCGTGTGAAGGTATTGTGATTGATACCCGTTTCAATGGGGGAGGCCGATTGCATGAAGATGTGGAAATCTTGTTTAGCGGAAAGAAGTATTTTACTCAGGTAGTGCGTGGACGTGAAGCTTGTGATATGCCTAGTCGCAGATGGAACAAGCCTTCTATTATGGTGCAGTGTGAAGCGAACTATTCGAATGCACACGGCACTCCATGGGTTTACAAGCATCGCGGCTTGGGTAAACTGGTAGGGGCTCCGGTACCGGGAACGATGACAAGTGTCAACTGGGTCCGCTTACAAGACCCGAGCTTGATATTCGGTATTCCGGTAGTGGGTTATCAGTTGCCTGATGGAAGTTATCTGGAAAATACGCAGTTGGAACCTGATGTGTATATTCTGAACACTCCGGAGAAAGTGGTCAAAGGGGAAGATGCACAGCTGAAAGCAGCGGTAGATGAATTGCTGAAAGAACTGGATGAAAAGAAATAGTCAACAGGGAAGTTGATTTATTGAACAGTGAGGGAGTCTGATACATAGTCAGGCTTCCTTTTTTGAGTTCGTACATACAAATGTAGAGCTATGAGTAATACACCTTATTATTTGGCGGTCGGGTCTATAATTAGGTGATTTATTTGCTTGATAAGGAAGAGAATCAAGCTAAGGACAGTGAGGCATATACATGAAACGTTTTGGTGGGGGTATCGTAATTTCATAGGAAATAGTCAAATTGGCGGCCATAAAATTATTATTAAGGAAAACTCAAATGAGTTTTTGGGTATAAATATATTAATATAAAGAAATCTTTGTATACATTTTATAACTTTTCAGTCGGGTTGAATTGTATCAATTAGAGAGAAAAAGAGGAGGATTTTTGCTTGTTTTATGGGGGAAGGGTGAAATCATACCGACATTTTGGGGATATTTTGTAATTATTTTGAGGGAAATATGTAATCATTTTCGCTGAAATAATTAGAAGATTGGGTAAAAATATGCCGACGATTTGAGTAGAATGGTTGTAAGGTTTAAAAAAATGAAGAAGAGAGAGGTGTTTTTTGCCTGTATTTTGCACTATTTAGAAGGGAAAAGAAGAGAAGAAAACCAAGATTATCTACTTGATACATAATAAAATATAAGACATATGGAGTCTTGAGAATCCTTTTTTTGACGGCATTCGGATACTTGTACGTAAACAGGCGAGTATCAGACTGTAGGTTTATACTTTTTAACATTTTGCACACTAGTGGAACAGAGAGAAACAACTTGCTTGTTAGCAGTCGTTGCAAATAAAAGCCGTTGGAGTGAATTGACGGATTATCCGACATCTCTAGCGGCTTAATTTGTTCCAGCTTAATGAGTCGTTTTCGCTTCTTTCCTAATCTGAACAATACCCCAAATTGCAATAAACCTAATTTCCGCAAATCATCTTGACTCTCGTGTTATAAATGGATATTTTGTAAAAATCTCGAATTTCAACGATTCATATATAACA
>RCNI01002635.1_pt1 | contig 11166 bp, 13 predicted proteins | sample 2041151 | NCBI WGS metagenome assembly RCNI01 (sample SAMN09708214, study PRJNA481090) | feces metagenome | isolation source: feces | place: Antarctica: Albino Rookery
CTGCGGAGTGATTGTAGTACAGCTTCAGCAGCTGTTCACCGAAGGCATCCACCAGATGCTCCTCTGTTTCACGGTTGGTTTCCAGAACTTCAGTCAGCGAAACATCACCAAAAGTAGCAGAAAAAGCTGCGAGAAAGGCATTTTCACGAGCTTCACGGCGGCGCAATACATTTTCCATAAATTTCCTCTCACCTGTGCCCCATTGCGTTTTGGGGCGTACCATATATTTTTTTACAATCAGTCTTCCTGCTGGGGTGCCCCAATGCCGGCGATCACGATATTCACCTGGCTTACGGTGACGCTGGTCATGTTCTGGATTGCGTTCTTTACGTTTTCCTGAACTTTAGCAGCAACCGCCGGGACCTTGCAGCCAAAGGCAACCATGAGATGCATGGTCAGATTGACCGTACCATCTTTGATTTCAACTTCAACGGGCTGATGGATACTGACGCGCTCCAAAATGCTGCGCACCGTCTTCTGACCACCGCAGGCGATTTCCATTACGCCGTCAATTTCCATTGCTGCGCACTTGGCGATCTTGGCAATTGCGTCAGTAGAAATCTGCAGACTGTTGCCTGCGTGAACTGCATTCTTTCCGTCCATATCTGTACCTCCTGAAATCGGGTGTCCCGATAGGTTTTGCATATACATGATCGTATTACGGGTTCGTATCATCAAACGATATCAATATTATACCATTGTTTTCATTTTTATACAACACCTTTACTTTACTTCCACCAGAGTAATGTCCTGTGCCTGCATATTTTCGCATTTTGACAGGATGATATCACGCACCTGCGCTACTTGGCTTGCAGTCAGGCCGGAGCCGGATACGGTCATAACGGTTACATCAGCTTTACCGTCATTCAGAAAGCACAGACAGTCTGCAAAGCCTTTTGCTTTAATCAAAGTTTCCAGCTGATTTTCCAGCGTGACCACATTCATGTGATCGGTCATCTGCTGGGTAAGTTCTTCTTTCTCCTCTTTGGTCAAGCTGGATTTCTTCAGACGCTTTTCCAAATCATCCAGAACGCCGTCCCGTGTCTTGGAACGCTCCAGTTTTGCCGATTCAAAAAATTCGCTGCCGCTGTCTTTCGAAACACTGACCAACTGTGCTTCCCCATAGTTCTTATCCGATGCGTCCAGTGCTTCCTGTTCGGTTACCAGGCCGTCCATTACCGGAATGGTCTCCTGTTCTGCCGCCGTTTCTACGGCTTCCGGTTCTTCCTGTGCCGAAGCTGCGACCTGCTGCTCGATTTCTTTTGCAGCGTCAGCGTCTGTATGGAAGGGCGATGCGTACTGCCAGTTCAGATAGATTGCCGTCCCCAAGGCGCCCAGTAAAGCCAGTGCCGTTGCTCGTTGTGCAAATTTTCCTGTGGTCTTCATCTGATGTGATCCCCCTGTCAATTCATTTTTGCCACGCTGATTCTTCCAGTCGAAAGCCCCAGCAGCGAAGATAAGATTTCGTGGATTTTTGCGGCTACCTTGACGTTATCACCACCTTCACATAAAACCGCCACGCCGCCGATTTCCGGCGTTTCGGTGGTTTCCTTCAACGCATTCCCGTCTTTCAGGAGTACATGGGTTTCTTCTGTGCCGTTCATGCTGTCCCGCATATCGGTTGCGTAGACATTCATCGGAGAAGATGCCAGTGTTACCATTACACGGGTCTTACCTGCGCCGTCCACTTTGCTGATCAGTTCTTCCAGACGTTGTTCCAATGCGTGCTCGTAGGTAGAGAATTCCTGCTCGCTTTGCGCAGGCGGCGCAGATTCGCTCTGTGAAGGCCCGCCGGGAAAAATCAGCAATCCTCCCCCCAGTAAAATCAAGAGCGGAAGCAAAAGCCCACGCTTTGGAATCGTCTGTATCTTTTGCGTGATCTGCTCTTTCCATTGCGTTCTTTCATCCATATGCTTCTCCTGGTTCCCACAGAATTTCCTTTGCTGCAAAAAGCTTTGCGATGGATTCTGCTTTTGCGCTTTGCTCCCCCAGTAAATGAATCTGTTGTACAGAGACTTCCCCCTGGGGTGTGACTTCCAATTCAAATTTTGCCTGTACGTTCAGATCTTCCTTACGCATCATCTCGGTACAAGAATGCTCCATCTCCTCTTTTGCCTGTTGTAAGACCATATCGTTATAGGTATAGCACGAAGCAGGCGCAACAGATGGTTCTGGATTGCTCCAGGGAACCGGAAACGTCAGATCTTTCCCGCAGGAGAGCAGCGTGGCGATCATATACAATCCTGTAAGGCCCTGCATGACCTTTTTGCTTTCGCCCGAAGAAAGAAACTCCTGAACAATCCCAGCTGTGATACAGCATATGCAATAGGCCCGAACCAGCATGCGGAAAGATTCCATTACAACATACCGCCTCCCAAAATCAACATCATTAAAATGCCAACCGACATCATGCCAAAGAACAAAGCCAATACCGCTGCCAGCGCATATACACCGGACGCCATGCCTTGCATCAAATCTGCGCAGCGATTGAGGCCCAGCAAGGAAGCCCCGAGTCCAATCAAAGAGAAAATGCCCCAGCAGAGCATCGCCTGTATATAGATTGGAATACATTCCGCCCCAACTACGGTAAGCGCAGAAAAGGCAAGGCCGCTTTGCATGACCTTAACCCCTGCCCGTACTCCACTGGCCGCAGAGGACACCGCCTGTCCTACAATTGGGATACTGCTATATAACAGTGTTGCTCCTGTGTGCAATGCAGCGTTATCGGCTGCGGCAGAAAATACCCGCTGAATGCCCATCAATCCAGTGAAGATACCGCCAATCCATCCAATGCACTGGCGCAGCAATCCACCGATTTGCACGGAGAGCTTTTGTGCCGTGGCATTTTCGCTGAAAATACTGGCCGCCGTAATCGCAAGGAACAATTGCGTTACCGGGAGAATCAAATGGTGCAGCAGGTCCGCCACCCAGCTAATGGCCGTCAGAAAGAAACCATTGCAGATAGCAGCGGCTCCAATCTGCCCGGACGCAATCATAGAAGCGGAAAACACCGGCAGAAAGCTATACAAAAAGTCTTTCCAGACAATGCTTTTCTCCGCTGCCGCCTGTGACAACCGGATGCACATATCTTCCGCCAATAAAAAGCACAGACAGGCAAACATCCATTCCAAGAGGGTATCCCATCTGCTGTCCGCAATCAAAAACTTCAAGGCCGCAGCGCACAAAAGCAGTCCCGCAAGCTGTTTGGTAGGCCCCAGAACGTCCATCACATGCTGATGGAGCTTTTCCCCCAGCCATTGCCAAAGGGTAGACAGCGGATGCTGCAAAAAGGTTTCCAAAGAAAAAGGTGCTGCTTGCAGATAGGCTTCTGCTTCCGGTGGATATTCCATGCCAAAGGTTGGAGTCGTCATCCATCCGATCCAGCAAATCAGCAGAACACAGCATAACATCAGACACCCAGTCATCATCCGGTCAGATATTGAATCTCCTGCCAAATTTGCATCAGCATGGGTTCGATGGCGATGAGTACAAGGACCCGCCCGCTTAAGTCCAGACATCCTGCTGCAGAAGAAAGCCCTGCGTCTTTGCAGAAATCCCGTGCCAGATCGGTGAGCAAGAGAATCCCTGCTGCCCGGTAGATGCAGCTCAGAAATTCCGTGCCAGCACGCTCCTGCATGGTAAGCAGCCATTGCAGGATGGAAAAGGACCTGCCATCCGAAAAAAGCAGGACCAGGATAAACATGCTGCAGGAGGCCGCAATCAATGGAGCCCACACAGGGAGCCAACTTTTTAAGGTAGTGTACAAGACCGCTACCAGCAATACCGCTGCGCATAACTTCCATGCCGTCGTCACAGGTCAAACAGTCCCTGGATGGTGGAAAACAGCGTGCTGATTTCCTTTACCAGAATGGTAAGTACCACGATTAGTCCGGCAAGGGTGGTCATCATCGCCTGATCTTCCCGGCCGGAACGAATCAGCAGCTGATTGAGTACCGCAACAATGATGCCGATTGCTGCAATTTTGAAAATCATCTCAATTCCCATAGGAACTCCTTTTCTTCATTTTCGTATCACAACAGTGCCAGTGCAGCCATGGCCCCCACACACAGTCCGATTTTAGGGCAGACCGCAGCGGCGGCACGTTCTTTTTCCTGAATTGCTTCTGTGCCCGCCTGAAAATAGCGGAGATACTGTCGCAGCTGTTCACACTGGGGCTGACTGGCCTGACGCCCAAACTCCTGCATACAACTGTGAAAGCGACTGGCCTGCTCTCTTGTAACAAAGGCCGGCGGTTCCAGTAATTGCAGGCAGGTACATTGTTCCAGCGGCAAAAGCGTATAGCCGGAATCTTTCAGCTCCTGCAAAATCAAGTCCGCAGGCAGACGGCGATATTGAACAGCATCCAGCAGTTGCTGCATTAGATGTACGATTTCTTCCAAAGCACAGCGGCGGTTATGCCATCGACGGACAATTTCGGTGCCGCACCAAAACCCGCAAGACACCAGCAACAGTCCGCCCAGCCAAGTACGAATCAGCAATAGCACTTCACCTCCCGTATCTGCCCGGGATGTTCTCGCCCTTGCAAAACGCAGGCATAGTACAGGAGCTTTCGCTCCAGCAGATACTGAATCTGGAGTTTCTGTTCCATCTCTTGTAAGGTGGATGCATGCATCGTCAGCACCAAATCCACACCGGCGTGGACGCCTGCTTCCAGCAAACGGGTTTCCTCCATGGAAACCAGCTCGTCTACCAACAGGATTTGCGGGCCCAGCGTACGCAGGGCCATTTCGATGCCCTGTATTTTGTTCAGCCCCTGAATGTAATCGCAGCCCGCTGGCAAATCTTCGCCCGCCGGGAAAATTTCTCCACGCTCGTCAATGACGGCGCAGATTTTATGGCATGACGGCAAAAAGGCGGTCATGCTGCGCAGCAATGTGGTTTTTCCGCTGCCCGGTTCCCCAGCAATCACAAGGACGGAAAAGTGTTCCTGTAAAATCCGCATAAGGTCCAGTGGCAGACTGCCGGTTTGGAATCTGGCCACACGGATATTCAAAGACAACACCTTTTGCAATACGGTTTGTCCCGTTTGCAGATGAATGTATTTTCCGCCTACGCCCACGCGATGCCCGCCTTCCAGCTGAAGAAAGCCCTGCGCCAGTTCTGCTTCGTGTGCATATAAAGAACTGCCGCACAAGGTGAACAAAACTTCTTCCAATTGCTCCTGCGAAATCCTTTCTGGATAGGGTACCGTCACCAAGCTTTTTCCGGTGACCAGCTGAATCGGTTCGTTGACTCGGATGCGGATTTCCCGCACATCGGAACCAATGGATAGACAGAGCGGGTTCAAGCTTTCCTGCATCCATGGCGGCAGCCTTTGCACGACCTGATGATATGCTTTCATTTTCAACACCTCTTTGGGGGTATTATATGTGCCGTTGCCGCTGCAATAGAACTGTCTGCCGTCGGCTGCATAAAAAAAGCCCCTCTTTCCTGAAAAGAAAGAGAGGCTTCTGAATACATTTGATATTAAATGAAAGCGATGTGGTTATTTCAGCATATCCAAAAATTCCTGCTCGGTCAATACCGGGATGCCAAGAGTCTGTGCCTTGGTCAACTTGGAACCAGCGGCAGCACCGGCTACCACATAACTGGTTTTCTTGGAGACTGATCCGCTGGCTTTGCCGCCATTTTTAACGATCAGTGCTTCTGCTTCATTGCGGGACATGGTTTCCAGCGTACCAGTAACCACCAGTGTTTTGCCAAGCAGCAGGTCGGTCTTGGTTTCACCATGCCATTCCATGTTGATTCCGGCAGATTTCAGTCGGGCCAGCAAATCCTGCGTGCCTTTCTTTTCAAAGAAAGACACCAGACTCTGTGCCATTGTTTCGCCGAAGCCGTCAATTTCGCAAATTGACTCTACGGTTGCATTGCTGAGTTTGTCCATATTCTGGAAATGCTCCGCCAGCAAGGCTGCCGCCTTATCACCGATATTACGAATGCCAAGGCCAAAAATCAACTTGTCCAGATTATTTGTTTTGCTGTTGCGGATTGCCTGTGACAGGTTCTCTGCGCTCTTGTCCTTGAATTTTTCCAGGGTGAGCAGCTGCTCTTTGGTCAGGGTATACAAATCGGCAACGGTGTGAACCAAATCCTTTTCCGTCAGCTGAGTGCAAACAGCAGTGCCCAAGCCATCAATATCCATAGCGTCCCGGGAAGCAAAATGAATCAAATTCCGCAGAGCTTGTGCCGGGCACTCCGGGTTGACGCACCGCAAAGCGGCTTCGTCTGCCAGATGTACCACCGGCTCACCGCAGCTGGGACACACAGAAGGCAGCATATAGGGTTCAGCATCCAAGGCACGTTTGGTCACCCCGATGACTTCGGGAATGATATCGCCTGCCTTGCGCACCTGAATGGTATCGCCAATGTGCAGGTCGAACTGACGGATAAAATCTTCGTTGTGCAGAGAGGCACGAGAAACAGTAGTACCTGCCAGGAACACGGGATCAAATACAGCGGTAGGCGTCAGCACACCAGTACGTCCAACAGCGACCTCAATGGCACGCAGCTGCGTTTCTTTGATTTCTGGCGGATACTTAAACGCAATAGCCCACCGGGGAAATTTATTGGTAGAGCCCATTTGCTCCCGCTGGGCAAAATCGTTGACCTTGACCACTGCACCGTCCATATCAAAGGACAGGTCCTGTCGGTGCGCACCGATATCCTGAATCTCGTTTAGCACATCGTCAATATTGGTAAAGACCTTATAGCGAGGAGAAACCGGAAGGCCCAACTGCTTTAGATAGTCCAGGCTTTCCTTGTGGGAGTGCAGTTCTTCGCCACGGATCTGCTGAATATTGAATATAAAAATGGACAGTCCTCTGCTTCCGGTGACCGCAGGGTCTTTCTGGCGCAGGCTTCCAGCTGCTGCATTACGGGGATTTTTGAACGGAGCGACACCATCCAGTTCCTGCTGTTCCCGCAGCTTCTGGAATACATCGTGGGGCATATACACCTCACCGCGTACTTCCAGATATTCCGGCGCACCGTTCAGCTTTTTAGGGATTGCCTGAATCGCCATTACATTAGCGGTAACATCTTCGCCGACTACGCCATCACCACGGGTGGACGCACGGACCAGCGTACCATTTTCGTATTCCAAGCTGCAGGAAAGGCCATCGATTTTGATTTCCACTGCATACTCAGGCGCAATGCCGCTTTCCCGCACACGCTGGTCAAAATCCCGGATTTCCTGATCTGAAAAAGCATCCAGAAGGCTTTCCATTTTAACCTTATGTGTGACCTTGGCAAACCGACCGGAGGCGGCACCACCAACATGCTGAGTGGGCGAAGAAGCTTCGACCAGTTCCGGGTAAGCTGCTTCGATTTCTTTCAGCTCACGGTTGAGCATATCATACGTGTAGTCTTCCATTTGCGGCGCATCCTGCTCGTAGTACAGGCGGCTGTTATATTCCAGAATTTCCCGCAGTTCTTTGGCGCGGGCACGTGCTGTATTCAAATCCATATCATGTAGCCTCATTTCTAAAACTTCTTTGATATTATACCATACAACCCCTTCAATAACAGAAGAATTCCATAAAAAAATGCGGCAGTATAAAACTGCCGCATTTTAATTATTCAGAGATTACGCGCATACATAAAAGTAGATAAAATTGCTCAGCACGATCAGGCCGCTCATGGCCAGAACCATCAGAAAAAACGGGAGATCCAGTTTACGCGTTTTCTTAGGAATCATACTCTTTAATCAGCTGATATAAAAATTCAGCCGTTCCTCCTTCGGATTGTTCCAGACGCGTGACCAAATCTGATGCCAGCTTGACCCGTACAGGAGCCCCAGGCATAGCTACGGTGTGTCCGGCCATCTGCAAAAGGGATTGATCGCTGTAACTGCCGCCAATCCCATAAATATCAGGCTGGGACATTTCGCAAATCAGAGAAAGCTCCCGCAGAGCAGCCCCTTTGGAAACGCCTTTTCCGGTCACATGCAAAACATTTTCTGAGAGGCGGAAAATCTGGATATCTGTATGATTCTTGTGTCGGGCGGCATACTGTTCGATTTGGTCCAGCTGGTCTGCTTTTGCGGCAAGAATCATACGCACCCAAGGCTGATGTACGTCTTCGGCTTGTGCAATCAGATAGTTCGTTCCCTCACGCTGAAGATACGTCTGGGTAAATTCCGTTGCACGTACTACACACAGCGTTCCGTCCTGCTGCTGGACAATTACGCCCACTTGCGGGAAGACAGTCAGCACCGATTCCAGCACTTCCTCTGCCTGCTGGGTATTCAAGACACGCTGAGCTATATACTCTCTTTCTTTGGGGTCGTAAATGGTTGCACCGCCACAGCAGATTACCGGGTCCGTTACAGGAATATCCTGCAGCATACGCATGACATAATCCGGTGTTCGGTCAGATGCCACGGTAAACCGTCCGCCTCGACTGCAAAATAGACGAACGACTTCACGGTTTGCACGGGGAATTCGTCCTGCTTCATCCAACAGTGCCCCTTCCAGACCGACAACAACCATGACTTCGTCTAAAGTCCGCATTCAGGTTACCTCCTGTGCAGTGTTTTCAGAAAATGCGTGAAATACTCGGGAAGTTCCGAATCGAACTCCATGTATTCCCCTGTAATCGGATGAATGAATCCCAGTGTCTTTGCATGCAGGCACTGTCCCTGTAAACTGCGATGAGGGCCGTAAATCGGGTCACCGGCAACCGGATGTCCAATGGATGCCATGTGGACGCGAATCTGATGGGTGCGTCCGGTTTTCAGCTGGCAAGCAATGTGGGTAAAGCCATCGTACCGATCCAGAACCGAATAAGCTGTATAGGCATACTTGGTACCCGGCGTATCCATAGGGTAGACCGCCATCTTCTTACGGTCTGCCTTTGAGCGTGCCAGCGGTGCTTCTACAAAGCCTTCGTCCTGAGAAAATCCACCGTATACTACTGAATTATAGACCCGGCGGATGCTGTGCACTGCCATTTGCTGAGACAAACCAATATGCGTAGCATCGTCCTTTGCTACCACCAAAAGACCACTGGTATCCTTGTCGATGCGGTGCACGATGCCAGGGCGCAGCTCGCCGCCGATGCCGGACAGCGACCCCTCGCAATGGTACAAAAGCGCATTGACCAAGGTACGATCCGGGTTGCCGGGTGCCGGATGCACAACCATTCCCTTGGGCTTGTTGACCACCAGCAAATGGGAGTCCTCATAGACTACATCCAAAGGGATATCCTGTGCAACGGTTTCCACCGGGCGGGCACTGGGGATTTGCACCTCGATGACGTCACCAGCTTTTACCTTCATGCTCTTGGATACAAATTTTCCGTTGCAGTGCACCATGCACTGGTCTATCAGATTTTGCAGAGCATTGCGGGAAAGCCCCGTTTCCTCTTTTGCTAGGAAACGGTCGATTCGTGCGCCTTCCGATTCATTTTCTACGATAAACTGTAAAATTTCCATGCTTACTCAATATCCTTTTCGGTTTCTGGCTCGATTTTATCTGCCGAGCCTTCATCGTGCAGCAGTACATCCAATACCAGCAGGGCTGCGCCTACACAGACGCAGATATCTGCAAAATTGAACACGGCAAACCGCATGAACAGCAGATTGATATAGTCCACAACACAACCATTCAATACTCGGTCGATCAGATTGCCAACACCACCGCTGATGATTAACAGCAGTGCACTGCGCAAAAGCGGACGCTTTTTGCAGTGTACAAATAAAACATAAGCTGAAACCAGAAGTGTGATGCTTGTCGCAATAATCAGGAACAACTGCATACCGCTTAACATACTGAATGCCATGCCGTCATTCAAAAAGAAGCGCAGCTCTACCACATGGGGAATCAGCGGCATACTATGCACCGGCGCCAAAGAAGTGGTCGCCCAAGCTTTGATCCACTGGTCTGCCCCAATCAGGATTCCCATAACTGCTAAATTCACGATGATATAAACCATGTTGTATCCTCTCTGGATTTTCAAAAATAGGCGGCGCACCCATTAGATGGATACGCCGCCCGATTTATGTGATTAAATGTTCACATCTGCGGCACAACGGGCACACAGCGTGGGATGCTTCGGGTCGCTGCCAACGGTGTGGGAATACTTCCAGCAACGCTCGCACTTCTCACCCTGCATACGGTAAGCTTCGATGCCCAGGCCTTCCACAGCGGAAGCGGCACCGCCCTCACCTTCGATGACCTCAGCGTGAGAAACGATCATCAGATCAGCCAGATCCTCTGCGGAGATACCACTCAGCAGCTTGTAGTTCTCGCCGGTGCAGTACAGCTTGATACCGCCCTCCAGAGAAGAACCGATTGTCTTTTCGGCACGCTTCTGCTCCAGGACCTTCTTGACCTCGTCACGGATTGCCATGATCTGTGCCCACTTGGCTTCGAATGCTGCGTCAGCGGTGTACTCACCAGCCTTCGGCATGGACTCAAAGACCACGTACTTCTCCATGCCCTCGGTCTTGGGCAGGTGATCCCAGATTTCCTGGCTGGTGAAGCACAGCACAGGTGCAATGATCTTATCCAGTGCGACCAGGATCTTGTACATAGCGGTCTGTGCAGCCTTGCGGCCCACACCGCTGGTGCAGTACAGGCGATCCTTGATTACGTCCAGATAGAAGTTAGACATATCCACAACACAGAAGTTATGTACAGCGTGGTACACCTTGCTGAAGTTGTAGCTGTCGTAGCCTTCGGTAGCATCACGCATCAGATCGTCCAGAGCAGCCAGTGCCCAGCGGTCGATCTCGAACAGCTGATCGTCAGATACCATATCGGTATTGGGATCGAAGCCATTCAGGTTGCCCAGAATGAAGCGGGCAGTGTTACGGATCTTACGGTAAGCCTCGCTCAGCTGCTTGAAGATGTTCTTGCCTGCACGCACGTCAACCGTGTAGTCAGAGCTTGCCACCCACAGGCGGATGATGTCTGCGCCGTAGTCCTTGATGATTTCCTTGGGCTCAACGCCGTTGCCTGCACTCTTGTGCATCTGCTTGCCCTGCTCGTCAACGACCCAGCCATGGCTCAGGACGTTGCGGTAAGGAGCCTTACCGCGGGTTGCCACGCTGGTCAGCAGGCTGGACTGGAACCAACCACGGAACTGGTCAGCACCTTCCATGTACAGGTCAGCAGGCCAGGTCAGCTCAGGACGCTCTTCCAG
>RCNI01004492.1_pt1 | contig 11166 bp, 8 predicted proteins | sample 2041151 | NCBI WGS metagenome assembly RCNI01 (sample SAMN09708214, study PRJNA481090) | feces metagenome | isolation source: feces | place: Antarctica: Albino Rookery
ATGGATTCTGAGGAAGAGGGGATCTTTACCGTTTCCTGCGCAGGAGGTGCCAGAAGTACCATTTCTCTTCCGGTGGAACGCCGTGCAGTTTATGGTCCCTGTGTCAGACTGACGGTGGAAGGTCTTCAGGGCGGCCATTCCGGTGTTGAGATTCATAAGAATCGGGCGAACGCCAATAAGATCATGGGTGAATTTTTGAGCCGTGTCCAGAAAATGATGCCTCTGTGCCTTACCAAACTGGAAGGCGGCTCCAAGGATAATGCCATCCCCAGATCCTGCCAGGCTACCATGGTGGCAATGGGGATGTATCTGGAGCGGATCAATGATGTGGCAAAGCAGCTGCAGGAAGAAGTGCGGGAGCAGTATGATGAGCCGAATGCCATTGTAAGAGGCGACGATGTGGATGCTCTGGGCGGCAATGCCCTCACCACAGAGGATAGTGCAAAGGTGGTTGCGCTGCTCTGCACGGCACCTAACGGTGTTCAGTCCATGTGCAAGGATATTCCCTCTCTGGTGCAGACCAGCCTCAATCTGGGTGTGTGCCATTTGGGAGACCAAATGCAGATGACATTCTCTGTCCGCAGCTCTGTTAACCAGGAGAAAGAAGACCTGCTGAAACGGCTGCGGGAACTGGCAGAGTTCCATGGTGGCAGCTACAGCCAGCGTGGAGATTACCCTGCATGGGAGTACCGTGAGAATTCTCCGCTGCGGGATACTATGATCGATGCCTATCGTAAGATGTACGGCAAGGAGCCGAAAGTGATCGGTATTCATGCCGGACTGGAATGTGGTATGTTCAGCCAGAAGATTCCCGGACTTGACTGTATTTCTATCGGTCCGGAGATGCAGGATGTTCACACAAGCCGTGAAAAACTGAATATTGCCTCTGCTGAGCGCACCTGGAACTTCCTGCTGGAAGTCCTCAAGGCTCTGTAAAGAGAACACAGTTGACCCTCCTTTTCGGAGGGTCAATTTTTTTGAATCAGACCACGGAGCCAGAGAAGATCTTCCTTAGAAAGAATTTGAAACAGCGTCAGAAGACTGAAAAACGAAAGAAGAAAAATAAGAAAACTGCCAATGACGCAGTTGATTGTTCTGCTGAGCATAAGAGCTAAACAGGTAGCGCCTAGGATTCTGACTGGTACAGACAGCGGAATTTTCAAATGGGTAATCTTTATCAGAAGCTGCAGGCTGAGAAAAAAGTTTAAGCCGTGGGTGAGGACAAAGCTTGTGAAATATCCTTTTAGTCCGAATCGAGGCAGAAGCAGGAAGAGAAACAGAAGATCAAGGGTAGAAGTGATGATATTGTAGCGGACACAGATGCGCTGCTGCCCCAGCCCTTTTGTGATGGAATCGGTAATCACATCGCAGTAGAGTATGGGGATCAGAGGGGCGAAACAGCGAAGCAGATTCCCGGCCTCTTCACATTTATAGAGAAAAATACACAGTTTATCGCTGTAAAGATATAAAACCCCGGCGAAAAAGCAGCCATACAGCAAAGCAATGCGAAGACTTCTGCGAGAGAGATAAGAGATGCGCTTTTGACTTCCGGCAGCGGAACACCGGGCAAACTCCGGGAGCAGCAGTTCTGCTAAAGAAAATAAAATGGATGCAGGCAGCATGAGAATCGGAAAGACCATTGCGCTGAGCATACCAAAGGATGCCAGTGGATCAGCGACTTCCGGACAAAGTGCAAGACGATGGGGAACCATGAGATTTTCTGTTGTGGAGATTCCTGATTTTAAATCGTCAGCCAGTGCAAGGGGCAGAGCGGTGCGCAGCAGACGACGGCGCAATGGGAACGGTTTGCCGGAAGAAGGCTTGGTTTTTTGGTATTTGCACAGAAGAATCAGAAAAGATAGGATTGTACTGACTCCACTCCCAAACAGTACTGCCTCACAGGCTCTCACAGGCTCTGAGCCGGACCAGTGGAGAATCCCTACAGTAGCGGCTGCAATGTAGCAAAACTGCTCAGCGACTTCTACAGCGGCCAGTGTGCCGATCTGATTGATTGCTGTAAAGTATCCGGAGAAGCAGCCGGAAAGACAGGAGAAGGGAAGAAAAATTGCCAACAGGCGAATGGCTCTGTCTGCAGAGGGAATGCCGATTAAGCGATCTGAAAGGATGGGAGACAGAAAAAGCAGACACAGAGATACTGTGCAGCTGGTGAGAATGCTGTATCGGCAGCAGCTGTGCATTACCTGGGGGATGTTCTGGGGCTGCTTCCTTCCAAGCTCTTCCGCAGTTAAATACATGGCTGCGGTACGGATTCCTGCGGTAGCGGCAGTCATGCTGAGCATACCAATGGAGAGTATCAGCTGCAGCAGACCGACGCCGGAAGCCCCCAGTGTTCGGGAAATATAAACGCCGAACAGAGAAGAAAGAATCCGCAGCAGCAGATTTACAACGGTCAATAAAAGTGCATTATAAAATATGGGAACAGAACGACGCAAAAAAATCCCCCCTCGTCCCAATTTATGAGGACAAGGAGGGAGATAGAACAATCAGGGATTTACTTCGTGACACCAGAGGGAAAGAGGGCACTCTCCGCACTTGGGAGAGCGAGCCGTGCAGATTTCTCTGCCAAACAAAACAATGCGATGGCAGAAATCAGAACTTTCTTCCGGTGGAAGGATTGCCCGCAGCTGCTTTTCGACCTTTTCAGGTTCCTTTCCCTGAGAAAGCCCCAGTCTGCCGCAGATGCGGATGCAGTGGGTATCACAGACAACGCTGCCGGGGACACTGTAAAGATCGCCCAAAAGCAGGTTGGCGGTCTTTCTGCCAACACCGGGCAGCTTCAGCAGATCTTCCATGGAGTTGGGGACCTTTCCGCCATACTGGTTTAGCAGCATCTGACAGGCGAGGACAATATCCTGTGCTTTATGCTTATAGAAGCCACAGGAGTGCACCAGCTCTTCCACATGGGAGATAGGAGCGTTTGCCATGGATTCCAGGGTGGGATACGCAGCAAAGAGTGCCGGGGTAACCATATTGACACGGGCATCTGTACACTGTGCAGAAAGCCGGACGGCAATCATCAGCTCGTAATCCTTGCTGTAATGCAGGGCACAGACGGGGTTCGGATAGCGTGCCTTCAAAATTTCAATAATTGCAGATACTTTTTCTTCCATAATGCAATCTCCAGTAGGATTTTTCTCTATGTTATCACAAAATGTGAGGAAAGAAAAGCTATTTTTCCGCTTCTGTCAAAATCGCCTCTGCTTCCAGTGCGGAGATTTCATAGGCGGTTCGTTCCTGGGGACCCAGCTCTGTGATTTTGGTGTAGATACGGCTTTGCATACGCCCGAAAATATGAATCTGATCCCTTGTGTGGCAAGCGGAGATTTCTTCAGCAGTTCGTCCCCAGAGAATGCAGGGAAGATAGTCAGCCCGGTGGAAGGTGCGTGGTACTGCCAGCATGACATCACAGATCTCACGCCCAAGGGGAGTGCGACGGAGAATAGGTTCTTTGCACAATATACCGGATAACTCTACCTGATTGATGGGTTCCCCTTCATCTGCTTCCAAAGTGGAGGCAAAGAGAAAAATCAGCAGTCTGCGAGCCGTCTCCGTATAGTTATTGTGGGAACGAATCTGCCCGGTCACATGGAGCATGGAACCGGCGCTGAGATCCATCTGATCCAGCAGGGACTGCTCGGCAATTACCGGAAGTCTGTCCACCGTGCCGGAGAGCCGTGGTACTTCCAGCAGAAAGCGAAAAAAGCGTTTTCCGTGATTTTCGTGGGAAAAGACGGGCAGAGCTGCCAGTTCTCCCCGCAGAGATACTGCATTTAACATATGTTCCATAGTTCCACCTCAAATTCAAATGTATGGAACATCCTATGCGCCGCAAAGAAAATAAGAACCCCGCCGGAAAATCCGGCGGGGGAAAGATCAGCGGTAATTCTTTTTACGGGAAGACTGTGCGGGCTTCTTTCCCTGGGCTCTGGCGGGTGCTTTTTGGGGCGCCGGAGAGCGGGCGGGCTTGCGGTTTGCAGGCTTTGCGGTGGCTTTGGGTGGGGGAGAAGTCTTGGTGCGACGGGGCGGTACGGCTCGAATCAGACATTTGGGACCGGAACCGATCAGATCCTCCCGGTGTGCTTTCAGCAGAGCTTCTTTGACAAGATAATAGTTCTTGGGATCCCGATACTGGATCAGCGCTCTCTGCATAGCCTTTTCGTGGGGATCAGTGGGGACATATACCTTCTCCATAGTTCTGGGATCAAGCCCGGTGTAGTACATCACCGTGGAAAGGGTAGAGGGGGTGGGGTAGAAGTCCTGCACCTGCTCGGGATTGTAACCCATTTCCCGGATGTATTCAGCAAGCTCAATGGCTTCCTTCAGGGTGGAGCCGGGGTGGCTGGACATCAGATAGGGAACCAGATACTGGTTCATGCCATACTGCTTGTTAAGGGCGTAATATTTATCCACAAAGCGATTGTAAACGGCATTCTTCGGCTTTCCCATCCTGGAAAGCACAGCATCGGATACGTGTTCCGGTGCTACCTTCAGCTGACCGGAGACATGGTACTGCACCAATTCTTTAAAGAAGGTGTCGCTTTTATCTGCCAGCAGATAGTCGAAGCGGATGCCGCTGCGGATGAAGACTTTCTTAACGCCGGGAAGCTTCCGCAGCTTTCTCAGCAGAGAAATATAGTCAGAGTGATCCGCTTTCATGTTTTTGCAGGGGGTGGGGTAGAGGCACTGCCGACCGCCGCAGGCACCCTTGGTCATCTGTTTTTCACAGGCAGGATGGCGGAAATTGGCGGTGGGGCCGCCGACATCATGGATGTATCCCTTGAAATCTTTGTGATTTACCATGAGCTGGGCTTCCTTGATAATGGACTCATGACTTCTGGTCTGAACGATCCGCCCCTGATGGAAGGTGAGGGCACAGAAGGAGCAGGCACCGAAGCAGCCCCGGTTGCTGGTAAGACTGAATTTGATTTCCTCGATGGCAGGAACGCCGCCCAGCTTCTCATAACTGGGATGGTAAGCGCGGCAATAGGGAAGATCGTATACCGCATCCATTTCCTCAGTTGTAAGCGGCTTCTGGGGCGGATTCTGTACCACATAGAAATTCTCGTAAGGTTCTGCCAGACGCTTGGCGGTGAAGGGGTCACAGTTGCCATACTGGGTTCGGAAAGATTCGGCATAATTGCGGCGGTTTTTCTTCAGCTCCTCGTAGGAGGGCAGAATAATGGTGGGCAGACTATCGTCCAGTTCTGCTGTCTTGAAAACCGTTCCGTCAATATAGGTGATGTCCTTAACATCCAGACCGGAGTTGAGGGCGTCAGCAATCTCTACAATGCTCTTTTCACCCATACCATACATAAGAAGGTCGGCCTGACTATCCAGCAGCAGGGAGCGCTTGAGGCTGTCAGACCAGTAGTCATAATGAGCGAGTCTGCGGAGACTGGCTTCGATACCACCCACCAGAATGGGGACGTCTTTGTAGGTTTGACGGATCAGATTGCAGTAGACCACAGCGGCATAATCCGGGCGCTTGCCCATTACACCGCCGGGGGTATAGGCATCGGTCTTGCGGCGGTGCTTGGAAACGGAATAATGGTTGACCATGGAATCCATGTTGCCGCTGGAGACGAGAAATCCCAGTCGGGGACGACCAAAGACATCGATAGATTTGGGGTCTTTCCAGTCAGGCTGGGAAATGATGCCAACAGTATAGCCGTTGTGCTCAAGCACACGGCTGATGATTGCATGACCGAAAGATGCATCGTCCACATAGGCATCGCCAATGACAAATACGAAATCGCAGCAGGTCCAGCCGCGATCCAGCATCTCCTGCTTGGTGATCGGTAGAAATTCCATAGGTACCTCCGATAGTAGTTTTTATCAGTATATCATTTTTCTGTGGAAAAAGAAAGACTTTGAAAAAGGAAACAGAAAAAGGAAGATAGAGAGAAGATTGGAAAGGCAGTTTATCAGAACAGAGGGGGAACGCAAAAAGAAAAGCAGCTTATCTTTCGATAAGCTGCTTTCTTTGGTGGGCGAGGCGGGACTTGAACCCGCACGTCCGCAGTGAACACTAGAACCTGAATCTAGCGAGTCTACCAATTCCACCACTCGTTGTTTCGGTTGGGGGCTGTTCCCTGACCGCTCCGATATAATAACATGGGGGGCGGGTTTTGTCAACACTTTTTTTATCTTTTTTTCAAACTTTTTAATTTTTTTGAAAATGGGTGGAAATTCTGGAAGAACAAAAACGAAATATAGAACTTACAGAATGATAAAAACGGCATATAGTTACTTATTCTTAGCAAAAATACAACAAAATAGGAATTTGCAAAATTATCGAAAAATATCGAGGCTGCAAAAGAAAAAATGGTATCTTATCTGCGAGAAAGAAAAAATAAATTGAGCGCACACTAAAAAATAGTGTACGCTCAAAAAATCAGAGGGTTTCCAGGGCAGAACGAATCCGGCTCACGGATCGGTCATAGCCGAGAATCTTCATGACTGTGTAGAGGTCGGGAGAATTCTCCTTGCCGGTGACGGCAACACGAAGGAATGTGGAAACATCGGCAACAGTGCCGGGGAAAGCAGTGGGATCTGCCTTATAGGCCTTCATGTCGGTGGTGAAGCCGATTTCCTCAGTGATTTCCTTCACCTTGTTAAACCATGCAGAAGAGTCATCCGAATAGTCGTAAACTGCCAGGAACTTTTCAAGAACGGTCTTGACGGTTTCAGTGGAGAAACGATCGGAGAAGACAGGCTTTTCCAGATACTCGTCATAGAAGAATCCCATGTAGGGCTTTGCTTCCTTCCAGATAGCGATGTCCTTTCTGGGCTTCTTGCCGCCACGACCGATGGCGAGAATGCTCTTTGCGTAGTCGGGATCTGCTTCCAGCTTTTCAGCAAAGTCAGCATCAAATTCCTTAGCCCACTCCAGAAGCAGTGCGTAGACCTGATCGGCATTCATTCTGGAAATGACATTCTTGGAAACATCGGTGAGCTTGGCGTAGTCAAAGAGACTGCCTGCGGGATTCAGCTTCTTGGGGCTGAACTTAAAGGTGTCAGCAGGCACATCGGGATTGGCACGGCGCCAGTCTTCAAAGTTGGAGTTCAGGATGGTCATAAGGTACTCGTAGACCGCTTCAACGGGGAAGCCTTCGCCCTTATAGTAAGTAAGAGCCAGTTCGGGATCCTTACGCTTGGAAAGCTTCCGCTTGGAAGTGCCGTCCATCTTCATCAGCGGTCCGATGTGGACATACTTGGGAAGCTTAAAGCCCAAAGCCTTAAACAGCTGAATGTGGAAGGGCAGGGTGGGCAGCCATTCGTCACCGCGAACCACATGGGTGGTGCGCATCAGGTGGTCGTCTACAGCATGGGCAAAGTGGTAGGTGGGAATGCCATCGGATTTCAGCAGAACGTGGTCAACATCGTTTTCTGTGATGGTAAGCTTGCCTTTGACCAGATCGTCAAACTTAAACTGATTTTCAATAGAGCCGGTAGAACGGAACCGAAGAACCCAGGGCTTGCCTGCATCCAGCTGTGCCTGAATTTCTTCCAGACTGCGATCCCGCCACATAGCATATTTTCCATAGTAGCCGGTGGTTTCTTTGTTGGCTTCCTGATGCTCACGCATGGCAGCCAGCTCTTCCTCGGTGCAGAAGCAGGGATAGGCCATGCCTTCCCGCACCAGCTTCTTGGCGTAGACATGATAGATGTCCGCTCTCTGACGCTGACGGTAAGGACCGTAGTTGCCACAGTCGCCATCAATGGTGGCACCTTCGTCAAACTGAATGCCATAGTGCTTCAGCGTAGAAATCAGTACATTGACGGCACCGGGAACCTCTCGCTTGGCATCGGTGTCCTCCACACGGAGGAACAGAATGCCGCCGCTCTGATGTGCCATACGCTCTGCAGTAAGCCCCATGACCAGATTGCCAAGATGGACAAATCCGGTGGGAGAAGGAGCCATACGGGTGACCACAGCGCCTTCAGGCAGATCACGGGGAGGATATTTTTCTTCCAACATCTCGGGAGTATCGGTTACATCCGGGAAGAGAAGCTGGGAAAGTTTTTCATAATCCATAGCTTTTTACCTCTGTCTTATAAATTCTGAACATACTATACCATTCTCAAGGAACAAAGTCAATTTTCCATTGCGTTTTAATTTGTTTTGTGGTAAAATACACTCAATTATCCAAAAGTGAGGCGTGTGCTATGGAAGAAGTTACTGCAACCAAAAAAAGAATGCTGTCTGGCATTAAGCCTTCCGGCGATTTGACGCTGGGTAGTTATTTGGGTGCTATCAAAAATTGGGCAGAGCGTGCAGAAGAATATGATTGCTTTTACTTTATGGCAGATATGCACGCCATTACCGTTCGGCAGAATCCGGCAGATCTGCGTCGCCGTACGCTTGAGCAGCTGGCACAGTATATTGCCTGCGGTCTGGATCCCGAAAAGAATACTCTGTTTATTCAGAGCCATGTGCATCAGCATGCTGAGTTGGGCTGGGTGCTTAACTGCTATGCAATGTTTGGCGAACTGAGCCGTATGACTCAGTTTAAGGATAAGTCCGCCAAGAATGCTGAAAATATCAACGGCGGTCTCTTTACTTATCCCAGCCTGATGGCTGCGGATATTCTGCTCTATCAGCCGGATCTGGTTCCTGTTGGTGAAGATCAGAAGCAGCATGTGGAGCTGTGCCATACCATTGCCCGCCGGTTTAACGGTGTTTACGGCGATGTGTTCAAGATACCGGAGCCTTTTGTACCCAAGGTGGGCGCCAGAATTATGAGCCTTACCGATCCTACCTCCAAGATGTCCAAGTCTGAGAATGCAGATTCCGGTCGTGTGCTGGTGATGGATTCTCCTGAGACCATCATGCGAGTGTTTAAGCGTGCAATCACGGATTCCGATACGGAAAACTGCGTCCGCTTCGATCGTGAGAATAAGCCCGGCGTTTCCAACCTGATGACTATTTATTCTTCCTGCACCGGTAAGACTTTCGAAGAAATCGAAAGAGAGTTTGCCGGCTGCGGCTACGGTAAATTCAAGCCTGCTGTAGGCGAGGCTGTGGTGGAGACCCTGCGCCCCATCCGTGAAGAGTCTGAGCGCCTGATGAAGGATAAGGCATATCTGGAGCAGGTGTTCCGTGATGGCGCTGAAAAAGCTTCCTACGTGGCAGAAAAAACGCTGCGTAAGGTATATAAGAAAGTCGGTTTCGTTGCCCGCTGATGCGGTGCCCGACTTGTGAGGAAAAAGAAAAAGAGGAACCCTCTGGCGATTATCGCCAGAGGGTTTCGGTGTTATTAGGGAAGCTGTTACTGCAAATACGCCTTTAAATAGAGAACTGCCTGCCGGTAGCCTGCCAGCCCTTGCCCCTTGATGGTGTGAATGCAGGCCATGCCAGCGTAAGAAATCTGCCGAAAAGGCTCACGGGCATCCACATCAGAGATATGTACCTCGACTGCAGGAATGGCAACTGCCTTTAAAGCATCCAAAATTGCTACAGAGGTATGTGTATAGGCAGCAGGGTTAATGACAATGCCGTCGAAAATTCCGTATGCTTTTTGAATTTCGTCTACAATAGCCCCTTCGTGATTGGACTGAAACTGCGTGATTTGAATACCGGTTTCCAGTTCTGTCTGCTTAAGAAGCGCCAGTAAATCCTGAAAGCTTTGGGTTCCGTAGATTCCTGGCTCCCGGATACCGAGCATATTGATGTTGGGACCGTTGATTACTAAAATTTTCATAGCGTCTTCTCCCATATCCTGAAAATCTCTGATGCGGTGTCCTCCGGAGTGCCGTTATTAAGGACACTGTGGTCTGCAAAAGCTTCATAGAGGGGGGCTCTTTTAGCAAACATGTCAGAAAGAGATTGTTTGTTAGAAAGAGGCCTGCCTTCAACAGGCAGCTGCTCCAAATTCCGCTGAATCCAGAAGATAGATCCGTTCCTGTGGAGATTTTCGTAGTTTTCTTTTACGGTTACACAGCCGCCACCGGTAGCGATGACCAGACCGGATTCCTTACCCAGACGAGAAAGCACACGACGCTCAAGCACACGGAATGCCGGTTCGCCCTGAGTGGAGAAAATTTCCGGGATGGAGATTCCGGCCTCTGCTTCGATTTGTGCATCTGCATCTACGAATCGATGTCCGGTTTTGGCAGCCAGCAGTTTTCCAATGGTTGATTTTCCTGCACCGGGCATACCGATGAGGATAATATTTTCCATCTGATCTTTCAGCGTATGGTGGATCTTGGCAACGATACTGCTGTCAATGGAATGTCCGAAAAACCATTCGGCGCTTTCAACAGCCTGTGCCACCAGCATGAGAAGCCCATTTTCTGTAACCAGCCCCATTTCTTCGGCCTGCATCAGCAGCTTGGTTCTGGCAGGATTATAGATCACATCAAAAACGCCTTCTAGCTGGGAAAAGCCGCTGAGGGAGAGCGGTGCAGCGTCCACATTGGGATAGGTACCCACGGGGGTAGCGTTGACAATGAGGGCGGCATCATAGTGGCGGTTTAAGTTTTCATAGTTGTTTTCACCACTGCGGGAAATAACAACAGGCAGAGCGCCCAGCTCTTCCAGCACAGCAGTGACAACATTTGAAGCACCACCGCTGCCCAGCACCAGCGCTTTTTTTCCCTGCAAAGAGAGACCGGAGTGAGCCACGAGGGCTTGAAAGCCTGCATAATCGGTGTTGTGTCCCATCAGTGTACCATCTGCTCTGCGGACAATGGTGTTGACGGCTCCCAGTTTTTCTGCGATGGGAGAAAGCTGCGAACAGAAGGGAATGACTTCCTTTTTATAGGGAATGGTTACATTGATTCCTGTAAAGTTGCCTTCGGTCAGGAAGGAGGCAAGCTGCTCCGGCTCAACTTCAAAGAGACTGTAGCTTTCATTTCCCAGCATCTTGTGAATCTGGGGGGAATAGCTGTGGCAGAGTGTCCTGCCCAATAAGCCGCATCGCATCAGACCCCCTCTGTATAGCTGCCAAGATAGGTAAACTCCTCACACAGCTCGTCCAGCTCGCACATAAGCTGTGTAAATTCTTCGGAATAAATGGAGGTTTCCAGATCGAAGTAGAACATAAATTCAAAATCCCGATCGGGAATGGGGCGAGATTCCAGCTTGAGCACATTGATGCCCAGAACATAGAGTCGTGCCAGTACCTTATAAAGGGAACCGGG
>RCNI01001773.1_pt1 | contig 11164 bp, 8 predicted proteins | sample 2041151 | NCBI WGS metagenome assembly RCNI01 (sample SAMN09708214, study PRJNA481090) | feces metagenome | isolation source: feces | place: Antarctica: Albino Rookery
GATGCCCAGAACGCCATCAATAATCAGCGGGTGGAGAAGGTGCAGAGACTGCACGTGCAGCTCCTTGTGGTGCTCTTTGGCCTGGTGGTGGGTGCTGTGGTCATCAGCGTGGCCTTCACCCGCAAGCTGATGGGTAGCATCCTCTTCCCTCTGGAGCAGATCAAGAACGCGGCAACAGACATGGCTGCTGCCAAGTTTGAATCGCCCCTCACCTGTACCGGCGAGGACGAGTTTGGCCGTACCTGCGTTGCGCTGAAGCAGTGCCAGGACAGCCTGAAAGAAGTCATTGCCGATGAGCGCTACCTCCTGAACGAGATGGCCAACGGCAACTTTGACGTACACTCCAAGATCCCTGAGAAGTACGTGGGCGATCTGGTGACGGTGAGAGAGTCCATCCGCCGCATCAACGGTGATCTCAGCGACGCCATCACCAACATCAACCAGAACGTCATTCAGGTGGCACAGGGCGCCGATCAGGTGGCCGCCGGTGCCCAGACTCTGGCTCAGGGCTCTACTGAGCAGGCCAGCGCCGTTGAGGAGCTGACCGCTACCATTGCCGATATTACCAATAACTCCCGCGAGAACGCCAAGAACAGTGCCACCGCACTGGAGAACTCCCATCAGGCCAGCCAGTTCATGGAGGCCAGCGCCGCAGACGTGGATGCCATGGTCAAGGCTATGGAAGAGATCACCCAGTCCTCTCAGGAGATCGGCAAGATCATTGCTACCATTGAGAACATCGCCTTCCAGACCAACATCCTGGCCCTGAACGCCGCCGTCGAGGCTGCCCGCGCAGGTGCCGCCGGTAAGGGCTTTGCCGTGGTTGCCGACGAGGTGCGCAATCTGGCTGCCAAGTCCGACGAGGCTGCCAAGGCCACCAAGGAGCTGATCTCCGGTTCTATCGAGTCCGTCCACAACGGTGACAAGATCGTTGAGCGTGTGGCCAAGTCCCTGTCCGACACCAAGGCGGCCGCCGAGCGTTCCGGCGCTGATATCGAGCTGATTGCCGCTGCCGTGGCCCGTGAAGCTGAGGCCCTGTTGCAGGTGTCCAGCGGCCTGGATCAGATCTCCTCTGTTGTCCAGACCAACTCCGCCACCAGCGAGGAGTCCGCAGCTGCCAGCGTCCAGGTCTCTCAGCAGGCCGAGATGGTTCGGGAGATCCTGTCCCACTTCAAGCTGCGTGACGACAGCACTGAGTTTGTCGGCTCCAGCGCTGCCCGGGTGGATGCCCCTGTTCAGGAGGCTACTGTCTCTTCTTTTGACAGCTCCAGCAAGTATTAAGATTTACATCTGTGCATATGCCAAACGCCGCTGGGGCTTCTGCCCCGGCGGCGTTTTGTCCTTTTTCTTTGGGTGTAAATGTGGTATGCTGAAGTTGAAATGATTTGGGCAGCCCAGACCGGAAAGATGTGTAGCCGCTCCGCAAGGAGACTGGGGAGAATTTCGGCCCGGCGGCCCAGGGTAAGGAGGAAACGCCATGAGCGAGATGATCCCCTTTCAGCCGGATCAGGAGTGGCCCGATCTGGACGCTATGAGTGAAGAGGAACTGCGGCGGGAGCTGTCAGAGGTCTGGGAACAGCTGGCCGTCCTGAACTATCAGGAGCCGGAGGACATGAACAGCGAGGAGTACGAGGCCTGGGCCGACCGCCATGAGGCATTGGAAGATCTGGAGGACGAAATCCGGGATCTTCTGGACGAAGGGTAAGGCCATGGAGGACTTTGCCTGCTGCAAGCTGGAGATCTTTGTGCCGGAGGACTATCTGGACGCCATTCAGGAGGCCCTTTGGCAGGTGGATGCCGGGCACATTGGGGCCTATGACCACTGTATGTCGTACAGCCCCGTTACCGGGTGCTGGCGGCCTCTGCCGGGGACGACGCCCTTTCTGGGGGAGGAAAATCAGCTGTCCCGGGAACCGGAGCTGAAGGTGGAGGTGATCTGCCGGAGAGAGCGGGTTCGGGAGACGGTGGCGGCGGTGAAGGCTGCCCACCCCTATGAGGAACCGGTCATCAATGTGATCCCCCTGTATCAAACCGGAATATAACCACAGCGGCCTCCTGTGCGGAGGCCGCTGCCTGTTTTGCGCAAAAAAATCCGACGATACTATGCTGTATCGTCGGATATGGCGGGAATATGCAGGAATCGAACCTACCTAAGAGACTTGCGGCCCCTCGCCAAACCATGAAGGTAAGGGGGTACACCAGCACCCATCTACTCCCAAGTATAAAGATATGGTATCATAAATTTTTCTCGTCGGCAATCCCCAAAATAGAAATCTTTGTTTTTTTCGGGAAGAACATCGAATGATGTCGGATTTTGGGGAGGAGAGCGCTGAAAAAACCGGAGGAGAGGCACCAAAATGGGTTTGGCCTTTCCTCCGGCTTTTTAAATGGAATGGGGATTACCCCAGAACCTCCGTCACGGCTTCCGCAATGGCGGGGAAGTCCTGCTCCGTCAAGGTACGGACATCCAGCAGGGATTGATTCTGGAAAATGCGGCCGACGATGGGCAGTTCCCGGCGGCGCAGCCTTTCCTCCAGCTCCACCACAGTGAGCGGGCCGGGGGCAATGGCCACGGCGCGGGAGTCCAGCAGCACCAGAGGGGCAGAGCCGCCGCCCACCTGATCCTGCGTTTCCACCACCTCTGCGCCGATGCCCTTGTCCCGGAGCAGCTGACTGAGGGCCTCGGCCCGCTTTTGCAGGGTCTCACAGCTTGCGCCCAGCATGGCAAGGGTGGGGATCTCCCGCAAGGCCGTGTCGGGGTCAAGGTAGCTGTACAGCGTGGCCCGCAGGGCAGCAAGGGTCATCTTATCCACCCGCATGGCCCGGGCCAGCTGGTGACGTTTCAGCTTTTCAATCCAGCTTTTGCTGCCCACGATGATACCGGCCTGAGGGCCGCCCAGCAGCTTGTCACCGCTGAAGGAGACGATATCCACACCGGCCTGAATGCTCTGCTGTACCGTAGGCTCGCCGTGGATGCCCACCCGGTTCAGATCTACCAGTGCACCGCTGCCCAGATCTTCGATGATGGGCAGGCCGTTTTTGTGGGCCAGATCGGTCAGGTCTTGCAGCGGGACGGCTTCGGAGAAGCCCACAATCCGGTAGTTGCTGGTGTGCACCCGAAGCAGGGCCCGGGTGTCCTCGCCAATGGCATCGGCGTAGTCAAAGAGATGGGTCTTGTTGGTGGCACCCACCTCTTTCAGGGTGCAGCCGCACTGGGTCATGATGTCGGGAATGCGGAAGGAGCCGCCGATTTCCACCAGCTCCCCACGGGAGGCCACTACCTCGCCGCCCTTGCCCACGGCGCTGAGGATCAGCAGCACGGCAGCGGCGTTGTTGTTGACCACCATAGCGGCCTCCGCTCCGGTGAGCCGCACCAGAAGCTCCTCGACGTGGTCGTGGCGGGAGCCGCGCTGACCGGACTCCACATCGTACTCCAGAGTGGAGTAGCCCCGGGCGGCATCCGTGACGGCATCAATGGCCTGCTGGGAGAGACAGGAGCGGCCCAGATTGGTGTGGAGCACTACACCTGTGCCGTTGATGACCGGACGGAGAGAGGGGAGGGCACTGGCCTTGGCCTCTCCCAGAATGGCGGCACAGATGGACTCTGTATCCGGCAGACGGTCACGGACTCCGCTGAGAATCTCGCGGCGGATGGTATCCAGCTGCGCCCGGACGGCCTCTTTCAGCAGATCGTGGGGCATTGTGTCGGAGAGCTGCCGCAGAGCGGGGTGCTGCAACAGCTGGTCCACCTTGGGGATTTTTCGCAAAAGTTCCTTGTGTTCCATAGATTCACACTCCTGAAAGGTCGGCCTGGGCCGATCCGTATTTTCGATATAGATTCAATCTGTACTATTGTAATACGACTTGGACGAAAAAACCAGCTAAATTCCGGCGGCGGGCGGGGAAAGCCCAAAGCGGGAAATTCAGCCCCCCGAAGCGGGGGTGGTATTGCCCGGGTTGCAGACAGCAGGACCTTTGTCATAAGTTAAAAAAATGATGGGACTTTTTCGCCTTCCTGCCAAAAATGTGCGAAGTGCCAAAATATAGGTTGTATTACAGGGGGTAGTGTTGTATAATTTCTACATTAAACCGAGGGGGTAATCCTCTTCGGTGTCCCCGGTGGGACTCTCCGATTTCGGGCGGCCCCCCAAGTAAGCACAAACATAAGGAGTGGAACGATCATGAGCTATTCTGTACAAAACATCCGTAACGTCTGCCTGCTGGGACACAGCGGAAGCGGTAAGACCGCTCTGGCAGAGAGCCTGCTTTATATGACCGGCGCCATCGAACGCATGGGCCGTATTCCTGACGGAAATACCGTCTGCGATTACGATGCAGAAGAGACCAAGCGCCAGATCTCGATTTCCATGGCAGTTGCTCCTCTGGAATACAAGGGCTGCCGCATCAATGTGCTGGATACCCCGGGTGCTTTCGATTTTTCCGGCGAAGTCATGGAGGCCCTGCGTGCCGCTGACGCCGCCGTGATCGTGTGCTCTGCCAAGGACGGTATTTCCGTTGGCCTGGAGAAGGCATGGAAGTACTGCGAAGAGCGCAATATGCCTCGTTTCATCTATATTTCCAAGACCGACGAGGAGAACAGCGACTATAACGAAACCTTCAACGCCCTGCGTGAGCGCTTCGGCAAGAAGATCGCTCCCATGGTGGTGCCTATCTGGGACGAGGATAAGCGTGTTACCGGCCTCATCGACGTGCTGAACAAGCGTGCCTATGAGATGCAGGATCTCAAGCGCGTGGAGATCGAGGTTCCCGAGGATAAGGCCTCCGTCATTACGGAATTTAATGATGCCCTGAAGGAGTCCGTGGCTGAGACCAGCGAGGCCTTCATGGATAAGTTCTTCTCCGGCGAGGATTTCACCTACGCCGAGATGATTACCGGTCTGCGTCAGGGCGTGCGGGAGCTGAGCCTGTTCCCCGTGCTGTGCGGCTCCGGCATCAACTGCATGGGCTCTCTGATGCTGATGGACGGCATCGTGGATCTGCTGCCCAACCCCATGGAGGGCAACTACCACAAGGCAACCCGTCAGGATGGCGAGTCCGAGGAATTCGTGGTCTCTCCCGGCGGCGTTCCCACTGCCTTTGTGTTCAAGACCACCTCTGACCAGTACGGCAAGTACTCCTTCGTGAAGGTGCTCTCCGGCACCATCACCCCCGATATGCCTATGGTCAACGCCCGCACCGGTGCCACCGAGAAGCTGGGACACCTCTATATTATGCGTGGCAAGAAGGCCGTTGAGGTCAAGGAGCTGGACTGCGGCGAGATCGGTGCCATTGCTAAGATGGAGAAGGTCAAGACCGGCGACACCCTGTGCGATGCCCGTAAGGTGGTCACCATGAAGGAACTGCCCTTTGCTGACCCCTGCTATTCTGTGGCCATCTCTCCCAAGACCCGCGGGCAGGACGACAAGATCGCCCAGGGCCTCTATAAGCTCAATGAAGAGGACCCCACCTTTACCCTGGTCAACAACGCCGAGACGCATCAGATGGTGCTCTCCGGTTCCGGTGATATGCAGATCGACGTGCTGGTTTCCAAGCTGCGCAGCCGCTTCAACGTGGAGGCCGAGCTGGGTGCCGTCCGCGTGCCCTACCGTGAGAAGATCCGCAAGACCGTGCAGAAGCAGGGCCGTCATAAGAAGCAGACCGGCGGCAGCGGCCAGTTCGGTGACGTGTGGATTCGCTTTGAGCCCAACCCCGACACCGAGGAAATGGTCTTTGCTGAGGAAGTCTTTGGCGGCTCCGTGCCCCGGAACTTCTTCCCCGCCGTTGAAAAGGGCCTGCGCGAGGCCTGCGTCCACGGCCCCCTGGCCGGTTATCCCGTGGTGAACCTGAAAGCCGTTTTGTATGATGGCTCCTATCACCCCGTGGATTCCTCTGAAATCGCATTCAAGACCGCAGCCCAGCTGGCCTTCAAGGCCGCTCTGCCCGAGGCCAACCCCGTTCTGCTGGAGCCTGTGGGTGAGGTGAAGGTCACCGTACCCGACAGCTACATGGGCGATGTTCTGGGCGACCTGAACAAGCGCCGCGGCCGTGTTATGGGTATGGACCCCACTGACGACGGCGGCCAGATCATTACCGCTGAGGTTCCCATGGCCGAGATGAGCACCTATGCCATCGACCTGCGCTCTATGACCCAGTCCCGCGGCAGCTTTACCTTTAAGTTTGTCCGCTACGAGGACTGCCCCCCTGCTGCACAGGAGAAGGCCATTGCTGAGGCCAAGGCTATGGCAGAGCAGTAAACACAAGTTATGATCCGACGAACGGGAGCCTGGACGGGCTCCCGTTCCCATGTGGAGTGCTGGAAATATCAGGTTACGGCGTTATGGAGGGCCAAAAATAAAAAAATTTTTGGATAATGTCGTAATTGTTGCAAATACAACTTCATATATTAGGATATCCTGTTATACTCATATCATCCCAAGGGGGAAAACAAAACCCCCGGACGGGAGATTAAAATTAAAACTAAACTTATGATTTTGAAAACTTTATGAGGAGGAAACAAAAATGAAGAAATGGGTTTGCCAGGTGTGCGGTTATGTGTTCGAGGGCGAGAATCCCCCCGAGAAGTGTCCCCAGTGCGGTGTTCCCGCTTCCAAGTTCACTGAGCAGAAGGGCGAGCTGAGCTGGGCTGCCGAGCACGTCGTGGGCGTGGGCAAGGTCTTTGGTGAGGATGTTCCCGCTGAGGTTCAGAACATGATTATCGAGGGTCTGCGTGCCAACTTCAACGGCGAGTGCGCCGAGGTCGGTATGTATCTGGCTATGAGCCGCGTGGCTTACCGCGAGGGCTATCCCGAGATCGGTGACTACTGGCACAAGGCTGGCCTGGAGGAGGCCGAGCACGCTGCAAAGTTTGCCGAGCTGCTGGGCGAGGTCATCACCGATTCCAGCGAGAAGAACCTGGCTATGCGTGTTGAGGCCGAGAACGGCGCTACCGCTGGCAAGTTCGAGCTGGCTAAGCTGGCTAAGCAGTACAACCTGGATGCCATCCACGACACCGTCCATGAGATGGCTCGTGACGAGGCCCGTCATGGCAAGGCTTTCCAGGGTCTGCTGAACCGTTACTTCGGTAAGTAAGACGAGACAGGTTTACCTGCCTCAGAGGATATAGAAAGGAAATACGCCATGAAATACGAGTGCCCCTGTGGTTATGTTTACGATCCCGCTGTCGGTGATCCTGAAAACGGTATCGCTCCCGGCACCCCCTGGGAGCAGGTTCCTGAAAGCTGGGTTTGTCCCGTCTGTGGGATGGGCAAGGAAGTCTTTACCGAGGCTTGATTGCAAGTGAAGAGAGAGTCGAGAAATCGGCTCTCTCTTTTTTTGTGGGATTTCCCACAGGGGCGGCAGCGTTTTTGGAAAAAGAGGGCGCTGTGGAGAAACCCTCCGCCTGTCCGGAGGCGAAAGAGGAAACCAATTTTGGCAAAGATGGAGTTTTTTCGGCAAAAACTGCGGTTTTTCTTGCAGAGAATGGCTGTTCATGATAAAATTACGTTGAGTTAGAAAAGGGGAGAGTATCATGTATCAGGTTATCCTATTTGATTTGGATGGCACGCTGACCGACTCCAAGGAGGGCATTTTGAACTGCCTTCGCTACGCCTTTGAGAAACTGGGCAAGCCGGTGCCGGACGAGAGCGTTTTAATTAAATTTATCGGCCCCCCGCTGCAAAATTCTTTCATGGAGTTCTGCGGTTTTACCGAGGAAGAGGCTGTTGAGGGAATTTTGAAGTTCCGGGATCGCTATGTCCCCATTGGTAAATTTGAAAATGTCGGTGCCCCCGGCATGCCGGAGCTGTGCGCCCGCCTGAGTGAAAAGGGCTATCTGCTGGCGCTGGCCTCCTCCAAACCGGAGGAGATGTGCATTCCCATCTGTGAGAAGTTTGGCTATGCCCCCTACCTGCATGCGGTGGTTGGCAGCCCCCCTGTGGGCGACTGGGATAAGGACGAGGTGATCCGGGAGTGCTTGCGCCGGTTGGGTGTACCTCAGGACCAGTGGAAGGAAAAGGTACTGATGGTGGGTGACCGGAAGTTTGACGTGCTGGGCGCTGCCAAGTGCGGCATTGACTGCGTGGGCGTGGAGTTCTTCGGCTACGCCGCCCCCGGCGAGCTGGCAGAGGCCGGTGCTGTGGCTGTGGTCAAGACGGCAGAGGAGCTTGAGCAGTTCATTTTGAGCCACTGAGCCATGATTTTTGAATGAAAGCAAAAAAGAGTCTGTGCAGATTTTCTGCACAGACTCTTTTCAATATTCGGGGTGCAATCAGCCTGCGGTAGAGGTGGGCTTCCGGCTTTCAATCAGGGCTTCACTGCGCAGCAGAGCAGCGTCAATGTTGGGCTGGAAATTCTCCGCACCTACCTGCTCCATGAAACCGGACTTTTTCAGCACTGCCATGGGCTGATCGTTGACATGGGAGAACACCAGCTGAACGCCTTGCTCCCGGCACTCGTTCCAGAGCCGCACCAGACCGTTGAGGGCGGTCACGTCCATGGCGGGGACGGCCTTCATGCGGATGATCAGCACCGAAGTGTCACTGTAATCACTGGTGTGGGGAATTTTATCGGCGGCACCGAAGAACATGGGGCCTACAAATTCATAGACCTTTACGTGCTTGGGCGCGGGCTTGAAGCGGCTCTGACTGCCGTCGCCGTCCTCAATGTAGGCCCACTCCTTGAAGGTGGACTCGTCGGACATCCGCTTCATAAAGAGCAGGCAGGCCAGGGTCAGCCCCACAACGATGGCCACCACCAGATCAAAGACCACCGTCAGCAAAAAGGTAATCAGCAGCACCGCAGAGTCACTTTTGGGGGCAATTTTCAGGGTTTTCACCACATTTCGCCACCCGCTCATGTTGTAGGCCACCTGAAACAAAATGGCGGCGATACAGGGCATGGGGATGAGGGCGGCGTAGGGCATCATCAGCACCAGAACCAACAGCAGCACCACGGCGTGAACCATGCCGGCAACCGGGGAGACACCGCCGTTTTTGATGTTGGCAGCAGTTCTGGCAATGGCACCGGTGGCGGGAATACCGCCGAACAGGGCAGAGGCAGCGTTGCCCACGCCCTGACCGATCAGCTCCATGTTGGAGTCGTGGGAGGCACCGATCATCTCATCCGCTACAACGGCAGAGAGCAGGGACTCAATGGCCGCCAGAATGGCAATGACAAAGGCATCTGGCAGCACAGCGGCCACCGTGTCATAGGAAAAGGCGGGGATGTGCAGCACCGGGGGCGCGCTGGAAATGGTGTAGAGATCCCCGATGGTATTCACCGGCAGATGGCACAGCTCCACCACAAGGGCCGCTGCCACCACGGCAATCAGGGATGCGGGGATCTTCTGAGACACCTTGGGCCACAGCACCAGAATGGCCAGTGCGCCGCAGCCTACCGCCAAAGCCCACAGATTGACGGTGCTGATGGAGGCGGCTACCTCCTGGAGCTTGTCCATGGTTTTAATGGGGGCACTCTGGAAGGTCAGCCCCAGAAAATCCTTCAGCTGACCGATGATGATGGTCACCGCAATACCTGCCGTAAATCCGGCCGTGATGGTGGTGGGGATGAAGCGGATCAGGCTGCCCATGCGGCATAGACCCATCAAAATCAGGATGATACCCGCAAGGATAGTGGCTACGGCCAGACCCTCCATGCCGCTGCGAGCCACAATGCCCGCCACGATGCTGGCGAAGGCAGCGGTGGGGCCTGCAATCTGCACCTTGCTGCCGCCTAAGGCGGAAATTACAAATCCGGCAACGATGGCCGTGTACAATCCCTGCTCCGGGGAAACGCCGGATGCCAGCGCAAGGGCGATGGACAGCGGTAGGGCAATGATCGCCACAATAATACCGGATACCACGTCTTTTGCCAGTTTTTCCCGGGAGTAATGCTGCAATGAGCGCAGCAGCTCCGGCCTCAGATCTTTCATTCTGCTCTCCTCCATAAAACACATAAGTGTTAAGAAACTGTTAATAGTTTATCCCTGCTTTCCATGTATTACAAGGTGAGTTTCCAGTTTTGTGATGATTTTGGCGGATTTCATAAGAAATGGGAGAAAGCTGGCTGAAAATCATGAACTTTTTTCGTGAAATCGGATTTTTCGTCCGCTGCCTGCAAAAATGCGCCCTGATAGCATGGAATCGGACAGCTAAAACCGGATACGGACAAAAACCCCCGAACACAGAAACTCTGTGTTCGGGGGTGGTGCTGTCATATGGAGAATGTGAGGCTGCCCGCTTTACTGCCAGGAGGCACTAGCGCCTGCAATCTCCTGCATGGTCTTGCCCGGGCCGGTGCGGTCTACCTTGAGGAGAATATCCACAGGGAGCGCCAGATACATGTTGTTGCCGTTGAGATAGGCACCGGTGGTGACACCGATGACCCGGCCGTAGGCATCCAGAAGTGCGCCGCCGCTGCTGCCGTGGGAGATGTCAGCGTTGTTGAGGATGCAGGGCAGGAAGTGGCCTGCAACAATGCGGTCCACCGCCCCTACGTTGCCCTGAGAGACGGACAGGCCCAGCCCCAGAGGGTTGCCAATGGCGTAGACCACATCGCCGGGGCGCACCTCGTCGGTCTTGGTCAGCTCCAGGCAGGCAAAGGCGCTGGTGGTCACCTCGTCAGAAGAGGTTTTGGAAATCTGAATCAGCGCCAGATCCATGGCCTTGTCGAACCAGATGACCCGCTCCACGGGATAGACCTCGTTGGTGGAGAGGATGACGTTGGCGTAGGAGGAGCCTTCAATGGAGTGGTAATTGGTGACGGCCAGACCGTCAGGAGTGATGAAGAAGCCGGAGGCATGGGAGGTGGCGGCACCGGCGTTGCGCTGTTCCTCGGTGATGAAGCAGCTGAGCCGGAAAACGGCGGACATGTGCCGGTCGGCCACCTGACGGAGGGTGAGCTGGCTGCCCAATAGCCCCAGAGCGCGGGCAGTGGAGCGGGAGACCTGTCCGCCGGAGACCAGCGTTTCGATCAGGGGCGTTCCGGTCTTGCCGGGGAAGGTCAACGCTTCCAGCGCGGTCTCAAAGAGGGCACCCCGGGTCACCGGGTTGGTGCAGAGTTGGGAGGTGAGGCCGATGTGCTGGGCGAAGAGGGCCTCGTCGTCGTGGGCGAAGTCCTTGTCGGTGTAGCCCCGCATCCGCAGGAGGGCGCTGCACCAGTCGTCGGC
>RCNI01001815.1_pt1 | contig 11160 bp, 10 predicted proteins | sample 2041151 | NCBI WGS metagenome assembly RCNI01 (sample SAMN09708214, study PRJNA481090) | feces metagenome | isolation source: feces | place: Antarctica: Albino Rookery
TTGAAAGATACGGTACAGCCCTGTTTGGGGCTGTACCGTATCTTCTTTTTTAGGCGCTGGAGCGGCAATCCTGCGGGTTCTCACGGATTTCCTTTTCTGTTGGGATGTCAACCATTTTATGATGCGAAAGACGGTGACATCTATTTTAAATTTGCAGCTGTAAAGGGCGCGGGATATGATGTGTGCTTTGATCGTGTCCCCGGTCGTGGACTGCCCCGTCAGCTCCGGAAAGAATAGGGATGGCCTGCATCATCTTATAAATAGAAAAAGCAGGTGCCGGAATGTTCCCGACACCTGCTTAGCTTGGTATGAAAATTTTTCTATGGAGGTCTTCAAAGGCTGCTTCTAAATGTTGCGCCTCGCGTTTTTTATGCTCTCATTTTCAGCAACTATAAATTACTCTGTATAGTGCTTATTGAACGCACCATCGAACACAGATTTAAAATTCTGGTCCATCCAAGACCCCTCTGTAACATAGACTTCCACATCATGCTCAGACTGTATAAAGGAAGAGTAATCCCACTTTTCCAGTGTCACTTCCGGCGGAACAATTACTTTTTCCAGGTCGCTGTGAGTAAACACAGAAATACCCATTTCGGTCAGTCCGGTCGGTAGGGTGATTTCTTTCAGAGAACTGCAGCCACTAAACGCATATTCGTCGATCTTGGTCACAGTATCCGGCAGAACAATCTTATTTAAGCTGCGGCAAAAGTTGAATGTGTTAGGCTTGATTTCGGTTAAATCGCCTTCAAAAACCACGGTTTCCAGATTTCGGCAATCCTGAAAGGTATATTCTCCGATGTCGGTTACACCGGCCGGGATGGTAATTTCCTTTAAGGCACTGCAGCACCAGAATTCCATGTCGGAGATTTGGGTAAGGCCGCTGGGCAGCTTGATCTCTTCCAACGAAGCACTGCGGCGAAAACCGCTGTTCAGGTTAAAATCAGAATTACTTTCAAAGGAAACAGATTTGACCTTGCATTCGTCCGATGAAAAAATCTCGCCGCTGAATCCGGTGCATCTCTTGGGGATGACAATTTCGGTCTGATTCATACCGCTTTCCGTCAGTGCAGAAATCAGATTGCCATCTCATTCGAAGTATTCTTCAGATGCGGCTGGGCCGGCAGTTTGCTCTTCCTTGTCTGCTGTGCCCTCTTGTGTGGTGGAAGCACTTTTTCCACCGCAGCCAGCGAGGGAAAGCGCCATAACAAGAACTAAAATGAGCGTTGTAGTTTTCAAATACCCTTTCATAGTTGTCCTCCTTAAATGTTTATCGTTTAAGGTTCAAAGCCAAGAACCTTAAGTACAAGACCTGCTACAAGAACCGGGATGATATAAAGAACAATCGTCAGCAGATCCTTGGCAGTGGGTCCATCTGTGAAAACTCTTCCTTTTTCATCGTAATAGAGCCAAATCGTGTAGCCCGGCTCTGAGCCAAGTGAAGTGACCTGCTTCGTTTTGGTTTTCCCATTGAGCGTGTACTCGTACTGCGCAACATATCTCCGGTTACAGGTCTTATTGTCCGAACTTTTGTCGCGATAATGGCATCGCACCCGCTTGCCCAGCACACACCGTCCTGCTTCCCTTGCTTTTTCCAGCCGTTTGTTCCGCCCGGAAAAGATGATTCCTTTTGATACAAGTACCAATTCGATAGCGAAGGTCACAATACCTGCTATCGTGCCGCACCACACCTCGGGTGGAAAACTGCCCAGAGCTTCTGCGATAGAAAGTTGATCGTTCAAAGTAACTTCCCTTTCCTTTCACATAATACATTCGGCCAAGCTTTTGCGTTAAAAGTAAAATTCATAAAATTTGTCTGAATTATAACATGAAAAAACAAGGTCTTCAATGGATATTTACTTTTATATACAAAAAATTCCAAGGCAGGTTCTACGGAAACCTTCCTCGGAATTCTTTGTTTTGCGTTGCCTTTTATTGCCGGATAAAAAGGTTTCAGTGCTTTCTAAATTACTTCCTTATCTGGTGTATGCAAAAGTCACGCCGTTGCTTTTTGTTTGTTCTCGGGGAGCTGGATGTAAAACTGTGTCCCCCAATAGAGTCTTGCTGCCGTTTGCCGGTGTATCTCCGGCCTTTCGGAAAAACGCTTTCGCTCGGTGCAGAGGAAGTTAATTCTCCCGGGCGCGGTAATCCTCCATCATGGTGGAGAACAGCTGCTTGGTGCTGGGCGGGGTGTAGCTGATGGCGTTAGCGCCGGCCTTTACGGTTTCCAAAATGCCTTCGGGCGTGGGGCCACCGGTGGCGATGATGGGGACGTCGGGATACTTCTCACGAATAGCAGCCACCACCTGAGGCGTCCGATCGGCAGCGGAGACGTTCAGGATGGAAGCGCCGGCGGCCAGTCTTGCATCGATGTCAGTATGCTCATTGAGAACGGTGACGACAATGGGAATATCAATGGATCTGGAAATGCGTTCAATGTCCTCGTTCCCCATAGGCGCATTGACGACAACGGCCATAGCGCCCTGGGCCTCTGCATCGGTAGCCAGCAGGGTGGAGCGGATTCCGTTGGTGGTGCCGCCGCCAACGCCGCAGAAAACGGGAATGGAGGCGTTGCGGATGATGGCGTCGGAAATGGTCTGCTGGGGGGTGAAGGGATAAATGGCAAGCACAGCATCGGCATCGCAGTTACGGATGATGGCAATGTCTGTGGTAAATACCAAGGATTTGATGCGGCGTCCGTTGATCACAATACCGCTGGCGGTGCGAATTTCATTGGGCATCTCGAGGATGTGGTGGCGCAGTTTGCTGGTAACGGTAGGTCTGGTTTTTGCTGTCATAATTCTTCATTCCTTCTTTATCAACAATGGATTAAATATAACATATTTTTGACGGAAATACATGAAATTTCTGTGAAAATATCGCGGCAGAGGCCTGCCCGGCGGCAATATATTCTGGCCGGTTAAAAAGTATCTGGAAGAATGAAAAGCATAGGTCGAATGCGGGGAGATATTTCTCTGGAAAAGAGATAAAAAGATAGCCGCAGCAGCGTCCAATCACTTTGCGCGTGGCAAGAATGGTTAGAGTGAAGCTTTGATTTTTTCCCAATCCTGCTTTTGATAGAAAAGAAGATCTTTCTGCTTGGGAAGCCCCCGATTGCGGTTCATTGTGCCGAAAGAGCCGCAGTGCGCCAGAGCATAAATAACGAAGGAATGCCCAGTTTCTGTGGTGAGTACCACAGGATTACGACTGCTCTGGATGAAATCCTGATAGCTTTCGATGCGGGGGATTTCATCAGAACGCAAAGAGCGCAAGACGCTTTTGAAAGTGATCTGCCCCAGACATAATATAACCTTTGGCTCGATAATGGAAACCAACTCTTTGAAAAAGGGTGCGTCATTTTTGAACCATTCACGTTTGGCATCTTGGCTTATTTTCCCCTGCCGATAGCCCAGAACAAAATTCGTAAAAAAGAGTTCCCGGTTCTTAGGATCGTTACGGTTGATATGGTAGCCAAGTGTTTCAAAAAGAGCCGTGAGATTTCGGTCGGTCGGGCTTGGCTTGCTGTCCAAGTAACTTGTGGTTTTCTTTTGGTTCATATCTGCAATGCGCTGCATGACTTCTGCAGCAGATTCCTGCTGCGGATTGCCCCAATCCTGTCCCACCAGCATGATCTTGGCGTCGAGATTTCCTTTGCCCTGCCAATAGGTCCACAGATTGATTTCCTTGCATGCCGGACACCAAATCAATCCATCCCGCTCGGTGGAGTAAGCCTGTTTCACCCGCCGGATCAAATCCTGGTAGGCGGATGCTTTTTCTTCCGGAGACAAAGAGCGTTTCGCCCGGGGAGAACGTTTGCGAGGGGGAATCTTCTGGGAATCCGGAATATCTGTCATCATCTGTTTCAGCTGCGCAAGAGAGATCTGCCGCTGACCGTTTTTCTGCGGTTTCTTTTGAGTGACAAAGTGCCAAGGGGCATTACCGGGGCTGTTGTAGATTTCCTCCCACTCACCGTTGGAGAAAATGTGAATGACAATCAGCTTGTCCGGCTGGCTGGAAAGTGAAATTCGATCTCCTTGTGTTGTCTTGATTTGAACCAAGACGCCGTCGGCTGTTTTTGCATCATGCGTTTCAGCACTATTAGGGAGTAGCTCCAAACCATAGTGATCTGCGACCAACACCTCACCGATGCTTCTGAGCATGTGCCCGTCGGGGGTAAATTTGCTGCCCGGGAACTCCTGCTCAAGTTCTTCGGTAATTTTATAAAGCTGCCGGATCTTAGAGGCGACATCCGATGTGTCTTTGACAATTTTCAAGATACGAGCCCTCCTTTTACAGATGAGAAAGAGTAAAAAAGGTGATATGTTTCTCTATGCAAATTTATGGAGTCGCTCCCAGCTTTTTGAGTCTGGAATGGATGGACTGGGGACTTCGCTTCAATGTAATAGCAATTTCTTCGGCGGAAACTCTCTTGCTGTGGAGATCCAGCAGGCACTGGTCCTGCTGCGGCGTCCAGGGCTGTCCCTGAAGTTCGGTGGAACTTCTTTCAAACGCCAAAATGGCGTCCAGGTGATCGAGAATAAACCGCTGGGCGTCTTCATTATAATAGATGCCCGTATACGGCCCGTTTTGCCCAATTTTTTCCTCACTGGAAATTCCAATTTGATTTCCCACCGGTGTCGGAAGCTTCCTCTCGTGTCTTCCGTCAATGGTTAAAACGCGCAGCATACCAACAGAGACAAGCCAGCTTGTGATACTCTGATATTTGAGGGCGGCCATGTCCTTTGTGTCGATCATCTCATTGATGCGTTTTGTGAGTACACTGATGGGAATGGGCTCTTGAGAGTAGGGAAAAGCCCGACGCTGCTCCATCGGCAGCGCAAAGGGGCACTTCGTCTTCGTTTTCTTTTGCGAGGTTGCGCCGCCTGTTTCGATTGTCTGCCGCAAAACATCGGCCACGAAGAAAAAACACCGGGATAAGTGTACATTGTTGATGAGCTCCTGCTCCGGGATCTTGCTGTCATCAAGCGGGTTTATGCCGTTGGCAAGCTTTTCCATGTACATTCTTGCACGTTCCAGTTTTTCCAAATCTGTCATCCTATCCTCCTATACCGGGTTCTGTTCCAACGGGAGCATGTAGCGGCACTGGTTTTCGGCGTTGAAGTAATTCGTACAGCCGTAGAAAACACTCCCATTTTTCGGATTTTTCTTGACAATAAGGTAGCCGTCCCTGCACTGAGGGCATTTGCGAATGTCGTGCATATGAACGCGATCGTTGGTCATGAAATCGCACACTTCTGCGTCGTTGGTACAAATCCATAAATTCAGACCGTAATTCTTGTTGAATTCGTACTTTAGAGGGAAACCGCACACCGGACACCGCAGGCTGAACAGATCCACCGTCTCCATGTTGATTTCCTCCGGCAGGGGAAGGTGGTGGTCCTTGATTAGCTCCACCAGAAAACGTGAGGGCTTACTCTTGGGTGTTGCAATATAGACGCGGTTCTTTGTTCTGGTCATGGCCACATAAAAGAGACGGCGTTCCTCGGCAAAGGGCATGGACTTGTCCTCGTGGGTGACCAGCTTAATGATGGGGTCATCCTCAATCTGGCAGGGAAAGCCGAATTTCCCCTCAAACATATTGATCAGTATCACATTATCGTATCCCAGTCCCTTGGAGCTGTGGGCCGTCATGAAGGTCAGGTCGGCGTTAGGGTATTTCACGGAGTATATCCGGTTGTTGGAACGCTCCGAAAACCGCCCGGTGCGGAACAATTTGTACATATCATAATTGTACCGACCGATCAGAAGAATGGAGGATTGACTGCCGAATTCCCGGAGAATCTTCCCGATGATCTCCTCCACCTTCTCTGCCAGAGCCACCATGGGCTTCACCGTATCGTCGAAGGGCTCCAGAATGATGGGGTTCTCCAGATGCTTGGGAGAGATTAACTGTTTTCGAATCTGCTCACTGTTCTTCTGTACAAAGCCTCCGGCAATGTCGATGAGCTCTTGAGAATTACGGTATGTGTGGGTGATATGCAGCTCTGTACCGGCACCCATCAACTCTAAGAATCTGGTGAAAAGTGTAATGTCCGACCCGGAAAATGCGTAGATGGATTGCCAGTCGTCGCCCACGGCCACCACCTTGGCTTTGGTGATTTGGGAGAGCCGTTTTGTCAGGTTGAACCGCTGCCGGGCAATGTCCTGAAATTCATCAATGATGATGTATTTATAGGGGAGTTCAATGTGCTGGGTCTCGATCTCCTGCAAATAGAAATGGGCATCATTGATCATATCTGCAAAGTCGATCTGATTGTGCTGGCGCAGCGTTTCCTGATAGTGATTGTAGACCGCCTCTGCAATGTCGAGGAAGAGGAGTGAGCGCACATTATCTGTCTTTTTCCGCAAAATCTGGAAGCCATTTTCGTCGTAGCCGGTGGTTTTATACTGCTCGATAAAGTTCATCATAAAATGGATCAGCTTATAGACATACTTGTCCTTGCCGGTATCCACGATTTTCTGATAGACCTCATCCAGATTTCGGGGCTTGAGCACAAAGCCCTCGGCCTCCAGCGTTTCCTGTAAATGAGAAAGCAGAGGCCGCCGGTCATTATAGCGGGACCAGGTTTCCAGCAGCTTGGTCCCGCATTGGGTGTGGAGAGCGCGCTTATCCCGGATGGCTTTTTTGTAACGCGCTGTCTGCTGTGGGGTAAAAATGGAATTATAGCCGCTCTCACTGAGCCCATAGTGCTCCAGCCAGACGGTATGTTCTCCCTGTGAAATATAGAAGTCGGGTGTGTATTTTTTGTCGCGGGAGAGCATGCCGAAGGGATACGGCTTTTCATATTCGTAGTCCAGTCCGTTCAGGTAGAGAAAATTGGCAATCTGGACTTCCTGAATTGAGCGCAGATACTCTCCCGTCAGCGTTTTTACCTGCTTGCTGCGCTGGGCCTCTACTTTTTTTACATACTCGCCTAGGCTGCTTTTCAGTGTTTCGTAGTTTTGGGCGGCCTTGTACAGGTGGTATTGATTCAGATTGTCAAATTTAAAAACATCCTCTTCCAGATCGAAGTAGTAGCCCAGAAACAGCACGAGGTTGCGCATCAGAGGTTTGTCGTTAAAAATCTTGTGCTCCAGCATTTCCAGAATAATCTGGTAGGAGCTGAAGTTGATCTCCGGCGGCTCGACGGAGAATTTCTTTACAATATCGAAGGCAAAAGCGTGAAAAGTGCAGATCTTGGCGGGAATTTTAAGCCCTTTGTTGATCCGCTCCTGTAGCTCTCCGATGGCCTTGCGGGTATAGGAGATGACAATGATCTCCTCGGGATTGATGCCTTTTTTCTCCACCAGATATTTCACCTTGGCGGCCATGGTGGTGGTTTTTCCGGCGCCGGCGCCGGCCACCAGCAGGCAGTGATCATCGTCCGTAATGACGGCCCGCCGCTGCTCCTCGTCCAGACGGATCGCCGGGTCAATATCCAGCAGAATGTTATCAAAATACTCTTTTTCCCGAACCAGAGTTTCATCGATATACTGGGCGTTATGCGCGGTGACATCGGCGGCAAGGGTGTGCATCTTTGACAAAAAAGATTGCAGACCATCCACATCCACCCGGAAACTCCGGGCGTTATTGCAGACGTACTGAAAAATCATTTTGTTGCACAGCGTCTGATAATATTCAGCATAGGCCCGGAGCAAATAGTCCTGTTCACTCTGGGCAATGTAGTGATTGCGGCTAAAAAACTGTGCATAGTCCAGGTCAAAGGAGAGGAGGATGTTGCCCAAATGGTGATAGTCTAGATTGCCGCCTGCGGGAGGCGCTTCCGCCGCCTGCGAAGTGGGAAAATATTTTGACGGTAAGCCGCAATGCGGGCAGAACTCCGATTTATCGGATATTTGATTTTTGCACTCGGGACAAAGAATCAGGGCCATTTGACTCGCCTCCTGCGCTTTTTCTCATCATATCATACCTGAAAACATTTCTCAATAAGTGGAAAAGCAGCTTTGCCTCCAGCTTGCTGCTGACCGGTAGACAGCGTGAAAACCCTGCAGGTTGACACGGCGGCAGAGGCGTAGTACGATGTACACAAAAAGCATACATTACACCATCGGAGTTTCGGAACTGTGGAATTTCGTATGCAGAAAAGGAACTATACACCGGGTGGGTACAGGTATACAATTGAGCCAAAGGGAGGGAGCTGCATGTTTCGTCTTGCAAACGCAAGGGATCGGGGAAAATATCTGGAGTATTTGATCCGAAAAAAGTATAAATCTGTGCGGAAGTTTGGAGCCGCCTGTCTGCGAGAGGAGGGCGTAGAGGTGAATGACGAAAATCTGCGCAGGCAGGCCAATCGCCTGTCGCAGATGATCCACGGCAATAAATCCATTCAGATTGCGGATCTGCCGATTTTTTCAAAACTGTTGGAGACTTCCTGCGAAGAACTCCTCGGCGCCACAAAGTGCGGAGCGTCGACCGATGGGCACTTGAGCAACTACACAGTTGCCGCATCTACGGATCCGGCAGTTTGGGAGAAGTATACTACGCTGGAGCAGAATCCCATTTTGAACGCCGATGAGTACGGGAAGACGGTCATTGACTATGCCTTTGAGTTTGAAAACTATGAGTTTTTCAAGTACATGGTGCAGAAGGGCTATATCTATTTTGTAAATGAGAATCCCGACTATAGGGGCCTTCCCTGGTTTGGCGCAGGCACAAGCATTGAAAAGTCGGAATGGTTGATGCACAACTATGACCAAATCCGTTCAAGTCTGGTAGAAAACGGGCAGCTGCGCAGGGATCTGATTCTCATGGCTATCCGGCGTAAGGACCTTACTATGCTGGAGGCAATGCACGCCCGGGAAATTCCGGCAATGTATTGTTTGGGTGTGTGGGAAACGAAGGCCTCAAAGTTTGCACCATACTACGATCAGGCACTGATCAACGCGCTGGCTGAGGCGGACGAAGAGGTGATCGCCTATTTTTCACAAGAAATCACCATTCGGGAATTATCAGATAGCAATAAAAAACTGATTTATCCGTTTCTGGGAGAACTGGCGGCGGAGCTGATAGAACGGGGAAGAAAAAGCGCAGTTCCGGTACTCAAGGCGGCTGTGGCGCATAATCAGGCTGCGTATCAGGCGCTGAAAAGAGGAGTGGAACGACGGCGCGCGCAATTGCAGGAGAAATATGATGCCTGCTGCAACGACGGAGCCCGCCGGGTAGTGCAGAGCCAGATGGATGAAATCTGCGAGAACGTCGAATTTTATAATGATGGGAAAGTGGTTACCTATCACGATTGGGAAAGCAAAGACACTGTCATTGTGAACGTGACACGGGGCGAGACGAAGACTTCTGACCCGGAGATTTGGAGGCTGATCCAGAATCTGAACGCGAGCTACAATCAGCTGATTGTGCTGCAGCGGACAGGCCGCTGAAAGCGACGACTTAGAATAAATGCAAAAGAACTTTTCAGCGTTTATATGAAGGAGATGAATTCCATGGCCAAGTATGTTCTGAATTATGAGACCGGCGACTATGAGTGGATTGACGAGGATGGGTATAGCGTAGACCGCGGCGAATATATCTACAACTGGGACGACAGTGAGTATCGCCGCGAGCGGGAAGAGGAAGAGGAGAGACTACGCGAGGAAGAGGAACGCCGGCGCGAAGAGGAAGAAAATTCTTGGTCCGGATGTTCTGATGACGAGTGGTGAGGCGATGTTGGGTAAGATTAAGGCGTCCATGAGACGTATCAATTATCACCTGTATGCAGCGCTGCTGCTGTTGGGCCTGTGCCCCACGATCTACACCACGGTGCGGATTTTCTTTCTGGGTCAGTTGCCCAACGAATGGGCATATTCCATTGCCGGACAGCTCGGGTGGGTCAATCTACTCTACGAAATCATGAATGAGGCGATCTTACTGCCGTTGTTTTTCTTCGCCGGTCAGGTAATCCGCGACAGAACTGCCTTTGCGAACCGGGTCCGGAGCGGACTGCTGATGACGCTGTGTATCTACACAGCCTTTTCTGGGGTGATAATTCTGGCAGCAGAGCCGCTTCTGGACTGGATGGCGGCAAACGGAAGCATTCTTCAAGCTTCGGCTACTTATATCCGCATTGAGAGCGTGGCCAATATCTTTGGGATGTTGGCATCGTTCCTGCTGGTTGCATTGATCAGCCTGAACCGGGAGAAATACATCTATATCCTGACCATAGTCCGACTGATTCTGAGCCTGCTCTCGGACACATTCCTGGTATCCACGCTGCCCTGCTCTTTGAATTTGGGCGTCAACGGTATTGGCTGGTCCAATATTCTGGTCAATGCAGTGCTCCTTATGGTGTCTGCTTTGTTACTGCGGCAGGAGGACATCCGCATTTTCTCAAAGGAAAAACTTTTCTCGTTGGTCCTGCTTTTGCTGGGATTTTATGTGCTGTATGCTTTCCGAAATGTATTTGATGCCACTTTCTATGCCATGAGCAAGACGAACTATCACAGGATAGGTGCAGTCCCTGCCGAAAGGATAATTCGGCAGGGGCTGTTTTTTATAGGTCTTCTGTGCAAATATGGCCTTGGCCATATGGAGTCTCGGGAAATCAAAAAACAGGCCGAGCGCTAAGAACAGCGCTCGGCCTGTGGGGGAGAATATATGACATATTTGCTGTGTGATGCGGGAGAGAATGGATAAAGCGTCAGCACGCAGTGGAAGGAAACTGATACGAGAAAGAAAAATGGAATGTCCTGCGGATGGAGATGCAGACGAATATAGGAGGAGCATGGGGCAGGGGATGGAGATCCTGCGTTAGTGTCAGAGTAAAATAAAAAATCCTCTAAGCATTGCTTAGAGGATTTTTGGTGGAGACTGCTGGACTCGAACCAGTGACCTCCTGCGTGTGAAGCAGGCGCTCTAACCAGCTGAGCTAAGCCTCCGTATGGACAGCCCGATGCGGACTGCCATTTAATGGTGACCCGTACGGGACTCGAACCCATGTTACAGCCGTGAAAGGGCCGTGTCTTAACCACTTGACCAACGGGCCGCAAGTGTATAAGGGCCTGGTGAGATGAGAATCATCTCACCAGGTTTGGTAGCGGCGACTGGATTCGAACCGGTGACACTGCGGGTATGAACCGCATGCTCTAGCCAACTGAGCTACGCCGCCATGAGATACCCTCGACAAGGCAAGATTTAATATACCATAT
>RCNI01001775.1_pt1 | contig 11158 bp, 10 predicted proteins | sample 2041151 | NCBI WGS metagenome assembly RCNI01 (sample SAMN09708214, study PRJNA481090) | feces metagenome | isolation source: feces | place: Antarctica: Albino Rookery
CAGACCCGCCGCAAGACAACAGCTGTAAGGTCATTGAATTCAAGAGAGCCGTAAATAGCTGAGAAGAGAGCAGAAGCCGGAGCGTAATGCTCCGGCTCCTGTTTGGTGGCGCTAAGTATAATGTTATCCCACCGCCATTAATTTAAATGAATCCCAGAAAATCTTAATCCGTAAGATCGTTAGAGATTCAGGCGCAATCAGAGTAGTACTGTAGTTAATGTAAACGATGGTAATAAATTACGGTAAGCGGTCATTCATCAATAAGATATGTGGGTACTTATACTCCAACTTGAGGAGGAATGAGCGCATTTTCTATCCCGTCAAATGTTTCTACAAGATGAATATTTTCAAAACCTGCCCATGCACTTTCTTCAACATGTTCCAAGACAATAATCTGAAAATGTTTTTCCTCAGCCTTAATGTTATCCAAAAATTGATTCCATAGACTGAAAATATTTCGCACTTTACTCCAATCGTCCTTGTTTGTAAGTTGGTTCTTGCTCTCGGAGTATAGAAAATCGACGGTTGAGTTGAAATAGGGTCTACTTGGCTGATCCATAATAAGGAAACTAGGAACAAAAGGACATCCTTGTGAGATTAGCATTTCATGCAAACCTGCAAAGAGGCACAGATGCATAAACAAATGATCGGAACTACTAGAAATGTTAGAAACTACAGCTGACTGCTTTTTCCGCAGTGAAAGAATAGCTTTCTTGTGGTCAAACCATGCACAATATTTACCGTATTCATCTAAAGCAGTTTCCGCAACGGCAATATACTTTTGTATATAATCATTTAGAGTCTGCACTTTGAGAGTACGATTATCATCAGTTGACAAATAGGACGCTTTTAATTCTTCTATTTGTTTACGTTTCTTTTCAATTTGCACATTAATGGCATCGGTATCCTGATTACATGGCTTTATAGTCTGGTATTCAGATTTGATTTCACCAAGAGAAACCAGTTTATCTGCTGTAGAAATTGATTTATAATCAATCTGTGCTACTTGCGGAAATCTAGTATCCAACTCATCAAATTCATGACGTAAGTCTTCAATTTTTCTATTAACATCATATTCGAATGGCCGCTTATTGTGAGATGCAGACTTGATTTTGGAAAACTCTACATATAGGTTCTGAAGAAAATCTTTATATTCTCCACTTGTTTGTGCCGTGAAATTTTGATTGATATAGGATATAGGCTTGAGCGCATCTAGCTCTTCTTTTAATGATTGCTTGTATTTGCAATATGATTTTTGAAAACGATACAATTTATTCAGTTGTATCAAAATATCATTTCTTCGTTTTAGAATTGCTTCATACTCTTGCTCAATCGAAAGTTGGACCGACAACTGTGCCTTACCAGTGTTCACTAGGTTCTCTACCTCTTTGAAAGCCTCCTCAACCGATAGGCACTCATCAACTAGCTCTGCTTCTTTTGCATGTTTTACTATGAGTGCAATAGATATATCTCTGTCATCAATTGCTTTTTCGGCTTTTGCTAGGTCTTGTTCTAATCGAATGATTTCCTTCTGAATATCCGCAATTTGTTTTTCAATTCGCAGGATTTCAAAATCTGTGACTCCAACAGTAAGATCAAAAATCTGTGGCCAGACATCTCTATACCGGACAATATCTAATTTATCAAAAAATAATCTTCCATTATCAATAACATCTTTGGATAAGGTGTTGAAAATCAAGAAATACCGAAAAGATAGTTTTGTGCCTCTTTTGACGCCACGCCCCCCATACGCTAGCGGAATATCATTTGTTATGGAAAATTCTGGTTCGAGGATAGCTTTTATTTCGGGTTCTTGCATTTTTGTCGTGGGAATCTCTGGAATTTCACCTGTTTGCGAAAAATAGTAATCCTTGGAAAAAGTTCCTGAATCAGATATCTTTCCTCTTGCGATAGTATAAATCTTATCATTGATGTGGAATTTCACACCATACCAAATAACATTTTCGCCAATGTGTTCCCTTGAAATTGTAACAGTTTCACTACTACCACAGAAGCAGTAATCTAAAATTTCCAAAATGGCCGTTTTTCCAGTCTTGCTATTACCTGTAACAATATTTACCTTATCGTTTTCAAACTTTAAGATTCGCTTTTTCCCTGTCTTAAGCCAGAGAATCATTTGATCCAGATAGAAAGTCATAGCTCAATACGCAAGCTTAGATACAGACCGCTTGCAGCTCCTTTCGTTAATATGGCCGCCAGTTTTTTTGCTGCTTTGACACGTGTTGCTGCTTTGTGTCCTAAGCTGCTGTCCTCTAAATTAAACGATTCATTCGAATATGTAACTTTTCCGTTTTCTATAGCGATCAATTTCATATGTTGAAACAGCATTATTGCATTAATGGATAGAACCAGATATTCATAATATCGATCGTTGAAATCACTAAATGCTACTCGTTCTTTAAGAATCAGTTCTTCAATACTTTCGATATGCGTATTTTCTTTTTTTAATTTTTGTGTTACCGTTGAGTAACTGAGAAGCGGTTCCACTAAAAGACATTTTGTTACTTCTAGACTACCACTATATTTTAATACAGCTAGGATAGAGATGCCCGCAATTAACTCATTTTCTTTAAAGGATTCAATTTGCATTCTTGTACATATCCTTCCATTTGTATTTCCATCCAATCTTTTGCTCGTCAGCTAATTTGATAAACTCTCCATTCGAAAGGAATTTACCTATTTCCGTAGAAAGCAGTTGGAGCTTTTCTTTCATGAGTTCATCGTAACATGATATTGCATTTTCATCATCCACTGCAGGATTTTTCTTGGTTTTACGATGATTAGATTGGTGTGCCCGCTTCCAAGTCAACCGAACATCTTCATGAAAGCTATCCTTATCTAATTTGCTGATTTTACCGTTCTCATACCATTCATTCAATTGTAATTCTAACGACAAGTAACATCTTGTTAATTCGGCAAGCTCAGATAGTCCATCGTCTTCAAAATCCAAGATTCCAAGCTCACATAATTCAGTAACAAAAAATTGATTTTCCAAATGATCTGGCAATATTGGGTTGAATTCTCTGATAGGTAGTAAAGTCTTTCGATACTGATTAAAAACGGAGGAATATTTAGTCATCCACTGATTATATGTAATTATCTGATGCTGCTTTGCCTCTACCTTGTCAAAAAAATCCTCTTTTAATTGAAAATAAAGATTTGATAGGATTTCGTCTACATACTCGCTTTGTACCATTTTTTCACGGATTAATGTGCGTATTTCATCAAAAATCTGAGTAATAGAGCTTTCTATCCTTGTATTTTTTAAAAAAGCTAAAAGAACTTGTCCTTTCAATTCGAGGACATCTTGGATATATTTTTTTAATGTTGTATCGCTTGTTGATTTTTTGATGGATCTTAATTTGTCACGAGCAATCTTTGTAGTTAAAGTGCCTTCTTTTGCCTCAAAAAGGAGCGAGGTTAATGAAGTTTGTTTTATTTTCCGATTAACCCATAGTACAAAATGTGACTGTTTCAAAAATTCAAGCTGTGCCAATGTGGAATCTCTTTCAACAGAAGGATCGCAAATCAACTTACTCCAATTGGAAAACGTTTTCCAGACGTCTGGTGACAGTTCGGTGAGATTTGCCTGGCTTCCATCAGAAGAGGTTTCGGTTGTATGCTTTACCTGAATATAGGTTGTGATTCCATCCGACGATACAGTATGAACATCATCATGATATTCATATCCCACTTCCTCCCCAGATCGGATCTTCAGTAGTTGTCTAATAAAACACATATATTGATACTCAAATCCTAAATGTTTTGAGTCAGCTGATGTTTGATCTTCTCTTGTCATTTTTACGCTACACACATTCATCCCACCTTAGCGAAGTGCAAAATTTCAATATGAGTCAACCGCAATAAAAAATTCATGAACATTATTATTTTAACAAATTTTATATTATATTTCAACTCAGATATGGTCATATTGCCGCATGATAATATACGAGTAATTTTGGTAACGAAATGAAAATAATTAGTTCAATTACCACTTACTATAAGTGATTGTTTAGGTAATTTTGTTTTAGAGAATAAAAAAGAGTCTGCAGGACACAAAAACTGAGCCACTGAAACAAAGAAAAAGCGTTTTACAGCGTAATCTCACTGTGTTTCAGGCTGTTTGGTCGTTTGGGTAATTGGTTGGGTCAAACAGATTTTGAGCGGATATTACAAAAGACGAAAGAGAGCTATATTAAAGATTTTGACCCAAACCGCAAGGAACGGTTTGGGTCAAAGATTATCAAGAAAAGTTATCAAAATCAAAGAAAAACCGCCTAAAAAGGCGGTTTTGGTCGGAGTGAGGTGGCTCGAACACCCGACATCCTGCTCCCAAAGCAGGCGCGCTACCAACTGCGCTACACCCCGATATTCAGTTTTTGCGGCAAATCGCACATGCTCCCAAAGCAGGCGCGCTACCAACTGCGCTACACCCCGATATTTAACTTTTGCGGCAATTCGCGCATGCTCCCAAAGCAGGCGCGCTACCAACTGCGCTACACCCCGATACAATATTAAGTTAGTTTAAATTGTGCCCCTGATGGACATTCCCAGCGCGTGAATGCGCTACAGCCGACTTTGTCGGCACACACATCCCGTAAGCAGCAAGCCGCTTCAACGGTCTGTAATGCAACTGCGCTACACCCGGATATTTTATCAGCTAAGGCATTATACAACAAAAACTGCCGGAGTGCAAGACAATTATTGATTGATGTTTTTATAATGATGTGGTATGCTCTCAAAAAGGAGCGTGATTAGAATATGAGAATGAGAAAAAGATCTAATTTGGAATCCCGCATGGAGAAATGTGCGGAAATTATGATAAATGAACCTGAAAGCTTAAAAGGCCGCTGGGCAGAGGAGTTTCCGGGTTTTGAAAATATACATCTTGAGCTTGGCTGCGGCAAAGGCCGTTTTACTGTTGAGACTGCGGCCGATAACCCCGAAACCCTTTTCATAGCCATTGAAAAGGAGAGAAGCGCCATGGTAATTGCCATGGAGAGAATAATGGACAGAGGCCTTAACAATGTCCGCTTTATAGACGGCGACGTTGCAAATCTGCCTGAGATTTTTAATCCCGGAGAAATCAGCAGATTTTACATAAACTTCTGCGACCCCTGGCCCAAAAGCCGTGACGCAAAGTTCCGTCTTACCGCTCCCGGCTTTCTCCGCCGCTACGGAAGTCTGCTTCCGGAGGGAGGAGAAATTCACTTCAAAACAGATAATACCCCCCTCTTTGACTGGTCAGTTGAGCAGTTTAATGACGAGGGCTGGGAGCTTTCACAGCTCACCCATGACCTGCACAAAAACGGCCCTGTGGGTGTAATGACCGACTACGAGACAAAATTCTATGCCGAGGGCCTTAAAATCAACAGATTGCAGGCAAAAAAATTTTCCGGCACCAAGGATTTGACTGCCGGCCCCGTACCCCGTATGCGCAATGCTGCCCTCACCGATGCAAGAGGCTTCGAGGAGAGCAGGAGAGACAATGAGGAGAACGAAGAAAAATGAAATTTATATCTTGGAATGTCAACGGCTTGAGAGCTGTTGTGAAAAAGGGTTTTGAAGATATATTCAAGGAGCTGGACGCCGATTTCTTCTGCCTTCAGGAGACTAAGCTTCAGGAAGGACAGCTTGATCTGAGCTTCCCCGGCTACGAGAGCTACTGGTGCTATGCCGATAAGAAGGGCTATTCAGGAACTGCCATCTTCACAAAGCACAAACCTCTCAGCGTGAAATACAATCTGGGTATTCCCGAACACGACACAGAGGGCAGAGTTACCTGCCTTGAGTATGAGAAATTTTTCCTTGTCTGTGTTTACACCCCCAACGCTCAGGACGAGCTGAAGCGCCTTGACTACCGTATGAGCTGGGAGGACGCTTTCAAAGAGTTTCTTCTGGAGCTGGACAAGAAAAAGCCTGTTATTGTCTGCGGCGATATGAATGTGGCTCACCAGGAAATCGACCTTAAAAATCCCAAGCCCAACATCGGAAAGCCCGGCTTTTCTTATGAGGAAAGAGACAAATTCACAAAGCTTCTGGAGTCCGGCTTTACCGATTCCTTCCGTTTCCTCTACCCCGACAAAACCGATGCCTACTCATGGTGGAGCTATCGGGGCGGCGCAAGAGGCAGAAACGCAGGCTGGCGTATAGACTATTTCGTTATCTCAAACAGACTCAGAGAGAATATGACTGCGGCATATATTCTGCCGGATATTATGGGCTCTGACCACTGCCCGGTGGGCCTTGAAATGTCATGGTAAAAATAGGAAATATTGAGCTTTCGGGCAGACTGACTTTAGGCCCTATGGCCGGAGTCACTGACTTTGCCTTCCGCGGCATATGCCGCGAGCTGGGAGCGGCTCTTACCACCACAGAAATGGTGAGCGCCAAGGCTCTTGTATATAAGGACGAAAAAACCAAGTCTCTTTTGTATATTCCTCAAGACGAGCATCCCTGTGCCGCCCAGATTTTCGGCCACGAGCCGGAAATTATGGCAGAGGCCGCAGGGCTGGCACTGGAAATTTCCGGTGCGGATATGATAGATATAAACATGGGCTGTCCGGTAGGAAAAATCGTCAAATCCGGTGACGGCTCCGCCCTTATGAAAGACCCGGAGCTTGCAGGCAGAATTATAGAGCAGGTATCTGAGGCTGTTAATGTGCCGGTTACCGTAAAGTTCCGCAAGGGCTGGGACAAGGGCAGTGTAAACGCAGTCGAATTTGCAAAGATTGCCCAGCAGGCGGGGGCTGCCGCTGTGGCAGTCCACGGCAGAACAAGGGTGCAGATGTATTCCGGCGTTGCCGACTGGGAGATTATAAAAGAAGTTAAAAATGCGGTAACTATACCCGTCATTGCAAACGGCGATATTTTCGAGCCTGAACACGCAGAGCATATTCTGCGCTATACCGGCGCAGACCTTGCCATGATAGGCAGAGGCAGCTTCGGAAATCCATGGCTGTTTCAGCGGGGCGATGCCGCAATAGCCGGGGAACCGATCCCTGAGCTGCCCACTCTCAGCGAGAGAATGGATGTGGCATTAAGACAGATTGAAACCCTCGCCACTCAGCGGGGCGAGCATCTTGCCTGCCTTGAGGCAAGACACCATATGCCGTGGTATCTGGACGGAGTGCCCTATGCCAAAATCTACAAGCAGCAGCTTGTCCATGTGGAAAGTCTTGACGAGCTGAGAAAGATAGTAAAAGACATTAAGCGTGACCTTAAATAAACACACCTTATGTGAGATTCCGAAAGGAGTGACAGCATGACATGGGATGAGGAACATGAGATCATAAGCAAAACTCTTTCCGGCGACGTAAACGCTTTTGAGGGGCTTGTGGTCGAATACGAAAAGAATGTATATAATATGGCTCTGCGAATGTTAAAAAACACAGAGGATGCGGCGGATATAAGCCAGGATGCCTTCATAAAGGCATATAATTCTCTGTCTTCATTCAGAGGGGACAGTAAATTCTCCGTGTGGCTATACCGCATAGTTTCAAACCTCTGCCTTGACTACCTGCGCCGCCAGAACCGGCGGCCCACAAAGTCACTGTCCGTAGAGGACAATGACGGGGAGAGCACGGAGCTTGAAATACCTGACGAAGAGCAGTCTCCGGAAAAACTTCTGGAAAGAAAAACAACCTGTGAAGCAGTGCGCCGCGGCTTGGACGAGCTGAACACGGAACAGAGGGAAATTCTGCTACTGAGAGAGATTCAGGGCTTTAGTTATGATGAGATAGCTGATGTACTTAATTTAGAAAGCGGCACGGTGAAAACCCGTATATTCAGGGCACGAAAAAAACTCTGCGACTTTCTTATAAAAGACGGGAACATTCCCGATTATATCTCGTCAAGAAATCGGGAGAAGGTGAAACGTCATGAGCGGATGTGAACATTATCAGGAGCTGATAAGCTGCCTTTTGGACGGAGAGCTGAACGAAGAGGAGAGCGCCGCACTGGCGGAGCACCTCAGCCGCTGCCACGAATGTGAGGCAATGTTTGAAGCTTTTTCCGGCCTTTCGGCAGCAATTCCGGAAGCAATGGAGGAAGTTCCTCAGGAACTTCACGAAAATATTATGGCGAGTGTACGCCGTGAAAAAATTAAAAAGAATAACAGCCGTAAAAAACAGTCAAAATCCTTGAAGATTTTGCTTACAACAGCTGCATGCGCAGCCCTTATTGTGGGAATAGGTGCCGTAACCGTGCCGAAATTTTTCCGTGCCGGCAGTGCCGCACCTGAGGCAGTTATGTATTCAAATGGAAGCATGGCGGCCGATAAAAGCGTCCCCGCAGAGGCAGCAGCACCCATGGAGGAAATTCCGCAGAATAGCACAAGGGAAGCTCATCCCGACACACCCCGACTTTTTTCACTCCGCTCCCCGGAGGAGGAACCGGCTTTGGGTTCAGCTCCAGAGGATGAAATTGAGGACAGAGACTTGAATGTTATTGAGCTCAGCTGCGAAAACTGGGCGCTTATGGAGGCTTTTTTGCGTGAGCGGGAAAGCGAAGCTCCCGCAGAGCTGCCACCGGCACCGGATTACATCATTACTCTTAACGAAAATGATGAGCTCCACAGCATGAATGTGTATTTTTCCGACACCGAAATTTACTGTCAGACTGACGGAGGGGAGCCTTTCTGCGCATTATGTAATGGTGCTGAATTTGTTATTTTTTTGAGCAGCTTACAATAATTGCATAAAAAAGATTGCTTTTGAAAGCCTTATGGGATAAAAATTGAAAAAACTGCCTTGAATATGTAATAAATGTATGTTATAATTTTTACAAGTTTACAAAGGGCAGGTTATGCTCTGTATCCGCATATAAGGAGAATTTCAAGTGAAAAGAGTAAAAGTTTCTAATAACGTAATTCGCCGTATGCCCAGATACCTTCGTAAGTTGGCAGAGCTGGAAAAAAACGGCGTAAACAGAATATCATCTTTTGAATTGGGACGTCAGCTCGGTCTTACTCCGTCCCAGATCAGACAGGATTTCAGCTGCTTCGGTGAGTTCGGTCAGCAGGGCTATGGTTATAATGTTCCTGCACTGAGAGAGCAGGTCGGTTCCATATTGGGTGTAGACAGAGGCTTCACCGCTATTCTGGTCGGTGTGGGTAATATCGGTAAGGCACTTATGGACAACTTCTGCTTCAGTGAATGGGGCTTTAGACTTAAGCATGCTTTCGATATAAATCCCCAGCTTATCGGCACCTCATTCAACGGTGTTCCCATAAGCTCTATGGATGATCTGAAAACCTATATTGAGAAAAACAGCGTGGATATGGTTGTTCTCACCGTTCCCTCAAGCACTGCCGTTCCCGTTGCCGATTTCCTTATTGAAAACGGCGTAGAAGCTATATGGAACTTTACAAATCAGGAGCTTACCGAGCCTAACAGTTCCACCATTGTGGAAAACATCCACTTCTCTGACAGCCTGCTGTCCTTAAGCTACTTCATCGCCAAGAGAAACGACGAGAAGGCAGCCAAGGCTGCAAGACTTGAAAAGCAGAATTAAATTATTTTACAGTCAAAAAAGCTCCTTTTAAGGAGCTTTTTTGGATATTAAAGGAGATATTATGTCTGATACCATAGCAGCGGTTGCTACCGGCGCACAGGTTGCGGCAATAGGAATAGTGCGGCTTTCCGGCGACAGAGCCATAGAAATGGCGGATGCCTTTTTTAAGCCCCTGTCCGGCAAAAAAATGAGCGCCAGCGAGGATAGAAAGCTGGTGTTCGGAAACCTGTATACAAGAGCGGGGGAAATTCTGGATGTGTGTCTTTGCACAATAAGCCACGGCCCTAAAAGCTACACAGGTGAAGATACTGCGGAATTCCAGTGCCACGGTTCACCGGTGGTGCTTAGAAGCCTGCTGGAGGAGCTTTTTGCTCTGGGGGCAAGACAGGCAGGCCCCGGTGAATTTACAAAGCGGGCCTTTCTTAACGGCCGTATGGAGCTTTGCTCAGCCGAGGCTGTGGCAGATATAATCGACGCTGAAAGCGTGGAGGCGGCAAAGAATGCAGCCGGTCAGCTTTCCGGTGCAATCGGTGATATAATCGGAAAAATTTATGATAAGCTTACCGATATGTCCTCCCACTACCACGCGGTTTTGGACTATCCCGACGAGGATATAGAGGACTTCGTGCTGGATGGCTATAAGGAGAGCGTAAACAATGCTCTTAAAGCTTTAAATGCCCTTTTAGCCACCTTTAAGCGTGGTAAGCTTATGAATACCGGCATCCCCGCCGTCATTGTGGGCAGACCCAATGCAGGTAAAAGCTCCCTGTTAAACGCCCTTTTAGGCTATGACAGAGCAATAGTTACCAGCGTACCCGGCACCACCAGAGACACTATTGAGGAAAAATTAAAGCTTGGCAGCGTATGCCTGCGCCTTACCGATACCGCCGGTATCCGTGAAACCGGAGACGAGGTAGAGAGACTTGGCGTTGAGCGCAGCAGAGAGGCCATAGAACAGGCGGAGCTTGTTATTGCGGTGATTGACGGCAGCGCCGATTATACCGAGGAGGACAGCAGTCTTGTCGAGGCGGCTGAGAAAGCCCCCAAGGGTCTGGTGGTCATATCCAAAAACGATCTGGACAGAAATCTCAGCTATGTTGAAACCTCACTTCCCGTTGTCTCCATAAGCGTTAAAACAGGGGAGGGCATTGATGAGCTTGAAAAGGCTATCGGTGAGCTGTTTCCCCTGCCATCCGTTCCCGCAGGCGAGATACTTACAAACGCAAGACAGGCGGATGCGGTAAAGAGGACCCTTGAATATATGGAGGCCTCAGTTTCCGCAATGGAAATGGGCATGACTCCCGATATTGTCCTTACAGAAATTGAGGGCGCAATGTCTGCTTTGGGTGAGCTTACCGGAAGAACTGTCCGTGAAGATGTGACAAACCGCATATTCCAGCGCTTCTGCGTAGGAAAATAAGGGAAAATTTTATATAAAGCGTAGTAAATACTTGACAACACCTGCTCTCTGTGCTATCATAATTTAGCAATTCGGCTATAAGTGATGCAGAAGTACCCAAGAGGCCGAAGGGGCTCCCCTGCTAAGGGAGTAGGCGTACTAAAATGCGCGCGAGGGTTCAAATCCCTCCTTCTGCGCCAAAGTACCGAGATATGTACAAAATGT
>RCNI01001777.1_pt1 | contig 11157 bp, 10 predicted proteins | sample 2041151 | NCBI WGS metagenome assembly RCNI01 (sample SAMN09708214, study PRJNA481090) | feces metagenome | isolation source: feces | place: Antarctica: Albino Rookery
AGCATTGCAGGCCAGATAACACAGTGGAAGCGGGTAATGTCCTTTCCTACCATGTGAGTAGCAGGCCAGAACTTCTTGAACTCTTCCTCGCCCTGCTCCTGACCATAGCCAATTGCGGTGATGTAGTTGATCAAAGCATCGAACCAAACGTAGGTTACATGCTCCTCATCGAAAGGAAGAGGAACTCCCCAGTCAAAGCTGTTACGAGAGATTGAAAGGTCATGAAGGCCACCCTCTACGAAGGAGACGACCTCATTGCGGCGAATCTCAGGCTCAATGAACTCAGGGTGCTCACGATAAAGCTCGAGAAGCTGATCTCGGAAAGCTGAAAGCTTGAAGAACCATGACTCTTCCTGAACACGCTCCAAAGGACGCTGGCAGTCAGGGCAAAGATGCTGACCCTGAGTGTTATTTGCCTCATCGGCGTGGCGTACCTGGGTTTCTGTGAAGTAAGTCTCCTCAGGAATGCAATACCATCCATCGTAGCTTCCCTTGTAGATGTACTCCTTCTCCTTCAAAACTTCCCACAAGTGCTGAACAGCCTTGGTCTGGCGGTCCTGAGTTGTGCGCATGAAGTCGTCATAGGAGATCTGCAATTCTTTCCAGAGCTCGGTATAAGCAGGAATCATAGAGTCACACCACTCGATAGGAGTCATGTTGTGCTCACTTGCAGTAAGTGCAACCTTCTCTCCGTGCTCATCGGCTCCGGTAATGAACTTTACATCATAACCAGCAGCACGGCGGAAACGAGCCTGCACATCACACATCAAAGTACAGTATGCAGTGCCCAAATGAGGGGCAGCATTCACATAGTAAATTGGTGTTGTAATGAAATAGGAAGGTTTATCGGACATACAAGCTCCTTCACTTCGATTGAATAGTAAATAATTTAATAATTAGCCAGCATCATCAGAATGATGTGCTTGGCTTACGTGTATTTCTAACAAGATTTTGTACAGAAATACACAGACATACACTACATTTAACCACGTTATATACGAAAAAACGCCCAGAAAGGCGCTTTTTCGTATTACTACTATATTATTTTGTATCTCATGAGCGGCATACAGAAGATTCATCTACCCACGAGCAATTTCATTAATAAGATCGTAGACTTCACCACGGTCTTTCTTGTACTCCTTTGAAAGTCTACGAGCAAGAGCGGTTTTAGGACGTCCCTGTTCAAGCCCTTCTCGGATTGCGTCTTCGAGAGTTAAATCGTCCTCATCTACATGCACCAGAGCATCCATGCGCTCTTGAATTTCTTCACTGGATGGAGGCTCGATTACAATCGCACACTCACCCTTAAGACTATCGCGTGCACCAACGATCTCGACGATCCTTAGTGATGTATCTCGCACAACCTCCTCATGAATCTTCGTAAGCTCTCGAACGAGAGCGACGCGTCTTTGAGGAAACACCTCAGCCAGAGCCTCTAGTGTTGCAACGACGCGATGAGGTGATTCATACACCACAAGCGCGCCTGGCACCTGCGCCAAAAGTTCGAGGCGCCTGATCTTATCCTTCGGCTTTCGTGGCAAAAACCCTTCAAAGAAAAACTGATTCATTTCAAAACCGCTTGCAACAAGTGCGCAAGTGATAGCTGAAGGACCAGGAATTACTTCAACTTTGTAACCCTCATCAAGTACTGCATCCACAAGCTTTTGTCCTGGATCTGAAACTCCTGGCATTCCTGCATCAGACACAAAGCTAACATGCTCACCTTCAGAAAGCCTCACCAAAACTGAATCAATCTTGCTTTCCAAAACATGCTCATCACAACGCTCAAGGCGAGGAGATATGCCAAATGCACTCATTAATTTGGAAGTAACGCGTGTATCTTCGCACAAGACAACATCGGAATTAGAAAGAGTAGCGATAACACGGGGTGCAGCATCATCAAGATTGCCAATAGGCGTCCCCACCATGCTCAACACTGCCTGTGTTGAAGTTATTGTATGTTCAGCCATTGCAATCTCCTTATATATTTATCTTAATCAAACATTCCACGCTCAAAGCTCGATAGAGCTATGCGTGCATCCCAGTTTGATATGAAACTTGAGGTTTTCCAAGTTTGGAAAAACCACGCGTTGCACTGCTCGAATGCAGCCATTTGACCTGCAACATAATAGCGCTCAAGCGCAATGCGTCCTTCTGGGGTCTGAGAGCTGTCGGCAATAGGCAAAGCCGCACTCCATTCACCCACCATGACAGGCAACCCGCTTCGCTGAGCTTCCTTCAATGTTTTATCAGTCTGAGCAAGAAGGGCTTTTACACCCTGAGGTCCAGCAATGTCAATCTGGTCGTTAAAGTGGTAAATGTGCGTATCAAGCCAAACGTTTTGATATTTCCTGTGAGCCATAAACCAGCGCCATGCATCTACAACTCCAGCATCGCTCAGGATTACAACTACGTCAGGACCAGCAGTTTTCCTAACGACAGCATAAGCATCTCTATAGAAGGTGCGAAGCTTATGCAAAGGAAGTCCCTTCATGACGGAGAAACCTTTGCGCTTTTGGACCTTAATCTGACCCATTGGCTCAATTCCCCAGAAAGATGGTCGACCCTTATAGCGAAGGCAAAGACCTTCGACAACATCCAGGATAAGCTCTTTCTGACGAGGACCCATCTCGACATACATTGCAATGCCATCGGTCGTATCTTCAAAGCCTGGAACCTGTGATATATCCAAAGCAATCTTCATATTGAGCTCATCAGCCCAATCAAATGCACGGTCAAGATATTCAATTGGAGAGATGTAGTCTCCAATCTGATGATCTTCCCCTCCGAGGATATACCAAGGAATTTGAATGCGCACTGCATTAAATCCTCTCGATACCATCTGAAGAAAATCATTGCGCGTCATAAAGGTTTCACGGTGTTGGACAACTGCCTCACGATACGCATCCGCACCTAATGCACGAATAAGATCGGCCTCCCCCAATGCACCTGTTGCAGCAAAAAGCTCAGGAGTAACCCATGGCTCAAGGACGAGCCATCCATCTAGATTTACACCACGTAATGTCGTTGAACTCACCTGCACCTCCTTATAACACAACGCCTATTTTCTTAACATATACGACAGGCAAAACAAGCGCACGCACCTATCGCAAAGTCGTTATATAGATTATACCCAGCCCCTATGACATCTCTCGAACTCCCAAAATTTATGCAAGAGGTTCGTAGATGGCACAGTTGTTTGGAGTTTCATATACCTCAAGAGCAGAAACACAAAAGCCTTGACTGATGAGCTCTTCGGCAATATAAGTAGCAAGGTTTTCAGCAGTTGTTCTCCAAGGAACAATGCGCAAAGAAAACCCTTCATCTTCCAAAGCAGCAATTGTCGTATCTTTCAGAGAGCCTTCCTCCACAATGAAGGTGTGGTCAAGTGAATCACACACCTCTCTTACAGCCTTCTTGAAGACGCCAAAGTCAACAACCATATCCTTATGAGTTCCTGCCAACTGCAGACTCTCCTGGGAAATATAAGCGACAACTCTCCACTGATGACCATGGAGGTTTTCACATTTTCCGTAATAATCTGTTAGGAAATGCGCTGAATCGAAGTGATATTCGGTCTTTAGGCTATACATCAGATCCTCCCAAGTCTGCAAGATTGAACGGATCATCTCCTGAGAGCATAAACTCCTGAAGTGCTGTTAGCTTCTCTACCTCAGGCTTTTCGATAATCCCGCCGAAAATAACCTCATCTCCCACATATGCAACTGCAGATTGACCAGGACATACTGCCCTCATAGCAACCTCAGTCTCAATGCGAGCTCGATCTTCTCCAAGAGGATGGATTATACAGTCAAAGAGCTTACCTTGATATGTAGCGCAAATTTGAGCATGTACTGGCTGATCAGGAAGAATTCCTGAGCACCAATTAGCCTGTTCAACGTAGAATTCGTGGGTAAAGAGCAAGTCATTAGCACCCACGAAGAGCGTGTTGGTGTCAGCGTCTTTGCCTGTAACGTAAATCTTCCTCTGAGCAGCAACACCTACTCCCTTGCGCTGTCCCAAGGTATAGCTGGTAAGTCCCTTATGCTCGCCTACAACCTCACCAAACTCATCAACGATAGGTCCAGGCTCTGGCTTTTTGCCCTTGTACTCTTCCAAGAACTCAGGGTATCGACCATTTGGAATAAAGCAGATATCCTGAGAATCTCCCTTGGAAGCAGCCTTAAAACCATGCTCACGTGCATAAGCGCGCACTTCATCTTTGGTTGCAAAATCTCCCAAAGGCAAAATTACACGCTTAAGCGAACTCTGAGGAACGCTCCAAAGTACATAACTTTGATCCTTAAGAGGATTTTCAGAACGAATGAGATGAGCTTGCCCCTGCTCATCGCGTACAACATGGGCATAATGTCCCGTTGCCATAAAATCACACTCAAGCTCGTCGGCGATTTCTATAAGCTTGCCAAACTTCAAACTACGATTGCACAAGATGCAAGGATTAGGGGTGAGACCATCGTCATATCCCTGAACAAATTGAGACACAACTTCACGGTCAAACTCATCGCGCAAATCGACTACGACATGGTCAATTCCAAGGGCGCTACAAACGTCTTTTGCATCCTGAATATCTGCTTCCTGAGAGCAATGCTGAAGGCGCATCGTAACGCCAATGCAATCATAACCCTCAGCTACAAGCTTGGCGGCACATACACTAGAATCAACGCCACCACTCATAGCAACTAATACACGGCTCATCTGCACCTCTTTTCGAAATAATAGTATCTTTCCATTATCTCACAGGGACTTAGAATGGCCTTCCTGACTATGAATTTACATGTGAATTTAAAACGATATAATCGCAGATTCTAAATGCGTGGTAATCTTGTATAAAAGAAAACAACAACGGAGGTTGTCTATGAATAAAAGCCAGGCCTTAGACCTAGCTTGTACGATGTTTATTCCTGATTTCCTATTCGTCGATGGCTACGATGCGATTATCGCAGAGCGCAATCAGACAGAAGAGGCTATCAAGATATTGACAGAGGCTTTCTTTGCAGAAGAAAATCCTGATTTCAGCTTCCAGTCTGTTCTCACGCTTGCAGATCGAGGAAGAATCCTCTCTGACGAGATAAATAAAACAGCTCCTACTAGAAGAAACTCCCCAAATCTCAAACGCGGACTTTCTTTAGAAGACACCATTGCCGGAATTGCTAAGTTGCAAAAGAAGAAATATGAGCAAGTAGCAAAGGTTGTAGGGCAAGATCCAAACAACATTGGACCTGCCTATCTTGCAAAACCTGTAAAGGGCAAGGTTGTAGGAATCGATATTGAAACCACAGGTATCTCACCTGATCGCTCCTATATCATTAATGTTGGATGGAAGCTCGTTGATTTGGCTCCAGAGGCTGAAAGCTATGACCCACATTCACACTTCTGTGGATTGAGCTCAGCTGATACCTCAAAGCCGGTTCCTCTAACCGAGATCCACCACATTACATGGGATGACCTCAATGGACAAAAGCCATTGAGAGAAGACAAAGAGCTTCAGGCAGAGATCTTGAAAGTCTTGACCACCTACCCTTACCTTGCACACAATGCTGCATTTGAAGATGCTTGGTTTATGTATAACATTGAAGGTTATGCAGAGGCGCGCAAGGCAGGAAAGATTATCCCTATTGACACTCGTGAGATTTGCCGTAAGGTCGATCCTGAGGTAGCTCGTCTTCCTCGCGAGTCATCACCAGCATCGTTGGAAAGCTGGGCTAAGCGTCGCCATGTTCTAGGTCAAAACGAATCCGAAGTCCACCAGGGCCTCGAGGACGTAGATCTTATGATCAAAACGGTAATAGCAGAATTTAACGAGAGAAATATGTTCTAAGGAAGATCCATGCACGAATTAGAAGAGCGTATTAAAAAAGAAGGTATTATCCGCGAGGGTGGAGTCTTGAAGGTTGGCTCTTTTCTAAACCATCAGTGTGATGTTGAGCTTTTCGATCACATGGGTCAGGAATGGGCTCGTATCTTTAAGGACAAGCAGATCGATAAGATCTTGACCATCGAGTCTTCAGGAATTGGAATTGCCTGTGTTGTATCTCGCAGCTTTGGTAATGTCCCTGTTGTTTTCGGAAAGAAAACCCAGTCCATCAACCTTGACGGTGAGTCCTACACCGCAAATGTTCACTCTTTCACTCACAAGAGCGACAACACCGTAATCGTAACCAAGAGCCTCTTGAAGCCAGGAGAGCATGTCTTGGTCATCGATGATTTCCTTGCAAATGGAAATGCTTTGCGTGGACTCATCCAGATCTGCGACGATGCGGGTGTTATCGTTGAAGGAATCGGAATCGCTATCGAGAAGGGCTTCCAGCCTGGAGGAAGCGATTTGCGCGAGCAGGGTTATGCAGTAGCATCTTTGGCAATCATTGACGAGATGCACCCTGAAACCGGAGAAATTACCTTCGGCACCTGCCCTCTGAGCGCAGAGTAACAAACTAATATATCTATCTTTCAAGCGAGCATGCATGTGCTCGCTTGTTTTGTTTATCGATGTAAGATGAGGCTGAATCTTCCCTGAATATAGATGGGTTATACTAAAGAACGTGACAAGTAAGTTTATACAGCACACAGGTTATATTCGACTTATCAATCCTTGCAAAGGCTCAATATGAATATAGTTACTGAAATACTTGCAGGTGGTGAGATTACAAAGAAGACCTTGAGGAAAGCTCAGGAATCAACATTTGTAACTGTTGTTGAACCTAAGCAGCAGTACTCATCATTTGTAATCCGCATCATCCTTGCATCAATTATTGCAACTGGTGGAATTGCTACTGACTCAACGGCCGTAATTGTAGGCTCGATGATTATTGCACCCTTGATGAGCCCTATGATCGGAGTTGCTCTCGCTGCTGTGTTAGGTCGACCACGCTCTACCATGAGAGCATTAGGTATCACTGCGGCAGGCATGCTCCTGAGCATCCTGATCAGCTTCCTTATGGCACTAATCATTCCATTTGGTATGGATATCACCTCAAACTCCCAGGTAGTATCCAGGATGAGCCCTCGCCTTGTAGACCTCATCATCGCACTCGCATCATCTTTTATGGCATCAATCGTTATCATGAGAGACGATGTTCCAGACGCACTTGCAGGCGTTGCAATCTCAGCCTCTATTGTTCCTCCTCTCTGCGTTGTGGGCGTAAGCCTTGCAGAGGGCAATATTGTAGCTGCTCTTGGCTCTTTTCTTTTGTTTCTCACGAATTTCTTTGCCATCCAAATTGCAGGAATCATTACCTTTGCAGCACTTGGATTGGGAAGTTCAATCTATAGCGAGCAAACGAAAAGGGAGCGTGCAGAGTGGTATGGTGTCATCCTCTTCTGCGCTGCATTCATCTTTATCCCACTTGCAATGAGTTCAAATAACGTGGTAAATAACGCAATGCGTGAGCGCGCCATTCGCTCCACTGCCATCACATGGCTCCAAGGAACGAGCTACCAGCTCAATGAGATTCATGTTACCGATGGTCATGTTTCTCTGGAGATCATAGGATCGGGAGACCGCCCTTCCATGAAGCTATTAGGTGCACGTCTTCAGGACTCTGGCATCGAGGTAAAAGACATTCGTATGGCGGTTATTGATGAGTTTTGGTATCGCCCTTCCGCTCATCCTAATATCGAGGCTAAAAGCCAAGAGGAGCTTGAGCTTTTCCAAAAGGGTGCAACGACTCGACAGGAACTTGAATATGAGCTCGCTGAAGAAATTCGTCTAAAGGATGAGAAAGATCAGAAAGACAAACCAAAGGATTCCGATCAGAAAGATGCAACGGAGTCCTCGGGAGATCCAAGTCAAGAGAAGACTAATAACCAATAAAGTTATGAGTGATAAGGATACAATCTTTCTATTTTTTGCATAATCTCGCTTTTGAGATAAATAAAACAGGTAAAGTTTATCTGTACATATACACCTGACGCGGCTGCCAGGTGAATCCAAGGAGGATACATGAAGATCGGTTTTAACAACGATAAGTATATTGAGATGCAAGCTCAACGAATTCGAGAGCGCATCAATCAGTTCGGAGGCAAGCTTTACCTTGAGTTTGGAGGAAAGCTCTTTGACGACTACCACGCCTCACGTGTGCTTCCAGGATTTGAACCAGATACTAAGATTCGCATGCTTGAAAGTCTTAAGGATGAAGTAGAGATCGTAATTATCGTATCTGCTGATGATATTGAAGCAAATAAACGCCGAAGCGATATTGGCATCAGCTATGACGAGGATGCTCTTCGTCTTATGGATGCCTTCCGCAATCTAGGCCTCTATGTAGGATCTATCGCTATCACCCACTTTAAAGGTCAGCCTGCAGCAGAAGCTTTCCAGGCAAAGCTTGAAAGCATGGGCATTAAGGTATATCGCACCTATATGATCGATGGATATCCAAGCGACATTAACCACATCGTAAGCGATGAGGGATTTGGAAAGAACGAATATATCGAGACTGAGCGTCCTTTGGTTGTAATCACAGCTCCTGGACCTGGTTCAGGAAAGCTTGCTACAGCACTTTCCCAGCTTTATCTGGAGCACAAGCGTGGAGTAGCTGCAGGCTACGCAAAGTTTGAGACATTCCCTGTATGGAATCTTCCTCTCAAGCACCCAGTTAACCTCGCATATGAGGCAGCAACGGTTGACTTGGATGACCGCAATATCATCGACCCATTCCACCTCGAAGCATACGATCAAATCACGGTAAACTATAACCGCGATGTTGAGACCTTCCCTGTTCTCAAGGCTATGATGGAAAAGATTTCAGGATCTTCACCATATCAGTCACCTACCGACATGGGTGTAAACATGGTTGGATACTGCATGGACGATGATGAAGCATGTCAGGAAGCTTCAAAGAACGAAATTGTTCGTCGCTACTTCCGTGCTCGTGAGGACTTCAAGCGCACCGGTCAGGGCAAGGCCGAGGTCGAAAAGCTTGAAATCCTAATGAAGCAAGCTGACGTGGACCTTAACTACTCCCCAGCTCGCAAGGCTTGCCTTGTAAAGGAAGAGATTACTGGAGCTCCAGCAGGCGCTATCGTGCTTTCCGATGGAACGGTAGTTACTGGAAAGACAAGCGATCTCATGGGTCCTGCATCCACTACACTTTTGAATGCATTGAAGCATGAGGCTGGAATTGATGATGATCTTCTAGTTATCAGCGAGAGCTCACTTGAGCCAATCTGCAAGCTAAAGACAGAGTATCTCGGAAGTCACAACCCTCGCCTTCACTCAGATGAAATCCTCATCGCACTTTCGGCAAGCTCTTCTGCAAATGAGAATGCTCAGAAGACCATGGAAGCCCTTCCAAAGCTTCAGGGCTGCGACGCTTATTTCTCTGTAATCCTAAGCGATACCGATAAGGCTGTTTATCGTCGCCTCGGAATCAATGTATGCTCTGAGCCTAAGTACGAGCGCTCTGGCTACTATCACGGATAAACTTAAATCAAATCAGGTTCTCCCTAATCGGAGGGCCTGATTTTTTATAGAAGAATGATCTTAAAAGTTATAAATAATGAATAATATACGAATTTCAACCGTTCGGCAAAGAAACCTCTCACCTCGTTGAATTCTCTGATACATTTAGAGGGCAATTGACCACTTCAAAAGGAATTGTATGGAAACGCAGGACTTTATTCACGATGAGCAAACATCGGAAGACATGCTGATGGAGCTGCTTCAATTCGGACGCACGCTTACACTTTCAGGCACTGATATTCGCATTGTCGAGAAAACTCTTGAGCAACTCGGAAAGCACTATGGCGCTTGTGAGATGAATGTCTTTGTAATCTCCGCTGCTATTATGGTAACGGCATGCTTTGACGACGGCTTGGCTAAGACGCAATCCATTCGTATTAATAAGAAGATTGGATACGACTTCGTAAAGATTGAAAAGCTAACCTCTCTGGCTGACTATGCTTTAAAAAGTGATATGAGCATTAAGGAATTTGCATCTGAACGCAGGAAGATTGATGCCGTTGATCAATCCAGAACAATTGCCTATGTGGGATCGCTACTTGGAGCAGGAGGCTTTGCGATATTCTTTGGAGGAAGCCTGATAGATGGCCTCGTGGCTGCTGTTGTAGGAATCATTTTCTGCTTGATGCAAAGAACCATTCGTCCATACTGTCCAAACGACATCGTATTCAACTATATTGCCTGCTTAATAACGGGAATATGCATTACACTCTTAGGCCAGGCTTACCCTGTCTTGAATCCTGACATGATTACAATCGGTGTCATCATGTTGCCAATTCCAGGAATCCCGATCACGAATGCTGTTCGTGACATGATCAGTGGAGACATCATTACGGGTATCTTGCGTTTCGTAGAATCCGTACTGATCACCATCGGCATCGCTGCAGGATTTATCTCAGCTCTCGCATTGGTAGGTGCATAATGGAACAAACCGCATACATCCTATTCATTTCATTCATATCCACTGTAGGATTTGCAATGATGTATAACATGCCACTTAAATGGATCATCCCATCTTCAATCGGAGGTGTTCTTACCTGGGCTGCATATCTTCTGTGTCAGCAGGTTTTTGGTCCTACAATCTTTGTGCCATGTTTCATCTCATCAGTATTTGCTGCTCTTTGGGCATTCGGGCTCGCGCGTTTTAGCAACAACCCATTTGGAATGTACTTTATGATGGCTGTCGTTCCTCTTATTCCAGGAAGCGGTCTCTACTACACGATATTCAACCTTTCTCAAGGTAATTCTGCTGAAGCCGCTCGCTTCGCGGGAATTACTGCAGAGTATGCTCTTGCAATCACCTTTGGAATTTCAATCGTATGGGCAGGGATTGAAATCTGTCGTAGTTGGAGACAGGCTCACTCTAGGCCAGAATCACTTAACTAAGCACTATACGAATCCCTCTACTAGGTCTTTGGTAGAGGGATTTTCTTTATGGATGAACTAATGCTATTCACGAAACTATACCTTGAAAAGAAAACAGCCCACCCGAAGGTGAGCTGTTTGTAAATTTAAGCTTAGTTACGTGTAAGACGCCTGTGCATACGGTGAGGCTTTGCAGCTTCAGGTCCAAGGCGCTCGATACGATTCTTCTGGTAGCTTTCGAAGTTACCCTCGTACCAATACCATTTACCTGGCTCTTCATCAGTGCCTTCCCATGCAAGGATGTGAGTTGC
>RCNI01001779.1_pt1 | contig 11148 bp, 10 predicted proteins | sample 2041151 | NCBI WGS metagenome assembly RCNI01 (sample SAMN09708214, study PRJNA481090) | feces metagenome | isolation source: feces | place: Antarctica: Albino Rookery
TATATAATTTAATTTATTTTTTGATAAAAACAAAAAGACTCTTGTAAATCGCTTTACAAGAGTCTTTTACGTTTATTAGCTAAGCTGAATATCAGGAAGCTTTTCTGTAAACAGTGTTTCCCAGTTAGCGTTACTTGTATTTCTATACTGCATACCCTCAATTTTTACAGTAATCTGAATAGTAGCACCTTGAAGAACATCTCTGTTTTCGGAAGAATCCATCGCTAAGTCGAGCTTAAAACTTCCCTGAGTAGGGCAGTTTACGATAGAACCATCAGGAGCTTTGTACTTTTCAATTTCGGCATTATCTCCGACACCACTCAGAACCATCTGAGACTTAACAATATCAGTTGTAGGCTCAAAGAGATTAAAGCCCATAGCTGTATTTTCACCTGTCATATCAACAGCCTGAGCTGCATCATGAGAATCAAAGCAATAAATAAGCTTATTTGCTTCATCACGAGTGTATTCCTTCAACATGACTCTCTGAGAATCGGAAACCCCCTCAATGCCGATAGAAGAAGCACCAGGAACACTATTGAACTTATCAAAGTAAACTTTGAGAAGAGCAAGCTGATCATGGGTTAAAGCTGTATTTCCATCTGCGGTTGTTCCTGAAAGTTCAACCATAACACGAGTCAGAACGGACTTAGTACCAACGTTATTAATAGTGATATCCATTTCGTGGTCTGTTCCAGGTCTTGTTTCAATTTCGATATTGTTGTTTTTAGCAGGATCATCCTTTGATTCAAATACAGGGACATTATCACCAGGGTTAATATTATCAGGAGCTACCTCAAATTCAAGAGCAGAAGTATCTTGTGCATTATTTGCCTTCAAAAAAGAAGCCAGTTTTTCTCTTGATAACTGCTGATGAGTCATGTGAGCAGAACCAGTAATATCAACAGTACCTACTGTTGCTTTTGATTCCTCAATAACGACATCAGAGAAAATAGCAAAAGCGCCTCCAACAATAGCAAGGCCAGCAACAGCACTTGAGCCAATAATTAATTTCTTTTTATTATCCATTTATGTTTACAAAGAGTTTGATTTACTCTTTGCTGCCTCCTTTCTTTTATAATTTATCTTACAGGGATAGTGATTTCTTTATTAGAAATTTCTACCCAATCTTTATGAGATGTTCCTCTGAACTGCATAGCTTGAACTCTGATATTCATATGAACATTGCTACCTGCAAGCTTTTCAGCTAAATCAGGACTCAGAACCATATCAACCTTGAAAGTGCCTTTAACAGGACAATTTGCAGGAGTAGACCCCTTAATGAACTGCTCAACTTCTGCATTAGAGCCAGTACCACTAAGAACCATACTTGAACGAATCATATCATCAAATGTATAGCCATCATCATGAGTATCGGCAATATCGCTATTAAACAGATAAGTAATCTTATTATCAGTTTCATCCTTATAATCCTGTAAGATTGTACCAATTCCAACATGAGGAGCAGATGCTACAAGCTGGTTGTTATTTGTAGGAATAGCAGTTAAACCAGACATGGTGTTGTGTGTATCGAAATACAACTTAATACCGCTAAGAGTCGCATCGTCAACAGGAGCGCCTCCGTTCTCTGCTGTAATCTCAAAAAGAACACGAGTCTCCACAGACTTTGTTCCCTTATTCTCGATATTTACAACAATTTCATGGTCAGTTCCTGCATCAACAACACCAGGTTCGATACGATCCTTATCTTCACCATGAGGAGTTTCTCCCTTATCGACAGTTCCAGGGGTATTATCACCAGGATTCAGATTGCTTGTCTTAACATCTTCAAAATCTTCAGGCTTTAAGTCGTTAACAGTAAACTTACTACCATTCTTAATGGCATCGTATTCCATCCCTGCCTTAACCTCAGGCTTTAACTGATAGTGATGCATTTCGGAAGTAGCTGCAATGGTAACAGTACCCACTTTTGAAGTAGTCTTAATTTCTGCATTATCAGAGAATAATGCAAAGGCTCCACCTGCAACAGCCAATCCTGCAACAGCAGATGAACCAATAATTAACTTTTTCTTTTTATCCATTTTTCGTTACTCCTTTCTTCCTTATTCTACATTGGCGACAACCTGAGTAGAGAAAACTGTATCCCAATTTGCATTACCAGTGTTTCTGTTCTGCATAGACTGCAGTTTAATTGTAAATGTTAATTCAGCTCCATCAATACCGACAGTTTTGTTAACAGCCTGTCTAATACCAACATCAAGCTTAAAATGACCAGAAGTAGGTGCATTTTTATAGACCTTATTGCTTCCATCTACACCAGATACAAACTTTTCAACTTCAGCATTATCACCAGTACCGCTAAGAACTAATCCAGATTTAATAACATCATCAAACTCGTCGCTTACAACGGGAGAAACTTTATCAAACTGACAATTTCTTAAGAATTCCTCGTCAAAAACAAAAGCAATCATATTCGCCCCTGATTTATTCTCATTATAAGGAATTTCCTTTAACAGATCCATGTTATTAACATGCATACTTGAAACACCAGGAGCAGTATTCTTTAAGTCAAAGCAAACTTTAACATTCTTCAACTGTTCAAGAGTTAAAGCCTTTCCATTTTTAACACCAGTCACCTCTACAATAACTCTGTTCTTAATGGACTTTGTACCTGTATTGTTAATATCAATGTTAATTTCATGGTCAGTTCCAGGTCTTGCAATGATAGTTTCTGTTTGAGTTTTCTTAGGAGGAATATAGTCATTATCTCCTGGATTCAAGTTATTAGCAGCCTGCTCAAACTTAGCATTAAAAGAAGTCTTTAGTGATTCAAGAGCTGTTGAATCTAAGCCTGCATGAGCATCAGCAGATTCATTTAAAGCAGAATTAGAGGACTGAAGATTTTCGATCTCAGCTCTATCTGCCTGAGTATGAGACATATCAGCATGTCCAGTCATAGCAACAGTACCAACAGTATTGTTTAACTTAGAAGAAACTTCATCATAGAAGAAAGCAAAAGTTCCTCCAAGGAGAGCCATTCCAGCTACTGCGCTAGTGCCAATAATTAGCTTTTTCTTTTTATCCATAATATGTTAGCGGCTTAAACTTTTCGAAAAAGTTTAGGCCTTTCACTCCTTTCTTAATTTGTTTTTCTTTGCAAAGAAATATATTAGATTAATCTACAAATTATAATGATTGAATAGAGTATAAACTCTGTTCTTATTATATATTATTAATAGGGAATTTTCTATCTGATTTTTAGAATCAGATAAAAGGTCTTTTGCCATCTAATATGTTTTTATTATACTACTGAATAAATTGTAAAATCAATGACTTTTATTATTTCTTTATGTTTTAGAGAAAAAACACTGGTCAAAGTGCAGTTTTTATTGTATAATTAATAAGAACATATTAAAAATAAGGAGGAAATATTTTGGAAAAAGTATATATCGAATTGATGGAAGGTGCAGAAGCTCCTTTCTATGCTCATAAAGGTGATGCAGGAATGGATGTAAGAGCTAATGAGGATATTTTAATTCCTCCTGGTGAAACTCGTATCATTAAAACTGGTTTAAAAATTGCTGTTGAACCTGGTTATGAAATTCAAGTAAGACCTCGTTCTGGTTGTTCCGCAAAAACAAAGTTAAGAGTGGCAAATACTCCAGGAACTATTGACAGTGGATACAGAGATGAAATCGGAGTTATCTTGGAAAATATCAGTAAGGATTATTTCTGGGATAATGATACTATTCATAAGATTCCTGAAACAGACGAATACATCTTCGGTATTGATTCTAAAAAAAGTCCAAATGGTTATTACTTGATTAAGAAAGGGGATCGCATTGCTCAGCTGATATTTAACAAGGTTGAAACTCCTGAGCTTGATATTATTAAAGATATTACAAATGTAGAAGGAAACCGTAATGGTGGATTTGGATCTTCTGGAACTAAGTAAAATTAAAAATAAGCAAAAAAGAAACCTCTCAATTTTGAGAGGTTTCTTTTTTATATGTAATTACTCAGTCTTAGAATCGCTCTCAGCATCAGTCTTATCAGCATCAGCCTCGGACTCAGAAGAAGCAGCGGACTCAGACTCAACAGGATCAACAGCCTCACTAGACTCGCCATCAACCTTCTCTGTGTCCTTATCGGCAGGAGTAACTACCTCAGGAGTATTGGACTCATCATCAGCAGTACCCTTATCAGAAGTAGTCTCATCAGTAGTGGTGGACTCGTCAACAGTGTAGTCGTCAGAAGAATTACTTTCGTTGGTCTCAACAGTAGATTCGACCTTAGTATCTTCCTCCTTGTCCTTATCCTTGTCACCACAACCTGTCAGGCAAGCGCAGCCAAGAGTCAAAGCACAACCAAGAGTTAAAAGTTTCTTATTCATAATTAAAATTTCCATCCTATTTAATAATAGGACTGCCACCAGTTCTATTAAAGCAAAAATGATTAATAGTCACTAGTAGCTCCTCCTTTCTTTTTTTCAAAATACGAAACACAAATTTTAGTGACAAGTCACCAAAACTTTGTTTCATTAAAAATAATATCTTGAACACCTATTGTCCAAGCTTGTTTCTATTATACACCTGTATTAAGAAAAATCAAGATAATTTTCTTATTGTTCACAAGTTTGAGTGTCTTCTAATTGAATATTGGCCCCTAAAACTCTTAATTTCTCATCAATTTTAGAGTAGCCTCTTTTAATAAATTTAACACCTCGTACATAAGAAGTGCCCTTAGCAGCAAGTCCAGCAATAATCAAAGCAGCTCCTGCTCTCAAATCAGGTGCTTCAACAATAGCAGATTCAAGAGTTTTTACTCCTTGGATAACAGCAATATTATCTAAAACCTGAATATTTGCGCCCATCTTAGTCAGTTCTGCAATATAGTTAAATCTGCTTCCAAAAATATTCTCCTTAATAATACTTGCACCGCAATTTTTTGCAAGGCTTAAAGCTGCAACTATTTGGGGCTGTGCATCTGTAGGAAATCCAGGGTGAGGGTTAGTTAATACACTTACAGGATGAAGTCTTTCAGAAACATTGATTCTTAAAGAATTTTCTTTTGCAGTAATAACACACCCAGCTTCTGTAAGTTTAGCTGTAATAGAAGAAAGATGAGAAGGAGCGACATTAAGAAGTGTAACATCTCCACCTGTTGCTGCTGTTGCAATCATAAAGGTTGCTGCTTCGATCTGATCAGGAATAACTTTATGAGTTGTACCTTTCAAATAATGAGTTCCTACAATCTTAATTTTTCCTGTTCCTGCTCCTTTAATATCGACACCCATTTCAATCAAGCAATTAGCAACATCTACAACATGAGGTTCTCTTGCTGCATTAATGATAGTTGTCACACCTTTTGCTTTTGATGCTGCTAACATAATATTGATAGTTGCTCCTACAGAAATGACATCCATGAAAACATTTCTTCCAACAAGAGTATCATTATGAGTTTCAGCTTTTACATAACCATGATTGATGCTTACCGAGGCACCTAATCTTTTAAAGCCTTTTATATGCTGATCGATTGGTCTGTTACCCAGGTCACATCCACCAGGCATGGGAACTTCGGCATTTCCCTTCTTTGCAAGCAATGCTCCTATAAGATAATAAGAGGCTCGAATTTTTTTAATGTTTTCATATTCAATTCGAGTACAATCCAGAGTGCTGCTATCAATCTTAACAGCAATAGAAGTCTCAGTTGCTTCAATTTCTTCAACAGTAACTCCAATTTTTGTGAGAGCAGAAAGCATATTTCTGGTATCGCTCACATTAGGGATATTTGTTAAAGTAACAGACTCATCAGAAATAACTGCCGCAGCAATTAACGGTAAGGCTGCATTTTTTGAGCCTCCGATTTCTACTGTTCCGTTTAACTTTTTCCCGCCTTTTATAACATATTGTTCCATATATTTATCATAACACTTAAAATTAAGCGAAATTCTCCTTTCCTATTGATATTTCTTCAGGGGAATGTAATTCGTAAGAAATTAACTCTAAGCTATAATACTTATTAAAATTAAAATGAGAAGTATTGCTTGGAGCATATTGATTAGAAAAAATATCAAAAAATTCGTTTTTTGAGATTTCTAACGGTTTATTTCTGTAATAAATTTCAAAATCAGAAGAATTAAATTCTTGTTCATTGTTAAAATAAACTATTTTATCTGAAAATAATTTTGCATTAGTAATATTAAAAGTTGAGATAAGAAATCCTGCTTCTTCTGAATCTTTCAAAAATACAGAATGGTCAAAACCCACCTTAAAGATAAAATCTTCATAGGCAAAGACTAAATAGAGATTATAAAAGGATTTTATCTCATCAAACAATTTTAGCTTTAATTTTTCGCCATCTTTAAATATATACTTAAACCCATCTTTAGTCAAAACTGCTCTACCATCAAAAATTTTGTAAGTCATTCGCCCTACACGTTCTTCATAGATATATTCTTTATTTTCTTTATCCCAAATTTTTTCAATACCTTTAACTTTTTGGCCTCTGGGATGATAAGTCTGAGATGTTAAATAATTTGAGACGGTTATTCTTGTTAAATCTTGTAATTCTTTTGCATAAGGCTGCATATTTTTCAAACAAATGAAAACCTCATCACCAGGAAGTACTTTATCATGTTCATTTACAATCGGATGTCTATCAAGAAAATGATCTTTTTCCATAAAGTATCCTTAAATATTAAAGAATCTCTTAGCGTTCATATTCGTGATATCGATAACTTCCTGTGTTGTTAATCCCTTCAATTCTGCAATATTATCTGCGACATAAATCAGATTAGAAGAGAGATTACGAGAACCTCTTACAGGCTCAGGAGAAAGATAAGGTGCATCTGTTTCCAAAAGAATATGAGTCATAGGCATCAGATTGATAGCCTCTCTCAACTCTCTGTTGTTTCTATAAGTAGAAGTTCCGCCCACTCCGAAATAAAAGCCCATATCAATATATTCCTTCACAGAATCAATACCATAAGAATAACAATGAATAACCGCTTTTAGCCTTTCATCATATTCATCTTTTAAAATTCGCATAGTGTCTTCTTCTGCATCTCTACTATGAATACAAATAGGCAATCCCATATCCTTTGCAATTTCAATTTGTTTTCTGAAATACTTTTCCTGAATATCAGGGTCTGGTGTATTCCAATGATAATCAAGTCCAATTTCGCCAACTGCGACAATCTTATCATTTTTTAAATTTTCAACAAGAAATTTTTCATCCATTTCAAGAACATTACTAGGAAAATATCCAAGAATACCATAAATGAAGTCATAATCATTTACAAGTTTTACAATTCTCTTGTTAGAAGCTGTGTCAACACCAACATCTACAAGCAGTTCGCAAGACTGTCTAAGATCTCTTAAAACATTTGCTCTATCTCTATTATATTTAGCACAGTCATAATGACAATGACTATCAATAATTTTCATTTTAAAAAACCTCCTATTTTTCATTTTATATTTTTATTATATCATATAACTAGAGTATATTCAATAAAAAAACATACTTTTAGAAATACTTTTTAAGTTTTTCAGGAAAAAAGTAAAGAAAAAGACTGCAAATTGTTAGTTTGCAGTCTCTTCTTTTAAATATGAAAACCGTTAATTTCTACATCAGAATCCAAATCAATAATCAGTTGTTTTCTGCCACCAGATTCTTTAATTCTAATTCCATCTATAGCATCCTTTTTAACGCTTACAGAAACATCAGGAGCCTTCACGTCTAATTTTGCAATTTCAATCAAGTTAACAGGGTCTACCTCAATATCTCCCATTTCCTTCTCGAAATTCTCCTCAAATCTTTCAAGTTTTTCGGAATCAACGCCGCTGTTTTCAAGTAGCTTCTTAATCTCAGACTTATTCAGCTTGGGTCTTACTGTATCAGAAGCAGAAGAATACATAACTTCTGCAACGTTTTTCTGAAAAGCCTTTACAACATCGCAATTAAGGGCTTCATCCAGGGAATCTTCCAAAACAGTAGTAAACAAAGCAGTTTGCTGCTCGGAAGACATCACGAAATCGCATCCTAACACTTCCTGAACAAGAACTTCGTTGGGAGTCTTAGGCGTTTTTGTGTACACAAGAACACTGTTAATATCAGAAGAGCGATCATTGAATGCAGGGAACATAAAGCCGTCACATGGAGCCTTAAGAATTTGAATATCAGTATTCATCTTCTTTTCAACAACTTCATCAGCGGTATTGTAGTAAAGACCGATATCAGTAAGCGCAGATTCATTAAAACTTACCATAATAAAATCAAAGACTTCATCATCCGCTTCATCATCCTCACTTTCCATAGCATCTTCCTTCTTTTTAGGTACGCTATAATTACAGAAAGCAATAGAAATATAGAAGTCAAAGGGATATTCAAGTTTTTCTACCAAATAGCTAATATAAGAATTAACTTCATCCTCTTCCATTTCAGAAGTAAGTAAGGTGTAAAGTTTTCCCTGGGGAGAATCCTCTTCAAAAGCTTCTTTAGGGAATTCGTACTCAACCAGACCCTTACCAAGTCTGCCGCCTAATGCTTTCTTGAAATTTTTCAGGTATAATTCAATTTCATTTTCAGGAAGCAGCGCAAATCGCTGCAACTTAGAATACTTAACTGTGCGCTCTCCATTTCTAGAAATAACGTAAGCATTTGCAATCTTTTCAATAGTAAAACGTGGATTATCTTCTTTGAATTGCTTTTTAATTTCAGCAACTTCTTTTTTATTCATAAATTTTTCCTCCTTTAAGAATTATTACAACTTATTTATACCACATTACATATTTTTTGTCAATAAGAAAAGAGCCATCTCTGCATTATGCAAAAATGACTCTTTTATTAAAGATTAGTATCTGCTTTTAAGTTTTTTAGCAACCACAAAATGGTCAATAAACTCAAGCAGATCCTTATCAGTAGGAGGGCAGTTAGTATAACCCTTAACCTGAATAAGCACATCATTCTGAATTTCAATTGTAAAGTAGGACTTTTCAGGATCATCCTTCTTACGAATAAAACCAACAACAGTATCTCCATTACGCACTCTGTCAACATAAATTCTGACACAGTGACGTTGCTGTTGACCCTCATCAATGATTTCCTCAGGGATTTTAGGGATACGAACAAACAAATTTTTGTACGAATACTCGTACTTTTTGTTTTTCTGTGCCTGCTCCTCAAAGTGTTCTCTGTTGATTTGATCCTCAACAGCACGATAAGCAAACATTGCTCTGTCATGTTCCTTCTTTAAAGACTGTGGATACTTTGTATTCTTATTGTTAAGGTTGTAAGTTAACTTAACAGCATGAGCCAGGTAGTCACACCAAGTCATCATAGATTCCTTATACTCAATACACTGGTTATCATAACAAGAGTGCATATATTCGATAGCTTTCTTTAAAGGAATATGGAATTCAAAGTTTAGACGAAGCATATAAGGGATGACATTAGCATCTCGCAGTTCAACAAAAGTCTCAGCGGTAAGAGTGTTGTCAATCTCATAAAGATCTTTTAACATCTCAAAATCATTTTTATTAAGATTTAGTTGCTGAGAAATTTTTAGCACAGGTTTAGAGATGCCCAAAATGCTGGTAACTGTAGTGCCTTCAGGATTAACACCATCAGGAATAATAGAAGAAGACATTGAAATATAGTTTCTAGCCAGATTCATTAATCCAACTTTAATAATCTGTTCAAGCCATGGCATTTTATACCAGCTGCGCAGATAAGAATATGAAGAAAAAGGATAAGTTTCGCTGCTAAATGGAACAGCTGTGTCCAGTTCCCACATAATTTCAAGGCCTGAATACTTAAGAGAAGAATTCTTAATAATATCCTTGATTTCCTGAGGAGTTTGAACTAGCTCATCAAGCTGCAGGCTGGTATACGAAAAAGAAGAAGGATTTTTTGTTTTAAACTCCTCTCCATCATAACCATAATACTGCATTTTTTCTCCACAATAGATACGGAATTTTTCTTTTTGAGAAACTTCCATATCGCCCTCAAGACCTTGAGAACTATCAATATCAAAGAATCGAATAATCATAGTCCCTGTATTTTTATCTAGATCAAAGAAAACTTTCTCATAAGAGGCAGTAACAATACTATCACGATAATAGCTGTTACTATTAACTTTCAGAGGAGTTTCTTTTCCACAATGGGGACAAGTATACTTAAGCTTTGGGGAATAAATGTCTTCATATTCTATGGTAACTTCAGAAGATTTTAAGCACTTACAGCAACCTGCGGTATAAATTGAATTACGACCAATAGTAGTTTTTAAGACTCCTAGACTTGTTTCCAGCGTGTTTTGTGTCAAATCTATATCATGACAAGTAACATCTGGAAGGATTTCCTTTTTCTTTTTACTTTGAATTTTTCTAGGTTTACGATTAGAATAGCGCTTAGCCTGAGCATCTCTTTCAGCAGCATAGAGTTCATCGCCAAAAGGGACATCTTTGTTAAAGCCAAACAACTCACAGGCTTCATTATGCAGATGATCGCAATAGGTTACATTAGATATAATGCAAACAGAACTTGTGTATGCACTACTGTTAAGATTTAAAAGACGATTATCTCTTTCTTTAAATAAACGCAATCCTTTATCTTTCGAGTACATAAAACATATTGCCTGATTATAGGGGTTTCTATAAGGTTTTGAAAAGCAACCTTTTATTACTTTCCAGGGATCGCTGTCAGGAATAGAGTCATCAGTTACAAAGGAATAATAGCAGTCAACAAGAATGCCAACAATATATTCCTTTTCTTTGTTTACATCCAAGATAATCCCGTAATTTTTAGTAATTACGTTATTATCTCTATTAATGTCGATTTCTCTACTTTTGGTATTTCCGCATTTGCAGGCAGTTTCCTTGTAAGAAAACGGTTCATCCCATTCTCTTCCACATTCATGGCAGTATTTGTGTGCGTAACTTTCACCATTCTTTACAGTTCTGGTAGAAATTACATAGTTTTTCAGTTCTTGAGGTAAATATTTCAGATATACCTCAGGATGATTTCTGTAATCACAAATAAGATCTCCTAATTTGTTTTGAATGTCTGTTAACGTCATAATTGGTTCTCCCTTCCTCTAAATTTTAAATTTCATGACACTAGACACCTAAATTATATCTTAAAAATTTTAGATTTGCAAAAATATTATTTATTGACAAAAAGATAATA
>RCNI01001780.1_pt1 | contig 11146 bp, 8 predicted proteins | sample 2041151 | NCBI WGS metagenome assembly RCNI01 (sample SAMN09708214, study PRJNA481090) | feces metagenome | isolation source: feces | place: Antarctica: Albino Rookery
TGATCTATGAGGACGAAAAACGGTCGAGAAATCTCTACTCAAGAGGCTTCTTAACCGCTTTTTTGTTCCGTGAATTGGGTGTTTGAATGAGAAAGTTCGATAAGTGAAACGTGGGGTAATATAGGAGAGTTACCTCATGTTTATGTGCATTTAGACACTTATTAGCCATCGGTCATATTCTAATCCTTTACTACCGTACTGCCTAAAAAAGAACAGCTAGCGAATCATTTCTACTCTGTATCTTGCTGTTTGGTGCAGGAATTGCCGATTACAAGAGAAACATCTGCCTTGTAATTTTCTACAGAATCTGAGTCCTTGGTGGCAAATTCAAAAAGCTTTTCGGCAATCATGTGAATATCCTGCTTGACGGTGGTGAGCTTGGGATAGAACTTGTCATTGTCCACACCGTCGAAACCGATGACGGAAAAGTCATCCGGTACCTTCATGTTGATGCTGTTGGCCTTGACAATAAATCCCTTTGCAATCTGGTCGTTACTGCAAATGATGGCGGTGGGCTTTTCCGGCAGAGAGCAGAGCTTACCCAGAGCTGCGGCGCCGGTTTTGAAGGTCAGATCCCCTTGAATGATATAGTCCTCCGAAACGTCGATGCCTTTTTCTTTCAGCGCCTTTACAAAAGCGTTCTTTCGCTCTAAGGAGGATTTAATTTTTGGGGAATAGCCGATAAAAGCAAATTTCCTGTGACTTAAATTATAGAGGTAATCTACAGCTAGAGAAATACCCTTCTGGTTGTCGCAGTATACAGAGTTAAAACGGTTTGTGTAAAAACGATCATGAAATACCAGATTGGTGCTGGGATCCACAGTTGTGTTGGGAGCGGTGTTGTGTCCTTCTGTAAAAATAATACCCTTGGCACGGATGCCCATACAATAGTCGATATATTTTTTCTCGATTTCAGGATCGTTTTCGGTATCACAGATAAACAGCGCGTAGTCATGCATGATGGCTAGTGAACTGACTTCTTTAATCAATGCAGCAAAGAATGGGTTAAATATATCCAGAATAAACATGGCGATCGTGCGGGAGTGTTTTGAGAAAACGTTTCGGGCAGAGATATTCGGTACATAGTTGAACTCATCGATTACTTTCTGCACTTTTTCCCGTGTTTCTTTGGATACGTTTCCGGAATTGTTGAGAACCCGGGAAACAGTTGAGATGGAAACATCGGTAATACGGGCGATTTCCCGCACACTTGCATTTTTGTGATCCATGGCACTACCTCCGTGGGGAAATGGTTGATTTTTTATATCATGATAAGAACAGTATAACGGCGAAAAGTTTGAATGTCAATTGCCATTTTCGATGAAACGTTTCATTTAATTGGGGCTTTGCACGGATTAGCACATGCGTTTTTGTGCTAATATACAAAAAGCACGTGAATAAATAGTTTATAGATAAAAGATATTGACAAAATAATGGGTCATAGATATACTGAAGTTACATGAAACATGTTGCAACAAGAATGCGTACTTTATGAAAGGCGGTTAAAGAATATGAATGATAGAATTCAGAAAATGAGAAAAAAACTAATCGACCAGAAACCCAGAATTTGTTCTGAGCGCTGCAAGATCTTTACAGAATCCATGAAGAAGGACTCTGGTCTGCCCAACGTTGTGGCAAGAGCCAATGCCTTCTACCGGGTCCTGGACCAGATGACAATCTATGTCAATGAAGACGAGCTTATCGTAGGCAACATGGCAAAGTGGCCAAAGGCCTCTCCCATTTTCCCTGAGTACTCCAATAAGTGGCTGATTGAAGAAATGGACGGCAAGCCGTACCTTTGGGAGGAACGTCCCGGCGATAAATTCTATGCCGATGAGGACGTGAGAGCGGATATTCGCGAGTGCGTCGAGTACTGGAAGGACAAGGCCCTGTTCGATAAGGTAAGAGCGACTATTTCCGATGAGGCGAATGCAGCGTGGGATGCCGGTATCATTGATGAGACCTGGGTTTGCGGTGCAGGCCTGGGCAACGAGATTGTAGACTATGATCTCGTTGTTAAGAAGGGCCTGAAGGACGTCATCGAGAGAATCGATGCTAAGATGGCAAGCCTGGATCCTCTGGACCCCGAGACCACTAAGAAGATGTTTTTCCTGCGCAGCGCAAAGAAGGGCAACGAGGCAGTTATCAACTACGCAAGCAGAGTTGGCGACCTGTGCCTGAAGCAGGCAGAAGCGTGCCAGGATCCTGTTCGTCGAGATGAGCTGAAGGAGATTGCGAGAATCTGTAAGACCGTTCCCTACAATCCCGCTCAGACCTTCCAGGAAGCTGTTCAGTCCATCTTTTTCATTCTGCTGGCTGTTCACCTGGAGTCCAACGGCCATGCAATTTCTCTGGGCCGCTTTGATCAGTATGTTTATCCCCTTTACAAGAGAGATATCGAGTCTGGCAGAATCACCAGAGAGCAGGCCCTTGAGATTCTGGAGTGCTTCTACATCAAGTGCAATGAGCTGAACAAGCTCCGCTCCTGGCCTGACACCGAGTTCTTCCTGGGCTATCAGATGTTCATCAACCTGGCGATCTGCGGACAGACCGCTGAGGGTAAGGATGCAACCAACGACGTTTCCTATCTCTGCATCCAGGCTTGCAAGGAACTGAAGCTGGTAACACCTTCTGTCTCTGTTAAGTGGTTTGAAGGCACCAGCGATGACGTGATGATGGAAGCGCTGGAAGCAAGCCTGGTCCATCAAGGCGGTATGCCTGCCTTCTACAATGATAAGGCATTTATGCGCACGCTGAAGAACATGGGCATCGCCGATGAGGACCTGATCAACTGGTGCCCCGACGGCTGTATCGAGGCCTCCATCCCCGGCAAGTGGGACTTTGCTGCAAAGGGCCCCTGGCTCTCTGTTGAGAAGGTGCTGGAACTGACCCTGAACAACGGCTGCGATCCTGCTACCGGTAAGCTGTTCCACAAGACCACCAAGCCCATTGAGGAGTGCACCTCCGCTGAGGAAATCTTTGAAGAGTACAAGCTGATGCTGAACTACTTCATGGATATGCAGGTGGAAGTGGAACACATCAACGACTACATCCACTGCATTCACGACATGAACGCCTTCAGAGCTTCTCTGGTGGATGACTGCATCGATAGATGTCTGGATCTGGTGGAAGGCGGTTCCGTCTACTCCGCAGACGGCGGCCCCACTGCTGGTACGATCAGCGCAGGCGATGCATTGGCTGCTCTGGATCAGATCGTATTTCAGGATAAGCTGCTGACCCTGGATCAGGTTCTGCATGCCTGCAAGACGAACTATGAGGATATGACTACCGTACCTACCGGTCCTGAGATCAATGCCATTCTCAAGAATAAAGCACCTAAGTTTGGCAACGATGATGACCGCGCAGACAAGTGGATCGTCGCTCTGGAAGATTATATCGGCAGAAGATACCGCTATGAGTATAAGAGCTCCAAGTTCGGTAAGGGCCCGATTCCCTGCTGCTTCTCCTACAGCCAGAGCCCTGTTTCCGGCAACATTGCATTTGGCCGCGCTATAGGCGCAACTCCCGACGGAAGACACAATGGCGATCCTGTGAACAACGGTATTTCTCCTGCAAATGGTTCCGAGAAAAACGGCGCCACCGCAGCATGCAACTCCGTTGGTAAGCTGCCCTCCGTCTGGTTCCAGAAGGGTGCTATCTTCAACATGCGTCTTTCCAAAAACTCTGTTTCCGATGCGGAGCATCGTCAGAGAGTTGTGGACATGATTAAAGTTATGTTTGATAAGTATGCACAGCAGATTCAGTTCAACGTAGTAAGCAATGAGGTCTACAAGGACGCTATGGCCCATCCCGAGAACTATGCAGACCTGATGGTTCGTGTTTCCGGATATAGCGCGCTGTTTACCTCGCTGGCAAGAGACTGCCAGCTGGACGTTATCAACAGAGCGGAAATTGATGTGTGATTTATGATGAATGAGAAGCGGGAAGTTGCTTCTGTATTCAACATTGAACGATCTTCTTCCGAGGATGGCCCGGGAATACGCACCGTTGTCTTCCTGAAGGGCTGTCCCATGAGATGTATATGGTGTGCCAATCCAGAATCTCAGAGCTTCCAGTCTGAGATTCTGGTAAACACCAACATCTGTATTGGCTGCGGAAACTGTATGCGCAGCTGCCCCGTCCATGCGATTCAAAAGCTGAATGACAAGGCGTTTATCACCGCTCAGGATAAGTGCATCCACTGCGGCAACTGTGTCCGAAACTGCTACATGGATGCGCGGTCTGTTTCCGGAAAAATCTATCATAGCGAGGAACTGCTGCAAGAGGTTTTGAAGGATAAACCTTATTTCATCAAGTCCGGCGGCGGCATCACTTTTTCCGGCGGCGAGCCCTTAGCACATGCGGCATTTATTGCAGAATGTGCTGAAAAGCTCCATGCGGAGGGCGTGAACGTTCTGATCGAGACCTGTGGCTTCGTAAGCCAGGAAAACCTGGAGCTGGGAGCGCAAAGTGCAGATTTTATCTATTGTGATCTCAAACACATGGATCCTGAGAAACATAAGCAGTACACTGGACAGTCCAATGAGCGTATTCTTGAGAATCTCAGATGGCTAAATGAGAATTTTAAGGGATTCTTATCTGTCAGATGTCCTGTAATTCCGGGGTGCAATGATGATCCGGACAATATCAGGGCAACCTTGGATTTTATCGGAAGTCTGGAGAATGTGGGGGAATTCTGGTTCCTGCCCTATCACCGTCTGGGACTTCCGAAATACAAGGGGCTGGGAAGAGAGTATGGGATGGGGGACATGAAGTCCCTGAAGTTCAAAGATATTGAATATTTGAAAGCATATCAGAAAGATTATAATTTTGAAATAAAAATTTGAACGATATAGGAGGCTGACATGGCTTCAGTTAAGAATATTATTGGCTTGGACTGCGGAAATTCCTCTTTCCGTATTCTGCTGGGTAAGTACGACGGCAGCAAAATTACCACTGAGGTAGTCAATCAGATCCAGAACCAAATGGTTCATGTGGGAGATTACTACTACTGGGATCTACTGAAGATTTTTGATGAGTTCAAGAGCACATTGAAGAAGATTGCCAAGGAGACGCACATTGATTCCATCGGCATCTGCACCTGGGGCGTAGACTTCGGACTGTTCAATGAGGACGGCATCCAGATTTCCAACTCGCTGGCATACCGCAATGAAATGGGCGCCAGACATCTGGAACGTCTGTCTGAGGAAGAAAAGAAGGCCCTGTTCCACAAGACTGGCATCCTCTGTGATAAGATCAACTCTGTCTATCTGCTTTCCGCAATTAAGGAAATGCTTCCTTCTATTTATGGCATTACGGATAAGCTCCTGATGGTCCCGGATATTCTGAACTATTTCATGACCGGCATTATGATAAACGAACCCAGCGAGCTTTCTACTACCCAGCTCATGAGTGCCACCACCAAGAAAGTCAGCAAAGAGGTTTGCGACTTCTTCGGCATCGATACCAGGCTGTTCCCTGAGATTGGTTCACATGGTAAAGTCATCGGAAACGTGCTGCAGAGTATCCTCGATGAGATCGAAGTGGATTACGACATCCCCGTGATTTGTGTTCCCTCTCACGATACCGCTTCCGCAGTAGCTGCAATTCCTACGCAGGAGGACAACTTCATGTTTATCAGCTCCGGCACCTGGTCTTTGATCGGAACGGAACTGGACGAGCCTGTGATTACAGATGATGTCTGCGACATGAATCTGACCAATGAGGTGGGCGCATTCAATAAGATCACCCTACTGAAAAACGCTGCAGGTATGTTCATCATCCAGCAGATCAAGAAGGAATATGACTACATAACCGAGAGAAACAACAGCTGGGAGGAGCTCAACGCCCTGGCTGACGGCTATACTGGCGAAACTCCCATGTTTAATGTCAACAATGTCAGATTTTTCAACCCTGTGAATATGGGCCGAGAGATCTGGAACTATTTGCTGGAAACCAAGCAGGTTACCGGCGAGATCAACTACGGCGCAATCATCAAGGCAATTCAGGAATCCATGGCATGCTGTTATGCAGCTACCATCAGTGACTTGGAAAAGATTACCGGCAGACATGCGGATGCTGTTTATATTGTGGGTGGCGGCTCCAAGAATGTGAGAATTGATAAGCTGACTGCAAGCAGAACCGGCAAAAAGGTCATTGCCTGCGCCAACGAAAGTACTGCGCTGGGTAACATTGCCACGCAGCTGGTCGCTTTCGATCCCACCATGGATCTGAAGAAGATCCGTGCGGTCATTGCCAACTCCATCGAAACTACCGTTTTTGAAGAGCCCTGTGCAGGCTGGGAAAACGTAGAAAGATACAGGACATTAACTTGAGAGGGGAGGAAATATCATTGGAAAACCTGCTGCTTGAAATGAAGGGGATCAACAAGTCCTTCTTCAATGTTCAGGTGCTTAAGAATGCTCAGATCGAAGTCCGCCCCGGAGAAGTTCATGTGCTGTTAGGTGAGAACGGTGCCGGTAAGTCCACTCTGATCAAGATTCTCTCCAATGCAATCAGAAGAGAAAGCGGTACCATCAAGCTTGAGGGCAGGGAAGTCAACTTCCGCAGCCCCAAGGAAGCAATCGACAGCGGTATCAGCGTCATCTACCAGGAATTCAACCTAAATCCGTTTGTCTCAATTTACGAGAACATCATGCTGGGTAAGGAACTCACAAAGGGCTGTGTCATTGATAAGAAGGCATCTATTCGGGAAGTCCAAAAGTATATGGACATGATCGGCCTGGACGTGCCTCCTACCGCCCTGGTCAGCGAGTTGTCTGTAGCACAGAAGCAGATGGTTGAAATTGCCAAGGCAATTTCCAACAACCTGAAAATTTTGGTGCTGGACGAGCCCACTGCAGCCATCACGGATAAGGAGACTGCCAAGCTCTTTGAGATTGTCCGGGATCTGAAGAGCAAAGGAATCGGCATCATCTACATTTCCCACAGAATGAGTGAGCTGTTTGAGATCGGCGACAGATGTACCATCATGCGTGACGGTGAGTACATCCAGACAGTAAACCTGAAGGAAACCAACGTAGAAGAGCTGACCAAGCTCATGGTTGGCCGTGAGGTCAGCTTCAAGCGGTTTGAGAATGAGTACATCAAGGACGAGGTCGTTCTGGATGTTCAGCATGTGAACTACAGAGGCCTTCTGAAGGATGTAAACTTCCAGCTGAAGCGCGGCGAGATTCTGGGTATTTCCGGTCTGGTCGGTGCAGGCCGTACGGAGCTTGCCAAGTGTATTATGGGTGCTTACCATACCACCGGAAGTAGTATCCTGGTAAATGGTAAAAAGATTAAAAGCAACAGCATCAATGCAGCCATCGACAGCGGCATTGTTTATCTCAGTGAGGACCGTAAGGACGAGGGCCTGGTGCTGATCCACTCTCTGACAGATAACATTGCACTTCCCAACCTAAAGAAGTTCGGAAAGCTGGCACTGAGCAGAAAAAAGATGGAGCAGGTCGCGGAGGAACATATCAGCAAGCTCCGTATCAAGGCTGCTTCCCAGTCCGTGGATGTTAAGAGCCTGTCCGGCGGTAACCAGCAGAAGGTTGTTATTGCAAAGTGGCTGTATTCTGACGCGAATATTTACATTTTTGACGAACCTACCAGAGGCATCGATGTGGGTGCCCGTGATGAGATCTATAACATTATGATGGATCTTGTGAAGCGGGGCGCATCCATTATCATGATTTCTTCTGACCTGGTTGAGGTACAGAAGATGAGCTCGAGAATCCTTGTCCTGAAAGAGGGCCAGATCGCAGCAAATCTGGAAAATAATGATGATTTGACGCAGGAAACAATTTTACAATACGCATTAACTGGAGGGGAAGAAGTTGAACAAGAGAAATGTTGAGGGTAAGTTGAAGAAACTTGATGTTAAGGCAGCTACACTCTATATTGGCTGCGTAGTCATTTTCCTGGCTTTCACCATTATCTGTGCAATTAACGGCAAGAGCTTTTTAACAATCGGTAATATTCAGAACATTATTACCCAGTCTGCGGTGATTGCTATTGTAGCAATCGGCTGTTCTCTGGTCATTCTGACCGGCGGCATTGACCTTTCTATCGGCTCTGTAGTCGGCTTTGTGGGCATCTTCGGAGGCCTGATGATCAAGAACGGTCTGCCCCTTCCCATTGTTGTGATCCTGTGTCTGCTTTGCGGCGCAGTGGTGGGTGGTATCAACGGCTACTTTATCAGCTATGGTAAGGTGCCTGCCTTTATCGTAACCTTAGGCAGTATGCAGATCATCCGCGGCATCACCAAGCTGTTGACCAAGGGCAGACCTGTTTCCGGTTTCCCTGATAGCCTGTCTCTGATTACCAATGCCGAGATTCTGGGTGTCCCTGTCATGGTGCTTTACGTATTCATTTTCTACGCGCTGGTTATCTTCATGGCTGGCAAGACTGTGTTCGGCAGAAGAATCTATGCACTGGGCGGCAATGCCAATGCGGCAAAGCTCTCCGGTGTCAAGGTCAACATGGTTGAGATTCTAACCTACGTGATCGCAGGCGTTGCTTCTGCGATCGGCGGCGTGCTGCTGCTGTCCCGCCTGTCCTATGCTGACCCCAATGCCGGTGTTGGCTATGAGATGGATGCCATTGCAGCTGCTGTTATTGGCGGTATCGCAATGTCCGGCGGCAAGGGCAAGGTAGGCAACACTCTGGTCGGCGCACTGATCCTTGGTATGCTGAAGTGCGGCCTGCAGATCCTGAACGTGGATACCTACTATCAGACCATTATTGTTGGTATCGTCATTGTTGTCGCGGTTTACATCGACAAGGCCAAGGATAGAAAGGCTGAGTAATTTCGTTACATTCTCTGCTTAAAATCTTGTATTTAGTGTCCCCAGGACATTAAAATATATTATTGGAGGAAATAATAATGAAAAAGACACTGGCAATTGTTCTGACCATAGCACTGATGTGCACCATAATGCTCGCAGGCTGCGGACAGAAAGCAGCACCTGCTGCAACCAATGCTGAAGCTGCTGCTCCCGCTGAATCTGGTAAGGACTATGTTATTGGTTTCGTCCCCATGACCCTGAACAACGAGTACTTCATCACTATGGTGAATGCGGCTGAACAGAAGGCCACTGAGCTGGGTGTTAAGCTTGAGGTTCAGGCAGGCGACCAGCATGCAAGTGCTGCTGACCAGCTGACCATCGTTGAGAATCTGATCACCTCCGGCGTTAACGCCATCTGCATTGTTCCCAGCTCTTCCGAGGGACTTGAGGCTGCTTTGAAGAAGGCTAAGGAAGCGAACGTTCCTGTAATCAACCTGGATACCATCCTGGACGAATCTATTGTTAAAGCTGCCGGTGTTGAGGTTCCCTTCTACGGCACCGACAACTATGCAGGCGCTAAGGCTGCCGGCGAATACGTTAAAGCTAATTTCGAGAAGGGTACCAAGGTCGCTATCCTCACCGGTATCTCCGGTCAACAGAATGCTGCCGACCGCCGCGACGGCTTCATTGAAGGCGCTGGCGATGCTATCGAAGTAGTTGCTGAGCAGTCTGCAAACTGGGAGGTTGACCAGGGCTACGCTGCTGCACAGAACATCCTTACCGGCAACCCTGACATCGGCCTGATCTACTGCGGCAACGACGGCATGGCTATCGGTGCTTATCGTGCAGTTCAGGAAGCTAAGCTGCAGGAGCAGGTCAAGGTCATCGGCTTTGACGGCGTTTCCGAGGCCCTGGCAATGGTCGAGAAGGGCGAGCTGATGGCTACCGTCGCTCAGGACCCCGCTAAGATGGGCCAGATGGGCGTTGAGAATGCTGTTAAGTTGCTAAATGGTGAAGAGATCGAGATGAAGGTTGACACCGGTGCCAAGCTGATCCTGAAGGAGAATGTTAAGGAGCAGCAGGAGTACAACGCTCAGTTTGCTGACTAATTTTGCAAATACAAGTTATGTAAGGGAGTCTTAAAAATGAATTACAAGAAGTTAATTGTTGAATCTGGCCTGAAGATGCTGAATTCTGGATACACCATTGAAACCTGGGGTAACATCAGCTATCGGGATCCCGAAACCAATCTGGTTTACCTGACTCCCAGCGGAATGGACTACACCACCATCAATGAGGACGACATCGTTGTCTGCGATCTGGAAGGCAATATCGTGGATGGATTCAGAAAGCCGACCATTGAGACTGGACTGCATCTGGCTGTTTACAGAAACCGTCCGGAAATCAATGCTATAGTACATACCCATCCTCTGTACTCCACGGTCTTCTCCTGCGCTGGTCAGGATATTCCCATGGTCATCGATGAGGCAGCCCAGGTCCTGGGTGGCCCCAGCAGAGTCGCAGATTATGCTTTGCCTGGTACTCCCGAGCTGGCAGCTAACTGCGTAAAGGCCCTGGGTAAGGAGTCCAACTCCTGCCTGCTGAAGTCCCACGGTGCTGTGTGCGTCGGTGAGGATATGGACGGCGCATTCAAGGTTTCCAAGGTTCTGGAAGTTACCGCGCAGATCTTGCAGATGATCCGTGCCATGGGCTGCGACTTTGATCCCATTTCCGAGGAGAACGTCAAGGCTATGCAGTACTTTGTCAAGAATATCTACGGACAAAGATAATTCTGCGAGTGAAGATAAATGTAAGGAAAGACCCCATTGTGTAGGCTCAAAGGCTCTGCATAATGGGGCCTTTTCTTCGTCATTAAAGAGTGGCTTTATGGTTGGTACAGACTGTCTGAATATAAGATTATATATCTCCCACATCGGTGTCAGTGCCAGATGCGCGCTCTGCCTGAAATCCGTTATCAGGGGTTATGCTGTTATGGAGCTGACAATGTGTGGCGTGCTGCTATGGCAGAATTTTCTATATTCAGGGCTCGGGAAATTGCAATACGATGAGCGGTGTGTTATCCTGTAAGTAAGCGCATTGCAAACGGGATATGAAAACAATGACACCGGAGGTGTGGAGCTATGGAACGGCTGACGAAAGCGTTTTATGAACAGGATCCGCTGACGGTTGCTCGGCAGCTGGTAGGGAAAATCCTGGTACATCGGACTGCAGAGGGGGAAAAACGGCTTCGGATTACGGAGACGGAGGCTTATTGGGGCGAAGAAGATACTGCCTGCCATGCCCATAAAGGCCGCACAAAGCGGACGGAAGTGATGTATGGGGAAGCGGGA
>RCNI01001783.1_pt1 | contig 11134 bp, 10 predicted proteins | sample 2041151 | NCBI WGS metagenome assembly RCNI01 (sample SAMN09708214, study PRJNA481090) | feces metagenome | isolation source: feces | place: Antarctica: Albino Rookery
ATCAGCCTTGATGCGGAAGGCGAAACAAGTCCGTTTTATGCGGGTGGTATTGTGTATTTTAGAAGTGTAACCAATAACGGATATTCCGGTGACCTGGAAATTGCTTTGATTCCGGAGTGGTTTCGCACGGATATTCTGCAGGAGGAACTGGATGCCAAGGGTGTCCTGGTAGAAAACAGCGGTGTTGGAGAAAGCGTAAAATTTGCACTGCTTTTTGAATTTGACGGAGATGTCAATGCTATTCGTCATGTGCTGTATAACTGTTCTGCATCCCGTCCGTCTATTGAATCAGAAACCAAAGAGGATACCATTGTGCTTAGCGGAAAAGACCAGGCAGAAACTAAAGAAATTTATCAAGAATTGCGCAAAAGAATCGGTAAAAAATAAATCTTGATTTTCCATATCAGATATGTTATATTAGCAATTACTTAATTAAGTAATTGCTTAAATAATATAGAGGAGGAAAATTAATGGCTTCAAAAAGATATGCAGAAGTGGGAAATTTTTGTGTGGCATGTGGGACTTGCCAAAAAGTCTGTCCAATGTCTGCTATTTCCATTTGGAAAGGGGTAATAGCAAGAATAGACAAGAATAAATGCGTAGGTTGTGGAAAATGTGTAAAGGAATGTCCGGCCGGAACTATTGAATTTAAGGATAGGGAGGAAGAGCATGAAACAGAAAAAGAAATGGTATGATTATCTTTGGATCATAACACCGATTTATTTAGGATTAGGATTTTTTAACATTATGTTTGCATGGCTTGGAATGATCTTTTTCATGCTTCCACTTTTGATTTCAATCTTCGGTGGTGGGAAATTGTATTGCAACCGTTTTTGCGATAGAGGACAGTTTTTACAGTTATTAGGAAAACGGCTGAAATTATCGCGAAATAAACCGACACCGAACTGGATGCGTTCCAAAGTGTTTCGATATGGATTTTTGATTTTTTTCTTTACAATGTTTTTCCAGATGCTCTTCACGACCTATTTGGTGGGAAGTGGGGCGCAGGGATTAGGACAGGCAGTGAAATTATTTTGGACATTTAAAGTGCCATGGCAGTGGGCATATCATGGGACGGTGTTTGCTTTGTGGGTTGCACAATTTGCTTTTGGATTTTATAGTATGATGCTGACCTCTACATTGATTGGTCTGATCGTGATGGCGCTTTATAAACCACGTACCTGGTGTGTGTTCTGTCCAATGGGAACGACAACACAGTTGATTTGTCAGTTGCGTGCAAGAAAAGAGGAAAAGAAAGACTCTTGTGTGGATAACTGCAGTACATGTAGCATATGTAGTGGAAAAAGAGGTGAAGAAGATGCGTGAGCAGGCAAAGGATGTTGCAAAATTACTTTCTCATCTGGCGAATGAAAATCGTCTTTTGATTTTATGTGCATTGCTTGAGGGACCACTTACAGTGGGAGAACTTTCAGAGCGGGTAAAAGATATTACAGGACCGGCATTGTCTCAGCACTTGCATAGGCTCAAAGAAGGTGGGCTTATTTCTTCTGAGAAACAAGGACAGCATGTGATCTATTCCATTTATGATGAGCGTTTAAGAGAATTGATTGGATTGCTAAAAAGAGAATATTGTTCTTTATAAAATAAGAGAAGGAGCTTAGAATCAAGCTCCTTCTTTTTGACATTAATCTTCGAATTCCAGATTACGGGTGAGATCTTCTTCCTCTTCTTTGATTGTACGGATGCCAAAAGCAAAATACAGAACATGGCACAGCCATACGATTCCAAGGATAATCCGGCCGATAGGCACTCTACTCATCATGAGGAATCCAATCAGCATAGTAAGAGAAATAACCGTCATGATTCGAAGTTTTACTCGAACAGTCATGGCTTTTCCCTGGACATAAGACTCCAGGTTTTTCTTATATAATTGAGTGGAAACAAACCAGTCATGTAATTTTTTAGAACTTTTTGCAAAACAAAACGCAGCCAGTAAAAGAAATGGGAAGGCCGGTAAAAGTGGGACAACAGCACCGATTGCACCTAAAACTACTCCGGCGCATCCGATAATAATGTAAATTGTTTTTTTTAGATTCATCAGCTTTTCCTTTCTGATTCTACCCGATAGATTTTCTCTGCAATCTTCATAGTAGATTCGCGGTGAGAGACAAGAACAACGGTTTTATTTTTTCTCTCTTCATAGATTGATTTTAAAATGACAGCTTCATTAAGACTGTCCAGGTTACTGGTTGGCTCGTCCAGAAGAAGGAACGGAGCATTATGGAGGAAGGCACGGGCAAGACCAAGTCTTTGGCGTTCTCCGCCGGAAAGGGTGTCTCCAAGCTCTCCTACAGGCGTATCATAACCGTTTGGAAGTTTTAGTATGAAATCATGCACAGAAGCTTTTTTACAGGCGGTGATGATTTCTTCATCAGTGGCATCCGGTTTTGCGATGAGCAGATTATTTTTAATGCTGTCATGGAATAAATGGGTTTCCTGAGTTACAAAACTTTCCATATTTCGAAGGTTGGAAGTATTGATATTTTTGATATTGGTATCAGACAGGAGAATTTCTCCTTGGTCTGTATCCCAGAATCTCATAAGAAGTTTTAACAAAGTTGATTTTCCACATCCGCTTTTTCCAACGATCCCAAGAATGGTATTTTCCGGGATATCAATGGAAACATCAGACAGAATCTGTTCTTCATCATAAGAAAAGTTTACGTGATCTGCCTTTGCACCATGAAAATTGATTTCAGCATTTCCGCTAAGTTCTTCTACAACAGGGACATCGTCTAAAATATCTAGAACACGATTACCTGCAGCAAAAGTATTTGTAAGTGTGCTTCCAAGGTTTGCAAGAGCGATTACAGGTCCGAAGGAGCTCATAAGTGCGATCACAGGGATCACAAGTCCGACAAGATCCACAGACTGGAAGATATAAAGATGAAAAGCAAGGATCAACATTGTAATGTCAAAGAATAAAATCATAGACTGTGTAAGTGCGGAATTGATTCCGATACTTTTTTTGATGTGTTCTTCATCTTTTGAAAGTTCATCTGTTTGAGCGTTCATTTCTTTTAAACGTTTTTCTCCGGAATTATACTGAAGGATTTCTGGAAGTCCTCTTAAGTTGTCGAGAACAAAACTACTAAGTTGTCCTGATTTTGTACGGAAGGCAATCCCGGCTTTAGAAGTCAGTTTGGAAGCAATGAAAGGAATAATAATTCCAATGGTTATATAAGCAATTGCAGCCAGAATTCCAAGAGAAGGATGAAACTGTCCGATAAAAATAATCATGATCAGTGAGGTAAGCAAAGCAATTACGATCGGTGAGATCGTATGAGCATAAAATACTTCCAACAATTCAATGTCTGAAGTGATGATGGAAATAAGATTTCCCTTTTCTTTGCCTTCCAGTTTTGCAGGACAAAGTTTTCGAAGAGAACGAAATACTTTATCACGGATCAGTGCAAGTAATGAGAAGGCGATATAGTGGTTAAATGCTTGTTCCCCATAATGAAGTACTCCACGCAGGATGGCAAATACAACAAGAAAAATCAGGAATGTTTTTAAGGAAAAAGGAAAGTGAAAACCAAGCAGAGTTAAAATAGCAGCTCCACCAAGTATTGTGATAAATGTAGCGGCAAGATGTCCAAGTACGCCTAAAAGGATTGCAAGGAGCATATGTCCGGTAAGTGGTTTCACTAAAGCTAAGAGGCGGACACAGATGTTAAGATTACTTCGTTGTTTCATTTAATTGTCCTCCTTTTTAAAATTCTCAAGTTCATTTTGAGTGTTCCACATGTGATTGTATAGATTGTTGCGAGCAATTAATTCTTCATGAGAACCATGTTCTACAATCTGTCCGTTTTCCATTGCATAGATCATGTCAGCATTTTCAGCATTTGCAAGTCTGTGAGTAATAAAGATTACGGATTTTGTCTTCGACAGTTTTTTAATTTCATCTATTATAGTGTTTTCACTTTCTACATCGATGTTAGAAGTTGCTTCATCGAAGATATAGAAAGCACTGTCATGAAGGATGGCTCTTGCAAGAGCAAGGCGTTGGCGTTGTCCACCGGAGAGATTTGAAGCTTTTTCCGTAAGAACAGTATCAAGTCCTTGTTCTGCTTTCAGAAACTCTGCCAGGCGGACTGTTTCAAGGAGAGACCATAATGTATCATCCGTAGCAGTTTCGTTCCCCATTAACAGGTTTTCACGGATTGTTCCGGAAAACAGGTAACTGTCAAATCCGATATAAGTAATATTCTTAGCCAGATCTTCTCTTGAAATATCGGATACAGAGGTGTTTCCGATTAAAACACTGCCATCATATCCCTGAAGTTTTCCAGACAGGATAGAAGCAATGGTTGATTTTCCACATCCACTTTCTCCAACAATGGCAGTTAACCCATGGACAGGGAAGGAGGCATTAATATTGTTCAGGACAGTACGTTCACCATCATACGAAAAATTCAGGTTTTGGATAGAAATACCTTCATTTTCAGGGAAAGGTTTTGTATCTAAGTTTTGATTTTCGCTAAGGTCAAGAAGGCGGAAGATCTTATCACTTGCAGCCATGCCGTTCATTGCAATGTGGAAGAAACTTCCAAGCATACGCATTGGAATGAAAAAGTCTGCAGATAAAAGGATGATGGCTAAAGCTCCGGAAAGTGTAATTGCGCTTTTTTCAAAAGCATTTACAGCCATGATGATTCCAAGGGCAGCTCCGCCGTAGGCAATAATATCCATGACAATAATGGAGTTTAACTGCATGGAAAGAACTTTCATTGTAATCCTACGAAAGTTTTCAGATTCACGGTTCATTTCCTGATTTTTAAGTTCATCAGTCTGGTAGATTTTTAAGGTTGTAAGGCCTTGCAGATTTTCAAGGAATGTATCTCCAAGTGTTGTATATTGTCCCCAGTATTTGGCAAGGAGCTTCTTTGCAAAGGTCTGTACAGCTGCGATGGTAACAGGTATAAGTGGCACGCAGAGAAAAAGAACCAGGGCAGAAGAAAAACTGATCGGACTTAAAGCAATAAAAAGTGTGAGAGGTGCGAGCATACTGTAAAAAAATTGTGGCAGATAAGAACCAAAGTATGTTTCAAGCTGATCGACCCCTTCTACTGCAATCTGTACAACCTCAGATGTTGCTGTGTTCTGTCTGTAGGAAGGTCCTAAACGTAACAATTTTTCATAAATTTTTGAGCGCAAAGTTTTTTTCACTTCTTTTGAAGATAAATAACTCATTTTTGTAGAGAGGATTGTACAGATCAAGCGGACTAGAATACAGAGGATAATGTAAATGACAGAATGATATAAATGAGGTTTTGTCCATTCATTATTCCATATTTTTCCTATGAGGTCTGAAACAGTCAGAATTAAAAAAATGTTAGCTAGCAGTGAAACCCACTGGAAGATAACATTGGCAATTATATATTTTTTACTGTCTTTGACAGTCGTAATAAGTCTTTTATTAATCATCATATGATAGGATTTTTCCCTTTCACTAAAATAGAGGCCACACAGGCCTCTATTTTAAAATTGTATTTATTTGCTAGCTGCTTCTACTGAAGAAATGCTATGTGTTTTCTCGTCAGGTTTGTATCCCTTACGGAAAAGAAGATATAACAATGTAGCAAGAAGAGCAATCGCAACAATTGTCCAGATACCAAATGTAGCTTCGCCTGTAACAAGACCGGCAATCTGGAATACGATAAGTGAGATTACATAAGCAAATGCACACATATATCCGATAGAGGCAAGAGTCCATTTTGCATTGTTCATTTCACGTTTGATTGCACCCATAGCTGCAAAGCAAGGAGCACAAAGTAAGTTGAAGATCATGAAGCTGTAAGCTGTAACAGCACCGAAGTCCTGAGCAACTAGTGGCCAGATTTCGTCTCCGGCTTCACTTAACTCACCAGCGTAGTTGTAAAGTGTACCGAATGTCATAACAACTTCTTCTTTTGCAATAAGACCTGTGAATGTAGCAACAGTTGCTTTCCAAGCCATATCACCCATCCAACCAAGAGGATAGAAGATCCAGGCAATTGCATTACCAATTGCAGCAAGTAATGAAGTGTTGTTGTCTTCAACAGCTGTGAATACGCCATCTACGAAACCATATCCCTGGAGGAACCAAAGAATGATAGAAGAAAGTAAGATGATTGTACCAGCACGTTTAATGAATGACCAACCACGTTCCCATGTAGCACGTAATACGTTTCCGGCTGATGGGGCATGGTAAGAAGGAAGTTCCATTACGAATGGAGCAGGTTCTCCTGCAAAAGCTTTGAATTTCTTTAACATGATACCAGTTATGATGACAGCTGCGATTCCAATAAAGAATGCAGATGTTGCTACCCATGGAGAATTTCCAAAGATTGCACCGGCGAAAAGTCCGATGATTGGCATCTTAGCACCACAAGGAATAAATCCTGTAGTCATAATTGTCATTTTACGGTCACGGTCCTGCTCGATTGTACGAGAAGCCATGATACCAGGAACACCACATCCTGTTGCTACAAGCATAGGGATGAAAGATTTACCACTTAATCCGAAACGACGGAAAATACGGTCCATAATAAATGCGATACGTGCCATATATCCAATATCTTCAAGGATTGCAAGAAGAAGGAAAAGAACAAGCATCTGAGGTACGAAACCTAATACAGCACCTACACCGGCAACAATACCATCCATGATAAGTCCGTACAGCCATCCACTTACGTGAAGAGCAGAAAGAATATTGTCAAAGAGTGTTGGAACCCATTCTCCGAAGAGAACATCATTTGTCCAGTCTGTAGCCATTGTACCAATAGAAATTTTCCAAGGTCCCATAGCGATAGAATAGATAAGGAACATTACGGCTGCAAAGATTGGAAGAGCTAAAACACGGTTTGTGATGATTCTGTCAATCTTATCTGATGTAGAAAGGCTGTGTTTTCCAGTTTTTTTCTTTACAGCTTTTTCTACTACAGTGCTGATGTAATTGTAACGCTGGTTTGTGATGATACTTTCTGAATCATCATCCATTTCAGCTTCGCAGTCAGCGATGTGCTGTTCAAGGTGATCAGCAAGTGCTTTATCAAGTTTTAATACTTCAAGAACGCGTTCGTCACGTTCAAAAACTTTGATTGCATACCAGCGAAGATTCCAAGAATCAACTTTACCTGAGATAGATTCTTCAATATGTGCGATAGCGTGTTCTACGCTTCCTGTAAATACGTGAGGGTGTTCCCCAACTTTATGTGATTTAGCAAGTTCAACTGCTTTTTTAGCAGCATCCATTCCACCTTCACCTTTTAATGCACTGATCTCGATGACTTCGCATCCAAGAGATTTCCCAAGTTTAGCAACATCAATCTTATCGCCATTCTTACGAACAAGATCCATCATGTTAACAGCGATTACAACTGGAAGACCAAGCTCGATAAGCTGTGTTGTAAGGTAAAGATTTCGTTCGATATTTGTTCCATCTACAATGTTAAGAATTGCATCAGGTTTTTCATTTACAAGATAACTTCTTGCAACAACTTCCTCCAATGTGTATGGAGATAAAGAATAGATACCAGGAAGGTCTTGAATGACAACATCCTTATTTCCTTTTAAGTGTCCTTCTTTTTTTTCTACAGTTACTCCAGGCCAGTTACCTACGTACTGGTTAGAACCGGTTAATGAGTTGAACAGTGTAGTCTTACCACAGTTCGGGTTACCGGCTAGTGCGATTTTGATACCCATAATTAATCCTCTCTTTCCAGATAAATACTAGTTGTTGATCTCAATCATCTGCGCGTCTGCTTTTCTAATAGAAAGTTCATATCCACGGATATTTAATTCCATTGGATCACCAAGTGGTGCAACTTTACGGATGTGGATTTCTACACCTTTTGTAATTCCCATATCCATGATTCTTCTTTTGACAGCACCTTCACCATGAAGTTTAACAACTGTTACAGTATCTCCTACTTTTGCCTCACTAAGATTTCTCATGTGTCTGCTCCTTTCAAAACTTGATACGACCCTTGACTTATTTATAATGTAAAAAGTTAGCCAGAGCTAACTAAAGGGCTTTTAGATGGGAGTTAGAATATGCTAACTCCCATTTCTCTCATACTAAACTATATGAGAATAATTGTCAATAAGGATTAGAAAAAAGAACAATTGTTGATAATAATTATCAATAAAAGTATTATAACATTTCATATCCACTTATAAGAACAGGCATGTTTAATATTCCAAGTTCTTTTTCTAAAAGGACCCCTTCTCTTTTTGGATAATTAAATCCATAACTAGCTTTAATACATTGGGATATAAATTGTGTGGCACGATCTAGAGCAACCGGAAGGCTGTCTCCTTGTAAAAGACTTCCAATGACTACACTTGTGAAGATATCTCCTGTACCGGGATAGAATGCAGGTATATAACGACAACCGACCTTCCAAAAGATGTTATTTTTTCGATCATAGGCAAGGACATTTGTATATTCTTCTTTCTCAGCATTAGGAACGCTGGTGATCACGACGATCTTAGGTCCCATGTCAGAAAGCTTAAGAAGCCAGTCACGGGCGGTTTCATCATTAATGGTTTTTGGAGGATTGTCCATTCCAAGAAGAAATGCAGCTTCTGTGAAATTAGGCGTGATCATATCTGCTTTTGCAATCAGTTTTTTCATTTCAGAAATGATCGTAGTGTCAAAGGAACTGTAAAGTTCTCCATTGTCCCCCATGACAGGATCGACGACAATCAGATTGTCTTCATTCCCAAAATAGTCAATAAAGTCAGAGACAATCTCTATTTGTTTTGTAGAACCTAAAAAACCAGAGTAAATACATTCAAAATCCAGATTGATCTTTTTCCAAACGTCAATATACTCGCTCATGGAATCGGTAAGGTCTATGTAAGAGTAGCTTTCAAAGCCACCTGTATGATTTGAAAGAATAGCGGTAGGAAGAGGACATACTTGAACTCCCATAGTAGATAATGTCGGGATGATCGCTGTGAGTGAAGAGCGTCCAAAACCGGAAAGGTCGTGGATGGCAGCAACTTTTTTGATTTTTCCGTTCATATAAAAAAGCTCCTTTATAATATAATAGATGATTTTTGAATCTCAGTATAACATAGGAAAAAGATTATTACAATTTACATAAAAACAGCCGAGTGTTAGCCACGTGCTAATAAGGAGGTTTTTTAAGCGTTTTTCATTTTACGATGCTCTAGCGTTGATTATTTTGTTCGTTAAATCAATAAGTTGTTGTTCTGTTGGAATATCCACAAGACCTATTGCTGTGAAGTATATATCAATTTTTACATTATTGTAAGAATGCTTTTTCTCGTTTTTATGAATCTCACTGAATCAGTTTATTTACGATAGCAGGTGTGAGTTCCTTTATATCTGTAAATTCGCTTAAGCCTTGTGACAACATTTGCATATCTACTTGTACTTGTTTAGCCTTATCCAGTTCTATTTCACTTGCAACAACAAGTTTTGATCACTTTATGTACTTTGTAACTGACCGTAGTGCTTTTACCATTCACAGTACACCCTGTATATTGTTGATTATCGAGGATATGCTTTACTGTATCTGTACACCATCCATAAACATTAGCCGGCATAGGATTGGAAGTTTTCCTATTAATAGAATAAAAATATGCAGTCGGTGTTAATAGTTTTTCGTTTTTAAGTTGCCTTGCTATTTGGGAAGGGTCTTTGCCTCTAATACATAAATCAAATATCTTTCTGACAACATCAGATGCCGTTTCATCTATCAGCCATTTTTCTTTATCCATTTCGTCTTTCATATAACCAAAAGGAACAGTAGAAGAGACTCTAAGACCTTTAGCAGCTTTCATTTGATTGACGGCTCGTATTTGTTTTGATGTTTGTGCCACATACCATTTATTGAAAATATTCGAGAATGGCATCAGCAATAAAGAATTTAGGATGTAAAAATCCGTTTTGTTTGGAATATTCCATAAGAAATTCAGACATTAGATTGTGTTGTTCCTTTTTCGTTAAGTAGGAAAGCTCTACAGCAGACTTCACTATTGTTAAAGCTTTTCGAGGTTGTGAAAAAGTTAAATCAGTACGAACACCTTGACATCGTATACTTTCAATCAGTTATGCATTTTTATGCATTTTATGAATAATAGTGCATAAATACGCGCATATAAATAAAAAAATATGAATAAATATTCAAATAAAGCGTTGACAAGTATGTATAACGAATGTATAATATGCACATATTGAGGCGATAAACCGTATAAATATACAAAAAGGAGATAATTATTATGAATAAAGAAAACATTAAAAAGGTTGTACTTGCTTACTCAGGAGGACTTGATACTTCAATCATTATTCCTTGGTTAAAAGAAAATTACAACAACTGTGAAGTTATTGCAGTTTCTGGTAATGTAGGTCAAGATGATGAACTTGAAGGACTTGAAGAAAAAGCAATCGCAACTGGTGCTTCAAAATTATATGTTTTAGATTTAACAGAAGAATATGTTGATGATTACATCATTCCAACAATGAAAGCAGGCGCTGTTTATGAAGAATATCTTCTTGGAACAAGTCACGCTCGTCCTTGTATCGCAAAAGGCTTAGTTGAAATTGCTAAAAAAGAAGGCGCAGATGCAATCGTTCATGGATGCACAGGTAAAGGTAATGACCAAGTCCGTTTTGAACTTGCAGTAAAACACTTTGCACCTAATATGCCAATTATTGCACCATGGCGTGAGTGGGATATTAAATCTCGTGATGAAGAGATTGAATACGCAGAGGCTCATAACATTCCTCTTAAAATAAATCGTGAAACAAACTATTCAAAAGATAAAAACCTTTGGCATCTTTCACACGAAGGTCTTGACCTTGAAGATACAGGAAACGAACCTCAGTATGAAAAAGAGGGATTTCTAGAAATGGGCGTTTCACCAATAATGGCACCTGATAAGGCAACTTATATAACTTTGGATTTTGAACAGGGGATTCCAGTCGCACTTGATGGCGAAAAAATGAGTGCTAAAGAAATCATCTTAAAACTCAACGAACTTGGTGGGGCAAACGGAATTGGACTTCTTGATATTGTAGAAAATCGTCTTGTTGGTATGAAATGCCGTGGCGTATATGAAACACCAGGTGGTGCAATTCTTTATAAAGCACATA
>RCNI01002270.1_pt1 | contig 11131 bp, 11 predicted proteins | sample 2041151 | NCBI WGS metagenome assembly RCNI01 (sample SAMN09708214, study PRJNA481090) | feces metagenome | isolation source: feces | place: Antarctica: Albino Rookery
TCCATTCCCAAGGAAAACAGCTGGCATGGCTACATGATGCTGGAGGATACAGGCTTTACCTGGAAGGATCTGGACGGCAATGTGAAGCAGACCTGGAATCTGTAAAAAATAAAGAAAAGGCGGTGCGTCCTGCGGTTTGGCGGTGCACCGCCTGTTTTTGCACCAAAGAAATCTCGGCCCGATTGACAGCGGGACGCTAGTCGGATACAGTAGAACAAAGAAAAAGTACAGGAGGGACCAAGATGAGACAATGCACAGCTATTTTGTTGGCGGCGATTCTGGCGTTTTCCCTGACAGCGTGCGGAGAGCCGGCGTATGATCCGGAAAAGGATAAGACAGATGCATCGCAGCAGAACGTCCAGCAGGAAGAAAAGACGGACGCACAGCAGCTGATTCATGGAATCTATCAGGAGCTGAAGCAGGCGGGCACACAGACCGAAACAATGGGCAAGGACCTTTGTGCAGCGTGGAAGGCGGGGCTGGACGATGAAACTGCCCTACTGAAAAATGGCATCAAACTGCTGGATCAGAAGGTTTCGCTGAATGCAAAAGAGTTGACCGAAGGTGCGGCCCATCGTATGGCAGAACTGGACGGAAGCCAGTGGGAGCGGTTGTCGGCTGAAAAGCAGGCAGCGTATCGAAAGGACGTGCAGAAAGGCTTTGTGCAGGCAAAGAAGGAAGAACGCCTGTTTGGCTTCTGTATTGAAACGGTATTGCGGGCGTACAGCGCAAACGGGACGGCAGAAAAGGTGGACGTCTGTCTGCGGGAACTGCGCAATGAGCTGCGGAATATGGGGAGCGAACATTCTGACAATCCCTATGGCGAAACCCTACGGAGCTTTTATAAGACCGTAGGCGACTATTACGCCTGGTGTGTGACCCCGCACGGCAGCTATCAGGAGGCGGCGGAAACTTTGAATGGATACCAGACCCAGATTGAAACAATCACTGGAGAGCTGGACGAGGCTTTGGCAGATTAAAAGGCAAACAAAAAGGGACGGCACGTCATGTGCCGTCCCTTTTCTATTTGGATGAAGCAGAGCTTATTCGGTGGTGTAGTTATCGAAGTAGCCCTGGATGTATACGATGGGGGTGCCCTTGTCGCCGGAACCGGAGGTCAGGTCGCACAGAGAGCCAATCAGGTCGGTCAGGCGGCGGGGGGTAGTGCCCTGAGCTGCCATCTTGCCAACCAGGCTGCTGCCGTCCTTCTGCTGGATCTTTGCCTTGATAGCTTCCTTCAGAGCATCGCCGCTCAGATCAGCAAAGTCGTTGTCTGCCAGATACTTCAGCTTCAGCTCGTTGGGGGTGCCTTCCAGGCCGGAGGTGTAAGCAGGGCTGACCACGGGGTCTGCCAGCTCCCAGATCTTGCCGACGGGGTCCTTGAATGCGCCGTCGCCGTAGACCATGACTTCCACGTGCTTGCCGGTCTTTTCCAGCAGGCGTGCCTGGATAGCCTCGACGGTTGCCTGGCAGTCACGGGGGAACAGCTTCACGGTGTTCTCGGTGGACTTGTTGGTGCCCAGCAGGCCGTACTTTTCGTTGTAGCCGCTGCCGTTGATGGGTGCAGTCATGATATCATCCAGACCAAAGACACGCTCAGCACCGTTTTCCTTCAGGATGCGCTTGGTGCGTGCACGGGTGTGGATGTCGCAGTTCAGCACGTTCTTGGTGTAGGGCAGGATTGCACGGCAGTCGTTCGCCGGACTCCTCGATCAGGGTCTTGTAGTAATCTACGTAGTCCACACCGGTGAAGTGGTGAACCTTGTGACCAAACAGCTCGCGGTAACGCTCCAGGGTCAGGACGTCGCTGTAAGGGTTGATGCCCTTTGCGTCCAGATCATCCACGCTGACCAGGTGGTTGCCCACTTCATCAGAGGGGTAGGACAGCATCAGAACGACCTTCTTGCAGCCCTTTGCAATGCCGCGCAGGCAGATCGCAAAGCGATTGCGGCTCAGGATGGGGAAGATCACGCCTACGGTTTCGCCGCCCAGCTTGGTGCGGACGTCCTCAGCAATGTCATCCACAGAAGCGTAGTTGCCCTGGGCACGAGCCACGATGGCCTCGGTCATGGCGACCACGTCCTTATCCTGTACAGCGAATGCTGCGTCCTCTGCGGCTTCCAGCACAGAATTGGTGACGATCTCGACCAGGTCATCACCGGTGCGGATGATGGGGGCACGAATGCCACGGGATACGGTACCTACCATACGGCTCATAAAGAACACTCCTTTTGTATTAGGTCCGCCCGGACGGGCAGGACGGTTGTCAGTGAATTTCCAACAAAGTATTATAGCAAGAAATCGCCGGATTGTAAATAAAAAATGCGTACCCGCAGGTAAAAAAGGAAAAAAACTTTTCTCGCAAATTTGCGCTTTTTTACAGATTCCTTGGAAAAGATGTGAAAACCCCTGCTAAGCCCGACGCAACAGGGCAACAGTGCCAATCTTGCAGGGCGCAACAGGCGAACTAATGCTTAAATCGTAGAAAAACACGGTGATGTGGCGTAAAATACTGGCGCATAACGTCGTTTTGTGATATGATAAAAACCAAAAGGGTCACTGCGCGGCTGTGGCCTTTTCGCCGGTTATGGCGAAAAGTGCGGCGTGCAGGGGCAGAAGCAGAATATATATAATAGTTTGATTTCACGGAGGATCAGTTACTTATGGAACTTGCTATGCAAAAAGAAAAGGCAAGGCAGCTTCGCGCGGATGTCGTCAAGATGCTGTACCACGCCAAGTCCGGGCACCCGGGCGGAGCTTTGTCCATGGTGGAAATTTTGATGGCGATCTACTACAATACTGCAAAGATCGACCCTAAGAATCCTAAGTGGGAAGACCGCGACCGTATCGTTCTGAGCAAGGGCCACGGCTGCCCTGCCCTGTATGCAGTTCTGGCAGATCTGGGTTATTTCCCCCGCGAGGATCTGTGGACGCTGCGTAAGATGCACAGCCATCTGCAGGGTCACCCCGACAGCACGAAGACCCCTGGCGTTGACGTAAACAGCGGCAGCCTGGGTCAGGGTGTCAGCGTGGCAGGCGGCCTGGCAATGGCTGCCAAGTACCAGCACAAGGACTACAAGGTATACGCCATTGTGGGCGACGGCGAGATTCAGGAAGGTCAGGTCTGGGAGGCTGCCGAAAGCGCAGCCAAGTACAAGCTGGACAACCTGATCGTTCTGCTGGACCACAACGGTCTGCAGATTGATGGTTCCAACGATGAGGTCATGCCCGTGGGCGACCCCTGCGCCAAGTACGCAGCCTTTGGTTTCGAGACCTTCCGCGTGGACGGTCACGACATCCAGGCAATCGTAGATGCCATCAACGCACCGGTCAGCGGCAAGCCCAAGTTCATCTGCTGCGAAACCGCAAAGGGCAAGGGCATCTCCTTTATGGAGAATCAGGTCGGCTGGCACGGCAAGGCTCCCAACAAGGAGCAGTACGAGCAGGCCATGAAGGAACTGGGGGTAGAAATCGATGAGTGAAGCCAAATCTCTGCGTGTCGCCTACGGCGAGTCCCTGCGCGATCTGGGCGCAAAGAATGACAAGATCGTGGTTTGTGATGCCGACCTGGCAGCCGCAACCATGACCAATATTTTCCGTGACGCATACCCGGAGCGTTTCTTCGATTTCGGCATTGCAGAAGCCAACATGGTTTCCGCAGCAGCAGGTATGGCACACGGCGGTCTGGTGCCTTTTGTCAGCACCTTTGCACTGTTTGGTGCAGGCCGTGCCTATGAGCAGATCCGCAACAGCATCGCATATGTGAAGGCAAACGTGAAAATCGCTTGCAGCCACAGCGGCCTGTCTGTTGGCGAGGACGGCGGCAGCCACCAGAGCGTCGAGGACATTGCCCTGATGCGCGTGCTGCCCAACATGACCATCTTTGTGCCCTGCGACGCCCGTGAGGTAGAAAAGGCAACCGCAGCTGCCGTGGAAATGAACGGCCCGGTTTACCTGCGTGTGGCACGTCCCGTCTGCCCCATCTACACCAGCGAGGACACCCCCTTCATCCCCGGCAAGGCAAACGTCATGCGTGAGGGTACTGATGTGGCAATCTTCGCTAACGGTCTGATGATTGGCCGTGCGCTGGACGCTGCAAAGCAGCTGGAAGCTAAGGGCATCAGCGCAGCTGTGGTAAACTTCCACACTGTTAAGCCCATTGATGCAGAGACCATCCTGGATTACGCAGGCAAGGTCAAAGCAATCGTTACCGCTGAGGAGCACAGCGTCATCGGCGGCCTGAACAGTGCCGTGTGCGAAGTGCTGGCAGGCAAGAGCTGCGTCAAGTATGACCGTGTGGGCATCGAAGACCGTTTTGGTCAGAGCGGTGACCCGGACAGCCTGTTCGAGGAGTACGGTCTGACCGCAGAAAACATCGTCAACAAGATGATGGCTCTGCTGGAGCAGGCTTGATCTGAGATCTGAATTCAATAAAAGCAAACGGCAGCATCCGTATGGTTCGGATGCTGCCGTTTTTTGTTTGTGTATTTGCAGGGCTTACTGGAAGAAGGTGTCGAAGTTGATGGGCTGATAGAATTTTTGCTGCAACTCGGTAAAGCTGCGCACGTTCTGGGCCAACAGCCACATGCATTTGGTGTACACCGCCTCGATGGTCATATCGTGGGCTTCCAGGAAGGCGAATTTCTGGTGGACCCGGCGGCCTACCTCGTAAATGCCCACATCGCTGCCCTCGTAGGTGACCTGCGTGGTAAGTACCAGGATTTTGCCGGTTTCCTCGTACACGCCCAACCCGGCAGCAAAGCCGTCCATCAATGCCTGCGGAATGCCGCCCACGCCGAAGCTTTCCACAATCACGCAGTCATAGTGGGCAAAGATGGATTCCAGTGTGGCGGGAGACATACCGGGGGTCAGCTTCAGCAGAAAGACCCGGGGCGAAAGCTCCCGGTAAAAGGTCAGCGGCACCGAAGGATACGGGGTGGCGATGTAGCGCACCAGACGATCCCCCTGCACCCGTGCCAGAGCGGGAAAGTTCACGCTGGCAAAGGCGTCGTAGCTGATGGTCTTGTCCTTTTTGGCACGGGTGCCGGCAATCACTTTGCCGCCAAATACCACCATAACGCCCCGGCTGGCAGGGTCGATGGCAGTGATAACGCTGTCCCGCAGGTTCTTTTTGGCATCGGTGATTTCCCCGGAAATGGGCTGCTGGGCACCGGTCAGGATAATGGGCTTGTCGGCTCCCTGAATCAGATAGCTGAGGGCAGCGGCAGTATAGCCCATGGTATCGGTGCCGTGGCATACGATAAAACCATCATAGCCTGCCCAGTTTTCCCGAATGGCACGAGCAATGTCCAGCCAGTGGGCCGGGGTGATATCTGTGGAGTCGATGCTGCACACCGACAGCGTATCCGGTTGGCACAGTTCCCCCAGCTCCGGCAGCTGGGCCAGCAGCTCTGAGCTGGTCAGCAGGGGCACCAGTCCGTTTTCGGTTTTGACCGAGGCAATGGTGCCTCCGGTGGTGATAAAAAGCAGCTTGCGTTTTCCCATAGTTGATACGATCCTTTTCCTGTGATTTCGCTGTTTAGTATACCATCTGCGGGCAAAAAAGAAAAGCGAAAACACCTAGCGCCAGCCCGGCACCCGGTCAGCGGCAAAACAAAAGGCAGAGGACCTTTGTCCCCTGCCTTTTGTGCAGAAAAAGATTATACCGGATAGATCATCCGTCCGGGATATACTGCCTGATCGCCCAGAGCAGCTTCGATTTCCATAAGTCGGTTGTACTTGGCGCAGCGTTCGCTGCGGCAGGGTGCGCCGGTTTTGATTTGCCCTGCACCGAAGGCAACACACAAATCAGCAATCAGTGGGTCGCCGGTTTCGCCGGAACGATGGGACAAAATCACCCCAAACCCGGCTTTCTGGGCGGTGTACACTGCCTGTGCCGTTTCAGTCAGGGTGCCCACCTGATTGGGCTTAATCAGAATGGCATTGGCGCAGTTCTGCGCAATGCCTTGTTCCAGCCGTTTGGTATGGGTGACGAACAAATCATCGCCAACCAGTTGGAGCTTGTCGCCCAGCGTACGGGTCAGCTGCTGCCAGCCGGACCAGTCCTCCTCGTCCAAACCATCCTCCAAAGAAAGCAGCGGGTACTGCTTCGCCAGCTGTGCCCAGTGGTCGATAAGCTGTTGAGCGGTATACCGGGTACCTGCTTTGGGCAGATGGTATTCTCCGGTGCTGCCGGATTTCCAGCCGCTGACGGCGGCATCCATGCCCAGCATTACATCTTCGCCAGGGCGGTAGCCCGCCAGACTGATGGCCTGCATCAGATAGTGGAGGGCGGTTTCTTCGCTGTCCAAGTCAGGAGCAAAACCGCCTTCGTCGCCCACGCCGGTGGCAAAGCCTTCCCGACGCAGCAGTGCTGCCAGAGCATGGTGAATCTCACTGCCCCAGCGCACCGCTTCGGCAAAGGTGGGTGCGCCTACTGGCAGAATCATAAACTCCTGCACATCCAGACTGTTGGCAGCGTGTACCCCGCCGTTCAAAATGTTCATCATAGGCACCGGGAGCAGATGGGGCTCCTGGTCGGAATGGTTTTCCTGGCGGCCCAGAGTTTGCCACAGCTCCTGACCCTGTGCCGCCGCAGCAGCCCGTGCGGTCGCCGCACTGACAGCCAGCGTGACATTTGCGCCCAAGCGGTGCTTGTCCGGGGTGCCGTCCAGTTCTACCAGCGCATGGTCCACCGCAGCTTGATCCAGCGGGTCTACGTTTTGCAGGGCAGACAGCACTTCGGCTTCCAGCGAGGCGGCAGCCTCCAATACGCCCTTGCCGCCATAGCGGGCAGCGTTACCGTCCCGACGTTCCTTTGCTTCAAAGGCTCCGGTGGAGGCGCCGCTGGGTACAGATGCTTTTGCGGTGGTGCCGTCCGATAAGGTGATGCGGGCTTCCAGGGTGGGATTTCCCCGGGAATCCAGGATTTCCCGCCCAGTGAGAGCTTGGATGTGTAGATTTGGCATGGCGATACTCCTTTCTTTTCCACAGAAGTATGCCCATTTGGTGGAAAACCATACGACCCGGCGGAAAATTCCAGCCGGGGCGTATCGCAGTCAGCGCACCATGTCCCGGCGAATCTCCGCCAGAGAATGGGCACCGCACATCATCATGGTATCTGCCAGTTCATCGGTGAGCTTTTGGATGTAGGTGCGGACGCCGTCTTCACCACCGCCATATACGGCTACCACCATGGGGCGGCAAATCAAAACGCCGTCTGCGCCCAGCGCCAGTGCCTTGAAAATATCCGTGCCGGTGCGGATGCCGCCATCTACCAGAACAGTCATGGAATCTCCCACCGCAGCTGCGATTTCTTCCAGAACTTCTGCCGTGGCGGGGCACTGGTCCAGTACCCGTCCGCCGTGGTTGGAAACCACGATGCCGCTGGCGCCTGCTGCTTTGGCTTTCAGAGCACCGGATACGGTCATTACGCCTTTCACAATAAAGGGAACCTGTGCGGCCTGTGCAATCTGGGCTAGCTGTTCTACGGTTTTGCTGCCAGCGGGCGGGTCCATGTTCTTCAAAAAGGGCAGCCCGGCGGCGTCAATGTCCATAGCGGCGGCAAATGCGCCGGAGCGGCGTACCAGTTCCAGCTTCTCTGCCACAGTGTCCATGTCCCAGGGCTTTACCGTGGGGATGCCTGTCCCGCTGTTTTCCTGAATGGCACAGGTGGCGGCACGCATGACCTGCGGGTCGGTGCCATCTCCGGTAAAGGCAGCAATGCCTGCCTGTGCGCAGGCGTGTACCAGGACCTGATTGTAGGACACATCATTGTAAAGGTCGCTGTAATGCAGGTTGACTGCCCCCACCGGTCCGGCAAAAAAGGGCGCAGAAAACTGTCGCCCAAACAGGGTGCACCGGGTATCCACTGCCCCACTGGGACCGATGGTATCCAGATTGACCCGGAGTTTCTGCCACATTTCGTAGTTGCGGATAGCGGTATCCCCTACGCCTTTGGCACCGGGGCCGGGAATCTGGTTGCCGCAGGCTTTGCCGTTGCACACCGGGCAGGCATGGCAGTAAGGGCCAAGGCGGTCACGAGCCTGGCATAAAATCTCAGGGTAAGTCATAGAAAAGCTCCTTTCGCCGGTTAGATGGATGTTTTGTTCAGTATAGCACAGCCCGAAATGTGGCTCAACGGGCGGGCGGACGGCTTTTTTACAAAAAATCCATTTCTTCTGCCCCGGCAGATATGGTATACTGAACCCGTTCGAAATCTGCGAAATGAAGTTAAAATCATGCGTTAAGCCCGCCGCCCGGCGGAAAGGAGATAAAATCCATGAAACTGGTCAGTTGGAACGTGAACGGTCTGCGCGCCTGCCTTACCCATGACTTTGCTGCATCCTTTGCCGCACTGGATGCAGATGTGTTTTCGGTGCAGGAAACCAAGATGCAGCCCGGTCAGGCGGAGTTTTCCCCTGCGGGTTACACCGAGTATATGAACAGCGCCGAGAAAAAAGGCTACTCCGGCACCGCCTGCTGGACAAAGACCCAGCCCCTGTCGGTGACAAAGGGCATCGGAATCGAGGAGCACGACCACGAAGGACGTGTGCTGACGCTGGAATACCCGGAGTTTTATCTGGTTAACTGCTACACCCCTAACAGCCAAAACGAGCTGCGCCGTCTGGATTACCGAATGACCTGGGAGGATGCCTTCCGTGCCTATCTGCTGGAGCTGGACGCCCAAAAGCCGGTGATCCTGTGCGGCGATTTGAACGTGGCACACCAGCCTATCGACCTGAAAAATCCCACCACCAACCGGAAGAACGCCGGATTTACCGATGAAGAACGGGCCAAGATGACCCAACTGCAGGAGGCAGGCTTTGTGGACAGCTTCCGTGCGGTGCATCCGGACGAGGTGAAGTACAGCTGGTGGAGCTACCGCTTCCATGCTCGGGAAAAGAATGCGGGATGGCGCATCGACTACTTTTTGGTGTCTGCCCGCATTGCAGACCGGATTCGGGCGGCAGAGATCCACAACGAGATCTTTGGCAGTGACCACTGCCCGGTCAGTCTGGACATCGATCTGTAAAAAAACTTTGTGGCTGCGGGGTTTTCTTTTGCCCGGCTTTCTGGTAGAATATCTTCTTGTGACCCTAAGTAGAATCCACAGACGTCTTTGCACATAGGATGCAATAGGAATCGTCCTTAGGAAAAACGCTTTGACAGGAGAATGTTATGTTGAAATATCTGGCTGTATTTTTGATTTCCATGCTGCCCATCATTGAGCTGCGCGGTGCCATTCCGGTGGGTCTGGCATGGGGTCTGCCGGTGATCCCCACTTATATCATCTGCGTGCTGGGCAATATGCTGCCGGTTCCGTTCATCTATCTGTTTGCCCGCCGCTTTTTGATTTGGGGCTGTGACAAGCCGGTGATCGGCAAGCTGTGCAAATTCTTTATTGTAAAGGGCGAAAAGGGTGGCCGTAAGCTGGAAGAAAAGGCAGGCCGCGGTCTGCCTCTGGCATTGCTGCTGTTTGTCGGCATTCCCCTGCCCGGCACCGGTGCATGGACCGGTACCCTGGCAGCATCCATCTTGGATATGAAATTCAAGGACGTGCTGTTTGCCTGCATGGGCGGCGTTCTGCTGGCAGGTATCATCATGGGCCTGGCCAGCGCAGGTCTGTTGGGCGCCCTGAGCAGCATTTTTGCAGTAGGCTGATAGAATCCGTTGCGCCGTTTTTGAAAATAAGGTAAAATAAAGACGTTCCGTATAGCTGCGGAGCGTCTTTTTTATGTGTTGAGGAAAAGCGGGAAAAGGAGCAAGAATCATGCCGGAAGGATACACCCATTTCAGCATCGCACAGAAAGCGGCAGCGGCAGCAGGCTGGCACATCAGCTCGCTGGAAGCATTTGCCGCAGGAGCAAACGGCCCGGATATGTTGTTCTGCTATCAGGCATGGCTGCCTGCTCCGCGCAGACGGTTCGACCTGCCGGGGCTGGGCAATCGGATGCATGCGGAGCGCACAGGTGCATTTTTGCAGGCACTGAGCCGATATGCAGTGACCCCGGTGCAGCAGGATTATTTTTTGGGCTTTTTGTGTCATTATGCCACCGACACGGTGGTACACCCCTATGTAGAGGCATTGACCAAGAGCAGTTCTGTGTATCATGGAAAAACCGGACACGGTGCCTTTGAAATCGCACTGGACAGCTATCTGCATCAGAAAGCCACGGGCAGCGGTTCTGTGCCGCTGAAGGACATCAGTCCCCGGCTAAAAGGAGCAGGTTTGGCAGAAGTGGTCGAGCAGCTGCATCATGCTATTTACGACACCTACGGGCTGGATATCCCAGCAAACTGCTTGACGGATGCCTTTGCCCATACGTATTTTTTGCGTGGATTGTTCGCCAGCTGCACCCCACTTCGACTGCGGCAGAAGGCTTTTGCACTGCTGGAACGACTGATTGGCGGCAAAGGCTACATTACCGGGCATCTGACCCCTGCCGCATTGCGGGGCATTTCCAGTGCAGACGCCAAGCAGGGGATTTGCTTGCCGGATGTCTGGCAGGACAGTTACACGCACGAAACCCGAACGGAAAATATCTATCAACTGCTGGAAAAGGCGGAGATGTACAGTACACTGCTGGTGCGGGAAGCCACAGTGGCCTATGCAGGATGGGAGTCGTTTTGGTCTTTGGTGGGCAATGATGATTATACCTGGGGCGTTGAAACGCCAGAGAGTGCGCATCCGGCAGAATATCCAGTGGCTTTGCCTTTGGCAGAGAAGCGGAAACACTGCCCGACAAGTGTGATGGAAGATGCGGCAGAGTTGATGTCGGCATCATAAAGAGAGATAGAACCCAAAACGGGCAGCTGCATTCAAGTGGCTGCTCGTTTTTCTGTTAGAGAGCAAATGGAAATTTTAGGAATGTTGAGAAAAAAGCAAGGATTCTTAAAATAAAAGACAACAAATCGAAATACAAAATTTGTTATAATGGGGCAAAAGGTTTTGTGTGATTTTACATCACAAAAAGGCCTCCGCTACCATATCAGATTTCTTACTGATATTGGTGGAGGGTATGGGTGTCCGGTATAGTCGCGGGCACAAGCTCAATCCAAGCGTGTAAAGGAGGAGTTAGAGCGTGAAAAAGAAATTGACGCAAAAGGTAATCAGCTTTATTTGTGCCGC
>RCNI01001784.1_pt1 | contig 11120 bp, 6 predicted proteins | sample 2041151 | NCBI WGS metagenome assembly RCNI01 (sample SAMN09708214, study PRJNA481090) | feces metagenome | isolation source: feces | place: Antarctica: Albino Rookery
ACAATTGCTACTAACATGGCTGGTCGGGGAACCGATATTAAACTAGGTGAAGGTGTTAAAGAACTTGGTGGTTTATATGTTCTTGGTACTGAAAGAAACGAATCAAGACGGATTGATAACCAATTACGTGGTAGATCTGGACGTCAAGGTGACCCAGGTGAATCAAGATTCTTCATTTCCTTACAAGACTCATTATTCAAGAGATTTGCAACTGATAAGTTTGACAAAGCTCAATATAAGATGGGTGAAGAAATGATTGACCTTAAATTCTTTAGCCGTTTATTAGATAGAACCCAAAAGAGAGTCGAAGATATGAACTTTGACTCACGTAAAGGGTTAATTGATTATGACTATGTATTAAGCGAACAACGTGAATTAGTTTATAAGCAAAGAAATAATATTCTAGCAACTGATAACATGTACTCAATTGTGGCTAGAATGATACCTAAAGTAATTGATGTTTTAGTTGCCAATAACCGTGATGATGAAAACGTTGATATGGTTAATGCTCAAGGATTACTAGATAACATCAAAAAAGACTTAGGTATTGCACTATCAATTACAGTAGAACAAATCAATGAAATGAACAATAGTAGTATTGTTGAATATCTTAATCAAGAATTGAGTGATAAATTAAAAGTCTGCTATGACAGTATGCCACATGAAACATCTAATGCAGTTTGAAAAATGATTACACTTTCCTCACTTGATTCTAATTGAACAAAATTCTTGGACAAGATTGAAAAACTAAAACAAGGTGTACATTTAAGAAGTTATGAACAAAAATCCCCACTTAACATTTATGTAGAAGATTCAGATAGATTATTTTATAATATTACTATAGATATTGCAGAAGAAGTAATCAAAGCAATTTTCAAGGGTGCAGGGGTGCAAAACAATTCCAAAACTGAATTCAAGTTTGTGGACAATTCTCAAATGATGGATCCAAAGGAGCAAATGCTTACTAAATCAATAAATCTAGATACAAAGGAATTGACTCTAGATGACATTGAAGATTCGAAACCAATTGAAGATGTGAAATTAACAACTAAGGAGAAAGAAGACATGGAAAATAACAAAAGTAAATTAGCAGATAACATTAATAGTGTTGTTGATCAAATTATGGGTAATACAACTAAACTTGCTGAAGAAAAGAAAGAACCAGTTCCAGCTCCATCTGGTTCAGTTCCTCCACCAATTCCATCAGCACCAGTACAAGAAACAAAATCTGAAGGATCAGTTCCTCCACCAATTCCAGCTCCAGCTGTTCCACCAATTCCTAAGCAAGAACCAGCTCCAGCTAAAGATGATGACTTTATGAAACAAGTTTTAAGTGCAGTTGATAACATTGATACAGAACCAATGGATTTATCTGCTCTAGAAAAAATGATTGATGAAGAAATTGAAAATGAAAAGAGAGAAACTAGTGTTAGTCCTGTTGTTGAACCAGTAAAACCAGTTCCAGCTCCATCTGTTCCTACTACTCCAGTTGCTAAACCAAGCTATGGTCCAAGCAATGAAGGTAAATTCACAAGAGAAGATTCACCACGTCCAGAATCATACAACCACAATTTAAGATTACAAAGACCAACAAGCAATATAGATGAAATTCAAAAAGAATTAGATGAAAAGAGAATCAAACTAATTGATGAAAGATATAACAACATCATTTCAGTTAAAGATGAAAATATTAAAAAATTAACAGACAGATCAGTTGATCTTGAAAAAGAAATTGAATCTGAAAAATTAAACTACTCTAAACAAATTGAAGATATTTATAAATCAGAAAATGAAGAATTAAGACAAATCAAATCTAGACTTGAAGGTTTATTAGTAGATAAAGAAAGAATGGAAAAAGATCTTTACGCTTATAGACTAAAAGAAATGGAAGAAGAACAACAAAAGATTGCTGATGAAAGAGATAGACTTGAACAAGAAAGAAGATTACTTCAAGCTGAAAGAGAAAAAGCAGAAGCTAAACAAAGAGAAATAGCTAGACAAAAAGAAGAAGCGGCAAGAGCAGAAGCTTTACAACAACTACCCCAACAACAACAAATATCTCCATTACATCAAGCACAAAGACCAATGGGTTCAATTCAACCAAGACAAGCTGGTAGTTCTGTATTATTAAGAGGAGCTAATAGACCTCAACAAACTGTTTCACTTAAGAATGCAATAGGTTCAAACAATGGTCCTTCAAGACCACAATCTAGACCAGCTTCAAATAGACCTGTATCACTAGCTGAAGCAAGAAAGAATGGATAATTTTAAAGGTATTAATGTATCTTACCAAGATAAAAACATTATCTCAAAGTCATTGAGCATAATTTCTATATTGCATATCGCCTTATGTGTATTACTAATTCCAATTATTTGATTGATAGTATTATCAGTGCAATCATTTATGACTTATGGATGAGGGATACAACATGAAGGCGATTTGCCTTTTTATGATAATTCAATTAGATCATGATGTTTATTCCTAGTAATTTTTTATTCTGCCCTAGTTTTTATGACTTTTTATAATTATTGGTTGCATAAAGATCTTATTAAGGATAAATGGGTTGTCTTCGCTCCTTCATTATTCCCGCCTCTATTCATTTGAAGTTTAATATATGTGATTAAAAAGAATTATTTGATTAACTTCTGATATTTCTTATGAACTAATCGTGTTGAACCAAAACAAATTAGTCATACTGAGCTATGACATTGACTAACAGGAAAAACTAAATCAACCAAGCTAATAAGAAATACTATCTTGTTTTATTTTACTTTAACCATCTTTACCATTGGCATGGTTTTTATTGGTATTAAAGGACCATCAGATGAGATTGATGGTAATATCCATGATTACTTCATTTTCAATACCATGTCCTTCTTTACCCAACAAAATAATATTATGTGTTGAGCCTTTTTATTTGTTTTCGCTTTCAGCCACAAAAAGATAATCTTTAAAGACAACACCCTGCAAACTTATTTATGTGCTTATATTAGTGTAGTGGGTATTGTTGCCTTAACCATGATTGGACCTTACATTGCTTTCCAATCTGATGGGTCTGAATTCTTGAAGCCATACAATATGACTAAATTCTTATGGTTGCACTTAATTGATCAAATATTCTTTATTTGATTTACTATAAATACGTTTGCCCAAAACTATAACCCTAACCATAAACCATTAAAGAAATATTTATTAGAAGGTAGTATCTATCCTGTATTCTATGGATGCTATTTATATGCAGTTCCATTCTTTTCATATTATTCAGTTTATGGATTCTTAACTAACTTAAATCCTTTTATGCTAGATGAGAATGGTAATTCTGTGGGCAACCCATGATGAATCTTTGGTAGTATTGCAGTTATGATTGTTATTTATTCTGCGCTCCTATTGTTTCGTTGAATAAATGATAAAATATGTAAAAATCACATAAAATATGTGTGTAGTTAAATATGCTTAAAATAGTTTCTGATAAAATACCTAGTGGAGATCAACCTAAGGCCATAGAAACACTAGTAACCAACCTCCCTCATAAAAAGTCTCAAGTTCTTTTAGGGGCAACTGGTACTGGTAAAACTTTTACCATTGCGAACGTCATTGAAAAAACCCAAAAGAAAACTTTAGTCATGGTTCACAACAAAACACTTGCTGGCCAACTTTATCAAGAACTTAAAGCGCTCTTTCCCAACAACCACGTGGAATACTTTGTTTCATACTTTGACTTCTACCAACCAGAAGCTTATTTGCCCAACTCAGATACCTATATTGAAAAGTCTTCCAAAGCCAATCAAGAAATTGAAATGATGAGATTATCAACCCTAAACTCCTTAACCAATTATGATGATGTTATCGTAGTGGCCTCAGTAGCTGCCATCTATGCCTCAGTTTCTAAATCAGTCTTCACTGAATTCCAATCTTGTTTATACATTAACCAAGAATATGGTTTAGACAAACTAAAACAAACATTAGTTAATTTACACTATCAATTTAATAACATTGATTTAAAACCAGGTACCTTTAGGGTTAAAGGTGATGTAGTGGATATTGCCTATGGATATACTGATGAATACACCATCAGAATTTCCTTCTTTGGTGATGTGGTAGAAAAGATTACAAAAGTTAATTTACTAACTGGAGAAGTAATTGATAAGATGAAATCAGTTATTATTCCTCCAGCTGATGAATACATCGCAGACACCAAATCTAATCAAGCTATGTATGCTCGCATTGAGAAGGACTTACAAGATCGTATTGACTACTTCAACTCGAAAAACAAATTACTAGAAGCACAAAGAATTGAACAAAGAACTAAAGCTGATATTGAAGCCTTAAAAGAAATTGGTTACTGTAGTGGTATAGAAAACTACTCATTATATTTTGATAACCGCCAACCAGGTGATGAACCAGCTACCATCCTTGATTTTTTTGGTGATGATTGATTATTAGTAATTGATGAATCACACATCTCAGTACCTCAATTTAGGGGGATGTATGAAACTGATAGAAGTAGAAAAACTACATTAGTAGAATATGGATTTAGACTACCATCAGCCCTAGACAATAGACCACTTAAGTTTAATGAAATAGAAAGAAAGATAGATAAAGTCATTTATGTTAGTGCTACTCCTAATGAATGAGAAATCCAACAAGCTAATCATGAAATAGTAGAACAAATTGTTAGACCAACTTATTTATTAGATCCCCAAACAGAACTAAGACCAACTAAAAACCAAATTGATGATTTAGTCAATGAACTTTTTAATCAAAGAAAATCTGGTGAAAAAACCTTTATCTCCGTGATGACCATTAGAATGGCAGAAGAACTAACGGAACTATTAAAAACCAGAGATATTAAGGTTGCCTACTTACACAATGAATTAAAAACCCTAGAACGTTCTAGGATATTAAATGATTTAAGAAGAGGCAAATATGAAGCTGTTGTAGGGATTAACTTATTACGTGAAGGAATTGATATTCCAGAAGTTAGTTTAGTTGCTATCTTTGATGCAGACAAACCAGGTTTATTTAGAAATGAAAAATCATTAATCCAAATGATTGGTCGTGCTGCCCGTAATGTTAATGGAAGAGTTATCATGTATGGTGATGGAGTTACAAAAGATATGCAAGCTGCCATTAATGAAACCCAACGTAGACGTGACATCCAAATGCAATATAACCAAGAACACAACATCACTCCTAAGACAATAGTGAAACCAATTATGGAAGACTTAGATGCAGACAATCCTACTAAAAACCCAAGCAAGAAAAACCAAGGTTTATCAATTAAACAATTAAAGAATATGATGTTAAAAGCAGCTAAGAACCAAGAATATGAACTAGCTGCTGAATTAAGAGATCAAATTATTCAATTAAGTGAATCACAAGCAAACAATAAAAACTAAACTAATAAATAGTCTTGTTCATCAGTATCACCATATTCTTCTTTATTCTTTTTATTTGTGTAAAGGATAAAGAATGTTAAGACACAGAATAAACATATAAATGCTGTTCCAGCTAAACCTATTACTACAAAGAATAATGTATTAGTTTTATTAAATTCATTCATGAATTGCAATTGTGAATCAATGTAGACTTTATTTTCTTTTAATATGTCTCTTGACTTTGATATAAATCATTCTTTAGTTTCGTCTTCATTTTGCGGTGGTATAGGGTTATTACTTTCACCAATGTTTTTTGAAACATCCACATTAAGAACCTTTATTTCTTCTCTTACTCTATTTTTAGCATCCGGATTATCAGGATCATTTTCACCTGCGTAAACACCTCAGTTGTTATACAAAGTGTTTAAAGGTTCAGCAGGGTGTTTTTTAATTATTTTATAAATTTCATTGTATAACATTTCCATGTATTTATCATCTTTATAGTTTACTTTAATACCCTTATCTGAAAGTGCTTTACCTGCATCAGCAATTGCACCTTGAACAAATTTTTTTCTTGAAACCATTTGGTTATATAAAGTATCAGCAGTAGTAAATGATTCTTCATAATTATGTGCTTGCATTTTGATGTTATTAAATGTTGCACCAGCATCTTTATCTGTTACCACACCATGAATACCTCTATAGCCATTTGTAGCAGCCTTCTTTATTTGTTTTTTAAATATATTAGAAGCTATTCTTCAAACTTCTTTGTCATCATACTTTTTCTTAATTTCAGCATCAGGTTTTTTGTCCCCAATTTTACCATACATTGATGATATAGAGATTTTATCAAATTCAAGGGCATTGTTTAATCCAACTCCAACATTTGTTATTTTTACTTTGATGAAACTTGCATAGTCTTTAACATCATATTGGTGTGGTTCTTTAAAAAATTCAGAAGGGGCTTTCATTCAAGATTTACCGTTTTCTGGACCTCAATTAAGGGAACTTTGTGATTCTCTTGTTAGAATTGGAGGTTTTGGTGCACCCTCTTGATATTCAGGACTTTTAGGGTTTACATAAGAAACAGGAATATAGTTTGATAATTTATTGGTACGATCATAAATGTAAGGTTTAATAAGAGCTTCTTTTTCAGCTATACCTTCTTCATCATTTTTAAATTTTTTAAATTTATCATATATACCATCATCTAATTTGGTGAATTCATCCTGAGTTAACCCAGTTAAAGCAGTGTATTCAATATCAACAGTACGGTTTTGTGTGAAACCAAAATAGGTTACAATTGCACCCCCACCTGCAGCAAGGGTTCCAATTCCAAAACCTAATGATAATCATAAAAATAGTTCTTTTCTTGAATTTGGCATAAACAAATATATTATATAATAATATATAAATTGTGTTAAAATATCTTTACATATGGAAAATTACCTCTCGATTACCTTACTAGGTATAGCATTAATATTTTTAATCATTTTTAGTGGAATATTTTCTTCTAGTGAGACTGCGTTTACCACAGTAACGCAGTTTAAATATGACACTTATTATAAAAAGCGTAAAAAAGGTGTTATTTACAAAATCAACCAAAAATTAATTAGCCACTACCAAATGACTTTATCTACTATTTTGGTATCAAATACTTTGGTTAATGTTGCCGCTTCAACTATTTCAACCCTATTCTTTGAACAAATCCTAACTGCTTGTAATGTACCAAATGCTATTAGCACAGCCACTGGTGTGGCTACTGGTATTATTACATTCTTGTTATTATTGTTTGGTGAGTTTTTACCTAAATCATTAGCTAGAAAGCATAGTATTAGGTTAATGATTTTATTTGGACCAATCATTTATGTGTTCTATTATTTTTTTTGACCGCTAAGTTGGATGTTATGTAAGATTGTTAAGGATGACACAAGTTCATCAGCTACTGAACAAGAACTTGATACATTAATTGATATTGTAACCAAGGAAGGGGTGATTGAAACCCATGAAGCATCACTAGTAAGTAATGCCCTTAAATTTGATGAAACACAAGTTAGAACAGTGATGACCAAATATGAATATGTAAAAGCTCTTGATGTGAAAATGCGTACTAAAACGGTAGCTGATACATTTAGAGAATCAAGATATACTAGATTCCCAGTAAAGAAAAAAGGTAAGTATATTGGTATCTTAAATCTAAAGACTTTCTTTAAACATTATCAAAATGAAAAGACAGTTCATATTGAACAGATTCTTGATCCTATCATTTATGTGAGCCAATATGATAATTTAGAAAAAGTATTTAAAGAAATGCAATTATATCAATCTCACATGGCCCTTGTGAAAAAGAATATTGACTCCCCAAGAATCGTGGGGATTGTTACCATGGAAAACCTAATTGAACACCTGGTTGGTAAGATTTATGATGAAAATGATGACACCAACCAAATCACTATAATTAACAACTTTACTTGAAGAGTTAATGCTGATGCTAATGCCACTTTATTTATTGATGAATATCTTAAATTAAAGTATAATTCCCTTGAAAATGAAACAGTTCAAGAATGGCTAAAACGCCAGTTTAAACTGAAAAAATACATTGATGGGAAAGAGTGCTCTGACCACCAAATTAAGGTAAAAATACGTAAAATTAAGGGCAAAAAAATGTATTTTATCATTGAAAAAAACATTAAATCTTATTAATTAGGTTATATTAAATAACCTTTTAAAGGGCCAAATATGATAAAATAAGATATATTTATATAAATATAAAATTATGGAAGTAGTAATTAAATGAGATAAACTTGAAGGTCAACATGATTTCAATGAACGTCTTATTGGCCTAGCTAAGAAATACCAAGATGACAAGGATTTCAAACAATTCAATTTTTTGGTTACACTAGAACCTAACTCAAGACATTTAATTTACTTAGACATTGATACAAAAAATGAAGGTGAAAGACTTTCTATTCTATCTAACTCATACAACCTAGACAACTCTTTTGAAATTTTAACCAAGGAAGCAAAGAAAGTAATTGGTTCTTATAATGCATCTGCTTTTGCTAAGAACAAAGAAAAAGAACGTAAGTGAGCTGAACAAGCAAGTGCTAACAGAGCAAGAGACCTAGAAGAACAAAAACGTAAGATTGAAGAAAAAGAAAAACGTATTAAAGCAAGAAAGGCTGCTCTTGAAAAACAAAAACTAAGTGAACAAGAAAAGAAGAATGCTGAAATCTTAAAGAAGCTAGAAAAGAATAGACTTGAATCAGAAAAAGAAGATCAAGAAATTTTAGCAGAATTAGAAGCGCAAAAGAAAAAATATGAAGAAGCTAAAAAAATTGAAGCTGAAAACAAAGAAAAACTTCAAAAGCACATGGCTACGCTTAAATTTGATGTTGTAGCTGAAGACTTAGAAGAAGATTTTGAAAGACAACAAGAAATCAAAGCTGATAAAGAAAAACTATTAGCTTTACAATCTGAAGAAAATGAATGTTTAGTAATCATTGAAAAAATGAAAGAACTAGACAAGAGAAAGTTTGATCCAGATAAATTTAATCCAGGTGAACCTTTCTTATTAGGTAGTGCTTATTTCTATCACGACGGACAAGGCAAAATCTATAAAGGTACCGAAGAAGGTACTTGAGAAGAAGTTACAGAAGAAGATGTAGCTCCTTTCTGAGAAGAATCTAAACAACCAGAAGTTCAAGAATTAGAATGACTATTAATTCAAGCTCGTAAGCGTAGAAAAATCCACTTGAAAGAAATGGCTGATGGTAAAGAACTAATTGCCGAACTAGAAACTTCTAAATCACGTAAGAAAAATCTTGAAAAAGAACAAAAAGAAAATATGAAGAAGCTTAAGGATAACTATGCTCAAATCCATAAGCAAACTGAAGAACAAACTAAAGCTCACATTAAACCAATCAAAATCGAAATTGCTGAAACCCACCCAGCTAATGAACCATTCTTGACAGAACAAAATGTCTATGCCTACCATGATGGTGAAGGAAGATATTATATCTCTGATGCAGAAGGTAATTGAACAGAAACAACAAAAGATCAAGTATATGGTCAATCAACTATGGCTGAAAATGATGATATATCACATGGACATAAACCAGGTGAACAATTCAAGAACCTTGTTGGAGATACATTCTACTTTGATGGAACTATCTATTATAAGTTAGTAGGTGCTGCTTGAGAAACCACAACTGAAGCAGAAGCTAATGATATGGACTTATCTAAGAAGGATAAGGCTAAACTGGAAAAAGAAAAAGCTAAACAAGAACGGAAAACTAAAAAACTTGAAATGGAAGAAGCTAAATCAGGAAAAGCTGATACTGATGCAGAATCAGCAGCTAGTGCAGCATCTGGTGAAACACAACAATGACAAGATGAAAATGGCACATGATGATACCTAGATGAACAAGGCAACTATTTCTATAGTGATGGAACTAATTGAGTACCATATTCAGCTGATGGATCAAATGGTTCTAATACAGCATCTAGTGGTGGTACACAACAATGACAAGATGAAAATGGCACATGATGATACCTAGATGAACAAGGCAACTATTTCTATAGTGATGGAACTAATTGAATTCCATATCAAGGATAATTTATAAGTTTTAGATTTTATTAAATTGATGCGAGCCTATAACTTTAAGAGTTGTAGGCTTATTTTTTATAAATGATGCTTCATTAAGGGCAAGGGTTAAATCTTTTATTAGAAATGTTTCTAACCCTAAATTTAAAGCATCAATACATGTTTCTAGGACACAATATTCTTTTACTAAACCCATTACATAAATTTGTTCAATGTGATGTTTATTAATATATTTTTCTAGTTTTTGTTTGGTTGATGGACTGAAGGCAGATAGTTCTTCACTATCCTTCTTTTTTGCTTTCTTTATTACTAGTTGTCCTAATTTAGGATGTAAAGGTTTTATTAGTTTAGCTCCCCATGTATTTCTTATACAATGTTTAGGAAATTGATGGAATGAACAATGGTTATTTGGGTGTCAATCCATTGAGTAGGCAACATGGATATTTTGCGCATCACTCACATTAATTAAAAATGAATCAATCCTATTAGCTAGATCAATTGCTCCTTTAACAGGGAATCTCCCTTTTTCACTAAAATCATTTTGCATATCAACTACAAGCAAGAGCTTATTTTTATGTTTCATTTCATATCCTTTCTGACCACAAAAACACAAATTATTAATTTTGTATATAGTGTATAATTATACCTCAATTTTAAGCTAAATAAAACCTTTTAATGTAAAACATTAATTATTTGGTTTATTAATCCATTTTTCAAAGATAATATATTATTGAAAGGATTTTTTTATGAAACAAACAACTAGATCAAAAGATTCTAGGGCGTTTAAACAAAGTTTTGGAAAGATTTTCAAAAAACGTGATGAAGCTAAAAAAGGTAAAACACGTGAATTTATTGCAAAACTTTCTAAAGGTTTAATGCTTCCTATTGCTATGTTGCCAGTTGCCGGATTATTCCTTGGTATTGGTGCAACCATAGCAACACAAGCTGGTAATGCAAATCTAGTTGCCCTTGAAACGTTCGGTAACTTCATGAAGATGGCCGGTGACGTTATCTTTGGTGCACTTCCTGTATTATTTGCTGTGGCTATTGCAATTGCCTTTACTAATGACGCTGGGCCAGCTGGTTTAGCTGCCTTAATTGGTTATTTAGTATTTGGTGGATTGCAACAAGCTCT
>RCNI01005438.1_pt1 | contig 11117 bp, 17 predicted proteins | sample 2041151 | NCBI WGS metagenome assembly RCNI01 (sample SAMN09708214, study PRJNA481090) | feces metagenome | isolation source: feces | place: Antarctica: Albino Rookery
GAGCTTTTCCTGTAGATTGGACTGGTGGTATAACATTTTTTGTAGATAAGGCTAATTCTTGTATATACACAAAACAAGTGGCAGATACAGGAATACCAGAAATTAAAACATATAAATTAGATACTAACGAACAAAAACCAAATGATTATGTTACTAGAGAAGAATTTAACAATGTAAAAGCTACATTAGATAGTCTATTAAATAGTTTAGGAGGTACTACAAATGAATAATATGATGTTACAAATTATGCAAATGCTACAAGGAGGGACTCCAATAAATCAAATGTTACAAATGTTTAGTGGAAATCCACTAATGCAACAAGCAATGAAAATGGGACAGGGTAAAAGTCCCGAGCAGATGTTACAAATATTCAAAAATATAGCTAGCGAAAAAGGAATTCCTATGGAACAATTTGAACAATTTGCACATATGTTCGGAATAAAATAATATAAGGAGAGATGTATAAATGGATATGTCAAATGGATTAGGTGTTACTCCAGTTTATAATTTAGATGGAGGAAGAGACAACGGTGGAATGTTTGGTGGCGGGGGAGCTTGGATATTTTTCTTGTTCTTCTTATTAGCATGGGGAAATAATGGTCTTGGAGGATTTGGAGGCAATGGTGCTAACCAAATAAATAACGATTTCCTTTATAGTAACCTTAACCAATCTATGCAAAGAGGTTTCGATTCTTTAGGTGCACAAAATTCTAACTTAGTAAACAACGTACAAGGTATACAACAAGGTCTTTGCGACTCAACTTATGCTTTAAAATCTACTATAGATAACTGTTGTTGTAATACACAAAGAGCAATAGATGGCGTATCAAGAGAAATTGGAGAGGTTGGTTGTTCTATCAATAGAAACATCGACTCTGTAAGATATGATATGTCTAGAGGTTTCTGTGATGTAATTACTAATGCTAATATGAATACAAGAGATATAATTAATGCTTCACATGCAGACACTCAAAGAATTATAGATAAAATGACTCAATCAGAATTAGATTCATTAAGAACACAACTTCAATCTGCTAACTTAGCTTTAAGCAACTCTGCTCAAACTCAAGCTTTAATTGAACAGCTAAAACCATGCCCAAAACCTGCATATGTAGTTGCTAATCCTTGTTGTGGATGTTAGGTGAATTAGGAGGAGTAATCCTCCTTTTTCTTTTTTTATAAAAAAGGAGGTAGTAAAATGAGCTGTAGAATAATAAAATCTAGTGGCATTAGATATGAAAATGAAGACCTATATGTTGATTTTCCCGACACAATACTTAATGACTACGATATAGTTATAGCAACTATAGTGCAAGATATATATCACACTAGTCCTTTTGGAAGAGTATTTTTTACTATAAATGATACTGACATAGAAATATATACAAAATATCACAATCACATAAGAATTACTCAGCTAAAAAAAGGATTTCCATATACAATGGGGTATGGCGAAGAAGCTCCATCTTTAGTAGTGTTAAATTGTCTTCCAAAAGTACCTATATATCAGGAAGCACAACCTATAAAAACAGTAGAGGAATAATTATGGATAATCAAGAACAATTAAACATCCTAGATATTTTAAATGTAGTGAGTATGATATTAGGTTTTAAAAACTATCAAATGAATATGAAGCAATCTACGAATGATGAATTAATGGAGGAAGTTAAAGAAGTTAAAAACACAATGCTAGAAAAAATAATAGCTCAAAATGAAGAAATAATCTCTCTATTAAAAAAGGAGGAGGATTAAACAATATGGCTATGAAGAAAGATTTAAAATCAATTATAGATACTAAGGATGAAAATAAAATAGAAGAAATGCTAACCCAAGTTTGTCATACACTAAAAGAACTAAAAGAAGACAACAAAGAGGACTACGAGGAACTAAAAGAAAAGATATATATTATTATGTATGGATATAGATTAAATGACCACCTATGCGAAGAATGGGTAAAACATATGAAAAATAGTGATGGGACTACTGGAGAGCATTGGACTATAGCAGAAACTACTCAGGTGGCTAGGCAAATTGGATTAACTTTAGGGGGAACTATTAGTGAATATGAATGGTGGGCTGTTATGAATATGATTTACTCTGACTATTATGGTTGTGTACCTAATGACATAAGCATCTATGCGAAAATGGGTAGGTCATTCCTAGAAGACGAAGACGCCAATGAAGGGAAGTTGTATTATTATTATAAATACATCGTCTCAAAATAAGGAGATTAGATATCTCCTTATTATTTTTTTGCCCTAAAAAGGTTATAATCTACCTTAGTTGTGTTCCTTAGTTTTGAATATATTGAGAGGGGGGTGTAATTATGAATAAATTTTTAGATAGACTTTCTAAACTTATAAATGTAAAAAGTATTATGACTATAAGTCTAACTATAGGTTTTTTAGTATTAACTTTAGGTGGGTTGGTATCCGCTGAACAGTTTTTAATGGTATATTCAACAATAGTAGCTTTTTACTTCTCAACACAAGCTAATAAAAAAGAATAGGAGGTGGATTATTTTGGCTATAACAAAAAACTTAGTAATAAATATACAAGGAGACCGTAGTGTATTACAAGCTCCGCTTTCTGTTTATTATATGGATAGAGGGATAGACCTCTTTTTTAAGATAAAAGATATAGATTATACTTTTCCAGGGGATATGCTAACAAACTTAGACAATGCGACAGTATCTATAATTATAAAAAAACCTAATGGAGAGGTGTATAGGACTACTAAAGCTAGTGTGGAGAACAGTCAAGTTAAGTTTACTATTACAAAGGAAATTACCGATGAATTATCCGAAATAGGAAAATATACTTTACAATTCCAGTTTTATGACAACACAAACGACGGTAGGATTTCCATACCACCTATAGAATTTACGGTTAAAGAGTTGATAGCACCTTTAGAAGATAGTCCTACAACACAGGGATTAGTAGATTCTGCATATGTCAATGAAGCCGTAGTGTCTTCAGGACAAGGAGTAGAAGTACTTGCTAAGTGGTCTCCTGGTGAGCTTATAACCGCTAATAAATTAAATGCTATGGTGGATGGTATAAAAAGCGTTCAACATGGAGCTCATTCAGATATTCCTAAAACTCCATCAGAGTATGAAGAATATTTTGACACTACTTTAGGATATCGAATATTATATTACAACGGAAAATGGCACGATGAAAAAGGTTTTATTATAGAAGAGGTAATATCACCACAAAATAAATAGAAAGGAGAAGATAGTTAATGTATGATTATGCACCACAGACCTGCCTAATTAAGGACGTAGATGGTAAAATATATAACATAATAGACTTGTGGAATGGAGAGAAAACCCCAGTGGATTTATCTGTCTTAAAACATAGTTATGCTCCTAGGTCTTGTTTAGTTGAGAATATAGATGGTACTACGGTTAATATTATAGACACTATATTAAAAATTGCTACTAGCACAGGTGGTGCTCAAGGACAAGGCCCACAAGGTCCTGCTGGTCCTCAAGGTCCTAAAGGAGAAAAAGGAGACCCTGGAACTACTCCAACTATATCTATTGGTACAGTAACTACATTAGAACCAGGTCAACAAGCAACAGTTACAAAGCGTGGAGGAAATGAAGCACCTATATTTGATTTTGGAATACCTAAAGGAGACCCAGGTACTGGAGGAACTTCCACAAGCATTACCAAGCAAGATATAGAAAAAGTATTAACTGGAAACATAACTACTCATACCATGACCAATATGCGAAAATTGAAAGTCTTGTAGATAAAGTTGACAAAACACAAATGGACGATATGGCAAACAGCTTATTAGATAGTTTAGTTGTTAAACTAGAAGCTAAATTTGGAAAGGTTCCACCAGTTCCTAAACCTTGTACAAAAATCACAATAAATCCTAATCCTGTTATAATAACTAAATTATTACAGGAGTTCACAGTAACTGCTATAACAGAGCCAGAGTTAGTTTCAGAAGAAGTTACATGGGACACTACCCTTGGAGGGACTACAGCAGATTTAGTTCCAGAGGGTAAAACGGTTAAGATACAGGCTTGGGGTGAAGGTACTGGAACTTTAACAGCAACTTGTGGTACACAAAGTGTAACCGTAGATATTACAATAACTACCGGTGAAGTGTTAACCACTTCTCTTAATTTTCACGATAGTAAATTAGTATTTAATAATAATGGAGAGCCTTATGCACAAAATATTAAGACAGAAGTATTTCCAAGGGCTTCTACACAAGAAACTACTTGGACTGTAGTTCAAGGAGACCCATCTATGGTTAGGATAGAACCTACCACTACAGGAGCTAAAGTAATCCCTCTTAAAATAGGTAAATGTGTAATAGAAGGTACAAGTGGTAGATACAAAGATAAGTGCGAGGTTATAAATGTACAGCATAGCGAAACAGATTTACTAACTAATCCAACAATAAAAATGGAAAATTATAAAGCTGTATTAACTGAAAATGGTTATACAGAAAGATTTGACGTAAGTTACGAACCTAATACAGGTCATCCTCAATACGCCGGATACAAGGAGATACGTGGTGATGACGGTACTATTTACTATTTAACATTATTGAAGACTGGAACTTCTAAATTTAGAGTAGATGGTAAAATTCCTGATAGCGGAATATGGAAAAACATACTATCTAAAAATGGAGACTCAATATATCAATTTATATTAACTCCCTTCCCAAAGGTGAACAATTTTAACTTTAGTTACACAGTTAAAAACAATAACAACACTGTTTATCCAACGCTATTTTCTAAGGCATTGAAAATAATTAGTACGGCACTCCCTGCATTAAATATTACAGAAGATGTTAACTCAGTTAACACGATGACACTAAGTAACTATGCAGATGATTTCTTTGGTGTACAAGAATATCATAGCGACCACTTTGACATAAAGATTAATGCTAGGTCAATACAACGTGCTATGGGTAGCTATGAACAATATCCAAATAGATGGTTGAGCACTGCTGTTCATGAATTGGGACACACTCTAGGCATAAGAGATTACCCTAAACATAAACCTTCTTTGTATGATTATGGAGCTAGCCCAGATAAAAGTTGGTATATGCAACCTTGTGATTTAGCTATGGTTGAATATTATTATAAGTTCTTATGGGACGTAGATGTTACATTAACACAAGAAGAAATAACTAGGAGTTTAAAAAATAGACCAAAGGTGTTAAATAATAACACAACAGAAGGTACTTATGGAGTTCAATTTAATTTTAGAGAATATACCAACGAGGAATTATTAAATATTTCCGACGTAATAGGTGTGGGTGAGTTGGAATTTATAGAAAAAGAGGCAATAAAAATAGGAGAGGATTTATCATTAGTATACAACGTCTATAGAGTTAAAATTGATACTTTAGAAAAAGGTAAACTTTTAACAGATAGGATTAAAATACACGAAAGTATGGATGTTAAGATAAAAAAAGGAACTAAATATAAACTAAATTTAATCCAATACGCAAATACCCCTTCCTCTATACTTAATATTCAACAGGGGTTAAAAATAGTAAAATAGGAGGGAAATATATGTTTCAAGATATAGACGCAATTACCGAAGAGAAATTGGCTCTAATTGTAGAGATTTTGAATAATGGAGTAGATAAAAAAATTAAAGAGGCGACTATAGCAGGTCCACAAGGTCCTGCTGGTCCTAAAGGAGACAAGGGAGACAAGGGAGACAAGGGAGACCCAGGTCCTGCTGGTCCTCAAGGTCCTAAAGGAGAAAAAGGAGACCCAGGTACTGGAGGAACTTCCACAAGCATTACCAAGCAAGATATAGAAAAAGTATTAACTGGAAACATAACTACTCATACCATGACCAATATATGAAAAAAGGCGAAACACCGACCAATGAAGAAATAGTAGTAGCAAGGGGAGGTTATGACACTTTAGGAGAAAGACTAGATAAAGAAACTAAAGAAATTTATGATATTTTAGGCTTCTTATCTTATAAAGGTAAGAATATAACAGTAGAACACTCTAAAATTGGTGCTACTAGAAATATGCAGATAGAGGGAGTAAGTTATCAAAATTTAATCAATGTTAAAGAAATATCAAGTGGGAATAGTGTTTTAAATGGTGTTATTACATTAGTTGGACGTGAGGGTTATGGCAATAAGGTGGAATTCGATACTACAATGTTAAAACCAAATACAACATATACATTTATAGTTTCTAATACTGTCAATACTCTTGCAGTATCACAGAATAGGGCAGTTGTACAGTTACGTACAGAAGGTTTTAGTGTAACTGCACCTATCGAATACACACCGGGGGAAATAGCAACAAAAGTTACTGTATGTACAACACTCAACAATATTGTCAATGGTAGATTATTTATTGAAATCCCAAACATTCCAAAAGGTGAATGGAAAGGAACAATATTACTATTAGAAGGTGATTATACCAATAAATATATTCCACCTCACTTCGAAGGTATAAAATCTGCTGGAGAGGGAGAAAATAAAATCATCCTTTTAAGTCATGGTAAAAACTTAGTTGACAACAGTAAAAATTCATTAGTAGATATTAACTATTCAACAGGGGTGGAAACCCAATCTAATAAATATATATCAACTGATTTTATAGATATACATGACAAGGGTCAATCTTTTATTGCAATAACAGAGGTAAATACGGGGTTGACAATAGGTCATAGATGGTATGATAAAGACAAAAGATATATACAAGATACCACAGGTACTGAGGTAAAACCTGTGGATAAATCTTATTATGTTAGGCTTATAATACCCGCTGAACGTACTTACGAGACTCCTCAAGACGTTATGTTCCAACTAAGAGAAAAAACAAAGTCATCAGAATACGAACCCTATAAATCTGATAGAAAAGAAATTAATTTACCATTTTCAAATGGTCTAAAAGAACTTCCTAATGGAACTAAAGACCTTATATACAAAAAAGGAACAAGCTCTTATGTAAGACAGAATATTGGTAAAAAAGTTTTTAATGGTGTCGATGAAGGAAGATGGGTAGAAGCTGATAAAGTTGGAACAACACGAAGATTTTATTTAAGCTCAAATCTAGATAAAAAAGTTGGGCAAAATAGTATAATATGTGATAAGCTACCAACAATTCCAAGCATTAGCGACGAGTCTATCGGACTAGCTGGATATAATACAAGAATATACATTAAGTTACCTGACACCACTGTAACAGGAACTATCAATGACTATTTAAAAAATAACAATATGATTGTTTATTACGAATTGGTAGAGCCAGTAGAAACTAAAATAGAAGTAAGTGATATTAATTTAAAAACTTTTAATGAGATAACTTACATTCTATCAGAAAATACTATACAACCAAATTTAAGTTTTGAAGCACCTTGCGACGTTCAGGAAGTTATATCTACTCTTAATACTAGAAATATAACACTACAAAAGGAAGTGGATGAAAAAACTACTCAACTACAAGAAAAAGATAAACAATTAGAAGAAGTGCAATCTAATCAGGTTGCTAAAGATTTAGATTTAGATTTTAGACTATTTGAATTAGAAATGAACTCACAATCCCCTATGAAAGTGAATAAAGGTCGTAATTCTACTGTTTCAACACCCTACGAACTAATGAAATATTGTATAGAACACAATCTATATGATAAATTAGATATGGAATATAAAATTAACAGATATTTAGCTGGGAATAGGATAACAAAAGAGCAATCTATTGAATTATTAGAATTGATTAAATAAAAGGGGAGAAATCCCCTATATAAAATAGAAAGGAGTGGCAATATGATATATACACCTTATACAATGATGAAAATATTAATATTAAGTGGTAACTACGATAGAGAAGACATCGAATACAAAGCTTCAAGATATCTAAAAGGTAAAAGAATAACACAAGACGAATATGAAGAAATTATAGCACTTATGGATGCAGATGAGCTAAGATAAAAGAAGGGGGTAGTGGTAAATGGGAATTTATGAAGTGATAATTAGTTTTGTAGACACAAAAAATAAAAGTAAATCATATAGGTCTGGAGAAATAGTAAGTCTTTCAGAGGAAGAAGCTAGAAGACTCGCTCCATATATAAGATTATTAATGAAATCTGGAACTGGTCCTGCTGGACCTCAAGGACCTAAAGGAGACAAGGGAGACCCTGGTCCACAAGGACCTCAAGGACCTAAAGGAGACAAGGGAGACAGGGGACCTGTTGGACCTCCTGGACCACCTGCAGGAGCATAAACATAATTAAAAATAAATAGGAGTGATGTAAAATGGCATTGAAAGTGGCAGTCAGAGGAGGACATACAGAATTAGCTACTGGAGCAGTAGGCATTCTTAAAGAACTTGACGAAGACAGAAAGGTAAAAGATGCTACAATTAAATATCTTAAACAATTAGGTTGTGCGGTTTTAGATGTAACACCACCTAAAAACTATACTGATTCCGTGAATAAAGACTTAGCTTATGGTGTTAAAAAAGCCAACGATTGGGGAGCAGATATATTTATATCTATTCATTTCAATAAGGCTTACGACCGTTATAACGGGTCTCTAGGTACAGAGGTATGTGTGTATAAGAATAGTCCAGAAGCTCAACGTATTGTAGATGGAGTAGCTTCATTAGGTTTTAAAAATAGAGGACAAAAAATAAGAACAAATTTATACGAACTTAAAAACACTAACATGAAATCAGCTATAGTAGAGGTTTGTTTTGTAGAAGCGACTAAAGATGTAGAGTTGTATAGAAAAGTTGGAGCAGATGCAATAGGTAAGAAAATAGCAGAAGCTATTACTAATAAAAAAGTTCCAGCATCTAAGCCTAGTAAACCTGCAAAAACTACTAAATATAGAGTGTTGTGTTATGGCATGACATCTGAAAGTAGAGCAAAAGAGGCAGTTGAAATACTTAAAAAATATGGTAACTTCAACGCTAGTTACGAATCTTATAAAGAGTAGTAGTAACATAGGGAGGATTAATTTCCTCCCGTTTTTTCTTTTTTGTTGACACTATTAAGATTGAATGTATATAATAAAGTATGATGATAGTGAACTGTCATTAAATAATATTATATAAGGAGGAATAAAAAATGAATGAAGAAAATAATACACACACAGCGAGAAGAATACCTGTGGAGGGAGATTTTATGCACACAATGTACAGCGATAAGTGGTATAGTTATTTACAGTGTATTTCAGTAAGAATGAAAAGTGAAGACGATAGGGACATTTATGTAGTATTTAAAAAAAGAGATTTATTTAGTAGAGGGAGTAAAATTATAAACACCTCTTTGAATACGGTAAAAAACAAACATAAAAAACTAATAGAAGGTGGCTTTATAGAGGAGATTACTATAAAGGATAATTTTAATAAAGAAAAAGAGGTTTATAAAATATCTTACATTAATACATTATATCAAATGGTAGATGTAAGCGTATTGGAGGTTTTATATACATTAAAAACTGAAAGCATGATAAAAATATATGCTTATCTATTAAATAAATTTATCTATTATAAAGACAAAAATTATATCTTTACTAAAGGAGAATTGGTAAATAAATGCCTTGGTTTAAAAAATAAAGACGACAAAAATTCCTTGAGAAAAGTTGAGCTAATATTAAGTATTTTGAAGGATATGAAGTTGGTTGATTTTAAAACTATTAGAGTAGAATTAGAAGATGGGTATACTTATAGGAAAGAATTAGTTAGTGTGGGGGTAAATTACAAAGTAAATAAATAGGGTTATTAGGGGCTATCCCCCTTCTTTTTCCCCTTAAAATGAAAAGTGTCAATTTTGCTAGTGCCTAGGTGTCAATTTTGCTAGTGCCTAGGTGTCAATTTTGCTAGTTACCTCATAAAGAAATATACATAAAGAAATATACATAAAGAAATATATTATAGCTGATTTTTTACAAAAATCATCTAATAAAAAATTACTTATAATATATACACATAAACTATTTATAATATATACATATATAATTATATATATTACTACTCGTTCCTCGTAGGTAATACATACAATTCTTTTTACTCATTCCATTCGTAAAGAATTTAGTATTACTCTTCCAAAAAAATAATATTACTATATATAATTTAAAATAATTATTACGTAAGTGGTATTTAATACTTTATATTATAATCTTTTATATTAAGGTTACAAAAAGTCTATGTTGTCTTCCTTAGTTTATGAATAGTTAAGTAACATTATCTATTCCATTTGTAACCATAAGGAGAGATAAAATATGAGATTTTGTGAAATTTGTGGCTCTCCTATTACTTTAGATTTAGAAATTGGAAAAGAAGTTTGTATTTATTGTGGAGCTATGTTTCCTATTGAGTATTACACTTATGGAATACCAATTTCAGAAAAAAAGGAAGGGGACGAAGAATAAAATGGGTTTAAAAAAATGTAAACATTGCGATAAAAAATATGACGATAGAGAACAAAGTTGTCCCTATTGTAAAAAACAACGAGAAAACGATAGACAAGCACAATATAGACAAAAAGAGAAAGATAATATATTAAACACTACTAGATGGAGAAGATTAAGAGAATATATTATACGAAGAGATGGGGGATATTGTCAAAGGTGTTGGATAAAATATGGTATAATCACAGACACTTGTTTAGAAGTTAACCATATTAAATCAAGACTTCATTATCCAGAATTAGCATGGGATGAAAATAATTTAATTACGGTCTGCCATACCTGTAATGCACAACTAGGAACAAGTGATAAATTAGACTTTCCTTGGACACCACCTGAACCACATGAATATAATTTTTAATTTAGGTTTACACTTTTAGAATTAAATGCATATAATAAAGTATAATAACTAACACTTAAAACACACGACCTAATAAGTCGTTAAACTAGAAAGGGTAGGGCGACACTAGAGCACAAGTCGAGAGCAAGGAACTCCGCAACGGGGGTGGTAAGACACCGTTTTTTGTAAAAATCAGTCGCTGAATTCCTAATCATTGAGGCGGTCTCCTTCATCTGTGAAGGCGATAATAAGTCCTTTCCTGGGTGGTTGGGTAAATTTTAAAATAAAGACATTGCCTTATGTGGTAATTAGACGATGTCTTTAAATACTTATCTATATATTTATTTAAAT